>C687J35504_10002748_pt1 | contig 11808 bp, 9 predicted proteins | sample RifCSPhighO2_02_FD_35504 | JGI IMG/M metagenome (IMG submission 35504) | reverse complement strand
GCCACCACGGGCGCGGTGAAGCCGGGGCTTGCCGCGGTCGCGGAGGACAGGGTCACCTCCGGGCCGGAGGTCTGGGTCCAAGCGTAGGTCAGGGTGTCGCCCAGGTCCGGATCGGCGGAGGCGGAGCCGTCCAGCGTGACTGCTGCGCCGGAGTCGATTGTCTGATCCGCGCCGGCGTCCGCCGTCGGGCCGGTGTTTGCGACCGGATCAAAACTCGGCAACATCGCGACGATCTCAAGCAGGCCAGCATCGTCCGGCTGCAACCCGTAAAGGTCACCGCCCGCTTGTATAATGCCATCGACATAGGCTTCGAAACTGTCCTGCACGACTAGGCGATGTCCTGCCGGCACGAGGATCCCAACAAGGAATTGGGTATCATCTGGTGCCGCTGCCACAGCGGCTTCGTGCAAGGGCGTCATGTCCACATACGCCATGTTAGTCGTATCGAACGGGCCAGGTCCGATCTTGAACTCCGCTGCCGCGGCAAGTGTATCCTGTTCTATCTCTGCGTCCGTCTTACCCCCAAGCGCCCCGGCAATAGCAAAGGTGGACACGTATTCGCCCGTCGTCCCTGGCATAAAAATATACCCATCAGGAACCATGTAGATCCCGTCTTGATCGATCTCATTCGCATAGATGGGGGTGCTCACGAAATACCCATTATAGGTGTCTACGGCAATAACGCCTATGCGCACGGCAGTCGAGTCAATCCCGTCTGGGATCTCATAAGCCTGGGCGGGTCCGGAAAGGAAAAGGGGAAGCAGACAAAGAGCGCTTGCAACACGTTTAAGCCTGTTCCAAACCATACGAGTTTTCCTTTCCGGGCGTCAAAATCAGTTGTGACATACCGGACTGATCCGCGACTTACCCCTTGAAAAATATTCCTTTTATGCGTGACCAAATTTGTCTGCCGCTGTCGTCCGTTGGATACCTGCGTATTTCGTCAGTGGCGTCTGTTGGGCAATGGTCACTGGTCATCGATCAGATCCAAAAACACTGGATAGTGGTGAAAAACTCGGCCTACCTGCTGTTGTGCCGGACGTCCCGGTGCCGATTTACAGCTTACATGGCTTAGGTTTTCACTGAATTTTCAACTGGCACACACGGGACCTTCCAGCCTCATGCCGGGACCAGTTTTGCCAGACGTTTTAGGTTCTGCGAGGTGGCGGCGAGGAGGAATTCATCCTCCGCCCCCCGCAGTCCTCGCAACCGCAGACGTGTGAAGCCGAGATTCCGCTTCAGGTGGGCGAACAGCATCTCAACCTTCTTCCGTTTGCGGCGGCTGACCGCGAACTCTGCGGTGCGGGACAAGTCGCGGGCGATTTGACGGGCGTCTTCGTCCATGTGACGGGTGACGGTTCGGGCCGGCGCGGTGGTGCAGGACTTGCGGATCGGACAGGACCCGCAGGTTTCAGTATCCGCGCTGTACCGCTTGATCCGGGTTGTCGGATCAACCTTTCGAAGGCGCATCTCGTGGCCCTGCAGACAGGTGAAGCTGTCACGGCCGGGGTCATAGGCAAAATGGCTCAGGTCGTATTTGCCGTCGGTCTGATGCTGACGGTCCAGCACAGGGACATGCGGTGCAATCTCGCGCTTGAGTAGCCATGCCAGAAACGTTCCAGTGCCATAGGATTTGTCAGCCGCCAAAGCCTCTGGGCGAAATGCGTGGCGCACGGCACTGCGCCCCAGCATCTTCTTTGCCGCGACAATCTCCTGGCTCAACCGGGCCGGCGTGGCCTCGACATCCATGATGATGCCGTGGTCGGTGTCGATCAGATAGTTGGTCTCATAGCTGAAGCGCCCGCGTCCGTCCTTGGTGGACCAGGCCGACTGCGGATCGGTTTCCGACAGGTATTTGGGCTCTTTATGCTGCGGCCCCTCGTAAACCTCTCCGGCGTCCGCCGCCAGTTGATCCAGATAGTCACGGACCGGGCGCGCGATCTCTTCCCTTGCAGCCCAGGTCTTTTGCATGGCCTCGGGCTGATCCTTGCGCTCGCGGCTGGCATCGGCGGCAATGGTGCTGCCATCAACCGCCGCCGCCTGGCCACCGACAAAACCGAAGGCTGCGCAACGATCGACAACCATCTCGAACACCCGGCGCAGGATGTCGCCATCCGCGAACCGACCGTGCCGGTTCTTGGAAAAGGTCGACCGGTCCGGCACGCGGCCTTCGAGGCCGAGACGACAAAACCAGCGATACGCCAAATTGAGGTGGACCTCGTCAACCAGCCGCCGTTCCGAACGGATGCCATAAAGGTAGCCGATCAGCAGTATGCGGATCATCAACTCCGGATCGACCGACGGCCGACCGGTGTGGCTGTAGAGGGCATCGAACTCGTGGCGGATCGCGCTGAAGTCTAGCAGCCAGTCAATCCGGCGCAAAAGATGTTCGGCCGGGACATGATCCTCGATGCGGAAGCGGTAAAACAGCGCTTCCTGAACCTCTTGACGACCCATCATCACCTGATCTCCCGCCCTGTCTGAACCAATTGAATCAGCCAGTTAGATCCAGATCAAGCGAAGAGTTTTTCACCACCATCACTGGTTTCTGACCTTAACCTTCACTCCAGTGGTGCGCTCAAGGTGTCGTGGCTCAGTCCTTATCGGTGCGTTGAATCCAAGTCGTAAATGTTCCAGATCGGGAACGTCTCCCGCACTTCTGTTTGCTCCTGGACAAAAGTTCCCGATCGGGAGCTTTTCTATTGTTTAGTTGGCTGCCTTGGGTTTATATTCCCGATCAGGAACATGGAGACGGGAATGACGGCATTCGGGGAAGACGAGGCCCGCGCCTTCGGTCAGCTTCTGCGAGAGCGGCGCAAGGCCCTCGGCCTGCGCCAAGAGGATGTTGTGCTGGCGACCGGGGTGGGGCGACGTTATCTGATCGAATTGGAGGCGGGCAAGCCGACGGCCCGGCTCGGCCCGGCGCTCATGATCGCGCGCCAGCTCGGAATCAGCTTTCACCCCTTTGACCAGAGCCAGGCTGACCAATCGCACAGCGGGATAGATGATCTCGGCCTTCCTCCGCTGGCTGATTTGCCACCGCTGAAAGATTGACCATGCGCGTCTGGTTCGAGACCCGCCCTGTCGCAGATCTGATGCCCGGCCCCCTGGGGCCGAGCATGACCTATGCGCCGGAGTGGCTCAGCCTTGGCGGCGCTTTTCCGGTCTCGACACGGATGCCCTTGCGCGCGGCCCCTTACGGGCCTGCCGAGGTGATCCCCTGGGTGGTCAACCTGCTGCCGGAGAGCCAGAACCTTGAGGCCCTCGTCAGGCTGACCCGGATCGCCGAACAGGACGTTCTGGGGCTTCTCGATCAGATCGGACGCGACACGTCGGGGGCTTTGTCTTTCGCCCGGCGCGGGGCGCCCGAGATGACCTGCCGACCCGTCCCGGATGATGCGGCGCTTGAACGGATCATCGATGAGCTCCCTGCCAAGCCCTTCCTCGTCGGCGAGGAGGGGGTCTCGATGTCCCTCGCCGGGGTGCAGACCAAGATCGGCGTGCATTTGGATGCGGCGGGGCAGATCCATATCCCGGTTGATGGCGCCCCGTCCACTTGGATCCTCAAGCCTGACAGTCCGAACCTGCCGGGTGGGGTCTGGAACGAGGCGTTCTGCATGCGGCTCGCCGCCCGTATCGGGCTCGACGTCCCGGAGGTCCGTACCGGACGCGCGGGCAAGCGCCGATACCTGCTTGTCAAGCGCTATGACCGGGTCCAGCAGGGGCAGATCTGGCGCCGCCTGCATCAAGAGGACTACGCTCAAGCCTTCGGTATTTTCCCGGCATCAAAGTACGAGCGCAACCACAGCGGCACACCGGGGCCGAAACTGCGCGACATGTTCGGCCTGACCCGCCAGATCGCTGATATCGCATCCATCATGCGGCTCCTTCAGCACATCATTTTCAATGTAATCGCCTGCAACACTGATGCACACGCAAAGAACTACTCCCTGCTGATCTCGGCCACCGGCGCGCGGTTCGCGCCGCTCTATGACGTGATGTGCGGGGCTGTCTGGCCCAAGATCACGAAGAACATGTCAAACACCATCGCCGGGAAAACCCGGGGCGATTACCTGAAAGGGCGCCACTGGCAGCGGGAGGCTGCGCTCTGCGGTCTCTCCCCTGCCGCGACGCTGCGCCAGGTGGCGACCTTGTGTGAACGGGTCCGGGCAGCGCTTGACGCGACAGTGGATGATCTGGTGGCCATGGATGCGGAAGCCCGACCGATGGCGGAAGATTGCCGGACAGAGATCGCGCAGCGTGTACTGTTCCTGACCAACGGGCTCAGAGAGATCGACCCGGACTTGAAGGGTTGGATCGCAGCGCATGGAAGAGGTGCCGCGCCACCCGAGGGTGCGACCTGACGTCGGCGCCCATGAAAAATTTTCCACTAAGATTTTGAAATTAATATCTAATTTTCAAATATATCCAGCGGCGATATACTGCGGAGGCGTGTCTGCCGCTGTATCAATAAAAATTACGGAAAAAGATTGACGCATCACCGGTGAGAAGTTATTTGTAATTTGCACAAAACAAAAAATAGGTTACCAATGTCGACCCGCGCAGAGATGATGGCCGCGCTCGCCGCGATCTTCGACCGCCCCAAAAGCTCGGTTGATGCCGTAGATCGGGTCCTGACGGATGCGGGCCTGCGCACCCGGGCCGCAAGGGGGCGGGCAGCACAGGCGATGTCAGCGGAGGATTTCGCGAACGTGACGATGGGGCTGATGGGGGGCTGGTCGCTGCGGGAGACCCCTCAGATGGTGGAACGGCTTGGCGCGCTTCACCTGCGGGACGGTGAAATGGTCGAGTTCGATCTGGAAGAGGACGGTGAGATGATGGGCATTCAGGGCAGCGCGGATCTGACCACGCACCAGATTCTCGAGACAAATCTGCCGATCCTTTATCCCCGTAACAAGCTCCCAATGGCGCGTAGCTTGACCGGCTCACTTGCGTCGCTCTTTGAGCGGATCCCCGCGCTCGACGATCTTGAGACCTGTCGACTCACGCTCTACCCCGAGACCGGCGGGGCGCTGCTGGAGTTTCGGTTGGGTCCCCGGCGCTACACGCTGCGTTTCGGGGCGGGGGATCGGTTGCCGCCGGCGGGGGTGTTCCACAGCACCTTGGTGCTCCGGACCGCTGGGCTGAAGCGAATCGCGGGCGTGTTTCATGGTCAGAACGGCTGACTGAGTCGGTCAATCATGCTGTGCCGAGGGAGAATCCGCCCCGGTTGAAGAACGAAGAGCGATTTTTTTTGTGGGAGGGTTCTGTGATGACCAAGGCAGTGAAGGTCTTCTATGCCCTTGGCTCAAAACTCAACGTTTATTGGGGATTTGAGACGTTGTCTCGGCTCTCGCATGGATGACTGGAGCTGAGGATGGGCGAAACCATAAAAGGTGTTTGTTTTCATGGGCTTGCGGGAAAAAATCCTGTTGCGTTGGTGTGGAGGCGTTGTTAGCGAGCTAGAGCGGCCGGCGAACGCCACCTGCAACCAGGCACCAAGACAACGGGGCCCGACGGACGACAATGCGACCATCCGGCGATGCCCGTTATTCGCAGCACACAAATGGAGGAGAACGAAGATGTAGCCTGATGCCTAGCCCCACAAAAGAGAACACCCGGATCGTTGGCGCGACCCGGGCATCTCGTGGGGGACAAGATCCTGTCCACCTCAACCTGAGAAGAACGTAGCAGCATCTGCGCCGAACTTCAAGGATAGGATCAGCCCCCGGTTCATGCTTCCCCCTCCGCCCGGGTCCTACCGGGTGCCGGCGAAGCCTGCGCTGACGTTGCGATGGAAATCCCCGCTCAAACACGGGCCCTCTCGCTTCGGATCGCGCCTGAGACAACCTGGACGGCCGAATACCCGGCCCTCGGAACAACTCTGATCTTAGGGGAAATCCCATGTCCTATCCCTTCACCGAGGGCAGCTTCCGGCTGCCCGAACCCAGCCTCGCCCAGCGGACCGTCCAGAACGGCAGCAAGGGGCATTTCACCGGGCAAGCCACTATCGGCGCCGGCCCGGGGCGCCTGACCTTGCTGGAGAGCCACTTCGAATTCAAAGGTCTCCTTGTGCTGACGGCCCGCCCGACGACCGCCGAACTCTTCGAGCAGGTCGCCTGCCCCTGGATGGATGCCAATAAGGAGTGGCGCACCCATTATGCCGATTTCGTGGTCCTGCAGACCGATGGGTGCCGTGTGGGGTATGCGGTGCGGCCCATGTGCTACGTCACCGATGAGTACCGTGACGAGCTTGGTCGGGTGAAATCCCACGCCCTGAAAACCGGAACGCTTTCCGATTTTCGCATTCTCACGGAGGAGGACTTCGACCCGGTCACGCTGTTTAACGGCAAGCTTTTTCACAGCGTCCGCCGCCCTGATCCGGAAGCGGATACTGCCGCGCGCGAGGTGGTCTCGGCGATGACCGGAATCGTGTCTCTTGGAGAGCTGACCGATCGGATCGGAATGGAAGGCGAGGGTTATCGTGCGCTGATCCGTCTGATCCGCGACGGGGTACTGCAGCCGCTGCACTCGGGGCGGCTCCTCAAATCTGTCCATCTGATCAAGCGGGAGGCCGTGTAATGGAAACGACTTTGAAATTCGCAAGGACACGTACCGATCTGGCACGCAATCACTTCCGCCCTGTCATGACCGCGCTGGAACTCGCCCGTCCCTTTGGGCGCGTGGAAATCGACGACTGGGCGGAGGACCTCAATGAATGCCTCCGGGCCTCGGGCCTGATGCCCCCGAAGGCCCGGAAGACGATCGGCGCGGCCAGGCTGTCGGTGACGGTCACGACGTGCAGGGAAACCCGCTTGATCCTCGCGCTGGATGTCTCCCCCGACGCCCATGCGAAATTCGATCCCAAATCGCCCGACGAGGCCAGCCCCGATGGGAGTTGTACCGCGGTCCCGGCGGGNGCGGAAGTCATCCTCAATGTGCCGGAACTGATCAAGACTGACGACGACAACGCCTTTTTCGCAACGGCGATATTCAACCAATTCATCATTCAGGAGGCCGTGTAATGGACCTGTCTTTCAACTTCGACAATGCGCGCTTCGCCTTCGGCAACCACGACCGCGTGACCATTGAGGGCACCGCCTACAAGGTGGAGCTGGTCACGGAGGATGGTGTTGTCTTTGGGACGGCTGATGGACGTGGCCTGTGTCAGCAGTTTACCCACGGGCAGCTGAGCCGCCTCGCGAGCATGGGGCGCCTGCGCCAAGAGCGGGACTATTTCCTCGCCACGAGCGCGCGGTCCCGTCTGAAGAGCAACGTCGGTCTCGTTTCCGACCTGACAGGACGCAAGGCGGCGGTGCACAGCAAGCGCAGCGCCTATGTGGAGGCGTTTTATCAGCTCGAGCGGGAAAAGAAAATCAAGCGGACGGACGAGTCGATCCGCGCGAACATGGATCTGCTGAAGATCGGGGCGATCGATGTCATCGGAAACCTGAACCGGTCCGGCAGTGACAAGCCGGGGCTGATGCAGGACATGCGCAAAGCGCCCTCTCCGCGAACGCTTCGGACCTGGCTCGCCGCCAATGAGGCGACCGGCGCGATCGGCCTCGTCGACCGAGTGCACCAGCGCGGACATCGCGGCCGCCGCATGGGACCGGAAGAAATCGGCATTTTGCAGCGCGAGCTCAGGGCTTATCTCAGCCCGGATCGGCCGACGGTCAAGCAGATCCACGAGAATGTTCTGATCGCTTTTGAAAAACGGAACGCGGAGCGCGCGGAAAAAGGACTGGCTGCGCTGGATGCGCCCTCCCGGGAGACGGTGCGCAGGTCCATTCGCAGGCTGGACCCGTTTGTTGTGTTGGCCGCTCGTGAGGGCGCGGATGTGGCCCGCAAGAAGTTCCGTCCGGTGATGAACGGGTTGGAGCTCACCCGGCCCCTCGAGCGTATTGAGATCGACGAATGGACGGTCGATCTGATGACGCTGTTCGAGACGGTCGGTTTGGCGGAGCTGATGAACAAGGAGGAATTGATTGCGGCGGGCCTCACCAAGGCCAAAGGGCGCTGGAAACTGAGCATCGCGATCTGCGCCACGACGCGCGTCATCGTGGGGATGGCACTGTCGCGCTCGGCCAATGCGGACACGGCCCTTCAGACCCTGCAGATGATCCTGGTCAACAAGGGGAAGTGGGCCGACGGGGTCGGTGCCCTGACCGCATGGGACATGTTCGGCACGCCCGAGTTGATCGTCACCGATTGCGGCTCTGCGTACCGCTCGGAGCAGTTCCGTAACGCGTGTGGAGATCTCGGGATTACACTTCTGCATGCCACTGCCGGCGTGCCGGAGTCGCGTGGCCGCGGGGAGCGGATTTTCGAGACAGTGGGGGATGGGCTGATGTCGCGCCTGTCAGGCCGCACCTTCTCGGACGTGGTCACAAAGGGGGACGCCGACCCGGAGGAGCGGGCCGCGCTGACTTTGGAGGACCTGGCATTCGCGCTGGTGCGCTGGGTGGTGGACATCTACCACAACACCACACACTCCGGCCTCGGAGGCGAGACCCCTCTTGAATGCTGGCGGCGTCTGACCAAGGAATATGGGGTCATCGCCCCGCCAGACATCGCGCAGCAGCGCGCGGTCTTCGGACAGCGCCTGAGCCGGTCCCTGAACAAGGAAGGGGTGACCGTCCTCGGTGTGCGTTATCATTCCCGTAAGCTGGCCGAATGGATGCTGCGCCGCGACAGCTGCAAGGTTGAGGTGCGCTGGCATCCCAAAGACATCGGCGCCGTCCAGGTCTTGCTTGGCAAGGACTGGCACACGGTTCCCAGCGTCGCAGATGGTCTGGACGGGGTCTCGGCGCAGGTGTGGCTCGCCGCCAACCGGGAGGCGCAAGTGCGCAAGCCGGACGCGAAAAAACGCAACCTGCCCACGATCCTTGCGGCCGTGCAGGCGATCCGGGAGCGCAATGCAGCTGCCATGCAGGCGGCCGACCTTCTGGTCGAGACCTGGGATGACGCCCGCATCGAGCGTGAGGAACGCCGTTTGTTCGCGCAGGTGAAATTCGCAGGCGAGGAGCCCCAGAAATCCGGGGACGGCGGTCTCGGTCGGACCATCGAGGCGGTGCACCCCGATCACGACGCCAATGATGCGGCGCCGAAACCAGCCGCCGTGCGCGCTGCCAAGGGTGATCCCGCCGGCAAGCGCCCGGCAGGATCCAAAACAACCCCCACCTCCCGTCCTGCCAAGTCCGGCGGCGGGTTCAGCATCGAGGAGAACTGATCATGGTCGATCATGCGAAAATTGGGCAGCAACTGTCCGCCCTGCGTAACCTTCACATCGCGTCGGAGCGCGACACTGAGTTTCAGTCCCATATCGAACGGCTGCTGAAGCGCGACGAGGCCGGCGCGATCATCCCGGATCCGGTCCGCTTTACCCAAACCGGTGAAACCCGCGGCATCCTCGTGCTGGACGAGCCCGGCGGCGGCAAGACCACCCTGGTCGAACGGGGGCTGCGCAAGGTGCCGGCGCTCGCCCAAGGCCCATACGGGGAGCCGCGCTACATCGCCTCGGTCGTCCCGAACCCCGCGACCTTCAAGTCGATGGCCCTGTCGCTGCTTGAGGTGACCGGTTACCCGGCGGTCAGCCCGCAGCGCGAGGCCTGGAGCATGTGGCAAATCGTGCGCAAGCGGATGACCGAACTCGGGATTACCGTGCTTTGGATCGATGAGGCGCATGACCTGTTCTGCGCCGACCGCAACGTGATCCTGCGGGGGCTCAAGACCTTGATGCAGGGCGACGACGCTCTGATCGTGATCCTGTCCGGCACCATGAAGCTGGGCGAAATCATCCGCACGGACCCGCAGGTCCAGCGGCGGTTTTCGACCCTCGTCCTGCCGCCCGTTTCCGAAGAGGAGGACCGTGACATGTTCGCTTCGGTCATCGGCACCTATTGTGAAAAGGTGGGGCTCACGCCGCCCGACGCGCCGGACCTGGTCGGCCGCCTGTTCCGGGCCTCCAGGTCTCGGTTCGGCCGCGCCGTTGAAACGGTGATCGGGGCGATCGAACGCGCCCTGCTGGAAGGCACGGACACGCTCGAACTCGAGCATTTTGCTGAGTACTGGGCCATTCAGGAAGGTTGCTCGGTGGAGATGAACGTCTTCCATGTTGATGACTGGTGGGATGTTCCCGTTGACAAGCCCGCCGCCGAGCTGGTCCCGAAACCCAAGAGGGGCCGCAAAAAGGCGGCCTGAACGTCACGGGTTCGATGTAACGCTCGGCCCCGACTATCATCGCAACAATTTAAGCGGCGCTCCTTCTGGGGCGCCGTTTTGATTCGTGGTGGAACCAAGAATGTCCGTAGAATCCCGTTCGTTTCCCGGCATTGTCCCGGGCCCGAAGCTTTACACCCGATTTTTTGGGATATTTCGATGGCAACTTATTCTGTGTATAATGGTGGCGAAAACCGCGCGACACATAATTTATTGAATAAAATCAATAGGTCGTTTCAGCCAAATGGCAGTTATTTGATGGGTCTGACACGGAGAGCCAAAGAAAGCAAAAGAGTGCGCAGATCTGGATCTGAGTGATTCGGCGGTATCTTTTATCATTATATAACAGTATGTTGCGCGGTCACGCTGGCGTTAAGAAAGCAATAGCATGCGCGCGAAAGCAATAGCATACCCGTAATACTGCACCTGTTGCCCTGCCAATAGGCCACCCTTACGAAACTTGAAAGCATGAAAAAACCCGCGCCGAGGCGCGGGTTTCTTGCGTTGGATTATCGGCTTCTTGTCAGGCGTAACTGGCAATCGAAGATTGGAAAGGCTTGTCCGGTCGGAACATCGTTCGATACCCTTCATGGGTAAAGGGCGTGGCCGCCCGGTTCATTCCAGTTTTGATCGCCCAGACGTCCACAAAGCCCTCGGGCGAAAGGCAAGGGTTTCCGGATTTCTTGGCGTTTGCGGCCGCTTTGAATGCGAGATCAATGAGGATTCCCCAGCGAAAAGCGGCGGCGGTGGCGAGGCAATGGTAGAATTCCTGAGTCTGGATAGCTGCATCGACCTCCAGCCCCGCAGTCAAAGCATAGCTTCCAACGATTTCATGGATGACCGTGTAGTCTTGCGGCAGCGCGTTATCGTCCAGCATGGACAGGTCAATATCCGCGAAGTTGACCCAGGTCAGGAGCCTGAACAACTGCATCTCCTCCTTCGTATAGTCGGCCAATTCCGGCACACCAGACAGGATCAACATCAAAGGCCAGGTATGGTGCTTCATCAGAGACTTGAAGGCATCCAGGGTTGCGAGGCGTTCCGTTTCCGACCTCCCGCGAAGGATGTGCTGTGCCTCGTCATAGTGGATTGCGACAATGCCCTGTTCCTTGGCCTGATATGCAACTCGCTGCCAGATCTCTGTTTGGGTTGCCCGAGAAGTCTTTGAAATCGGATAGCCCATCGCGCGCAGCGTGGTCTTGCCCAGATCTTTCCAACTGCCTTTTGCATCCAGGAGACATTCGATGATCAATGCCGGTTTGCCGTCAGGCAGTTGAATTTCGCTTTCATTGAAACGCCGGATCATGTCGCTGATTTCCTTGGTCTTGCCGGTGCCACTCGGCCCGGTGACCATGAGACTTTCGGTTTCAAAGCGGCCACCGCTGCGCAGAGCGCCGAGATGTTGGCTGAAGATTTGGGCGAAAGCGGCTTGCAGGCCAGCGCCGCGGGTCAACGGGTAGTGCCGCTTGGTACAGTCGGTGTTCAGGGTGTTGATTTTCACCCAGAACTGAGCCGGTTAGGCGCATAATTTTCACTGAGAGCTGAGCCATGTGAACCTTTCCCCGAAGCTGTGAGCGGCGGGGGCAA
>C687J35504_10002744_pt1 | contig 11814 bp, 10 predicted proteins | sample RifCSPhighO2_02_FD_35504 | JGI IMG/M metagenome (IMG submission 35504) | reverse complement strand
CCGCCGCCGTGCGGCGTCGAGAACGTCTTGTGCAGGTTCAGGTGGACGATGTCCACTCCGAAGTCGCCCGGGCGCGTCACGCCGACGAGCGCGTTCATGTTGGCCCCGTCCATGTAGACGAGCCCGCCGCGGCCGTGCACAAGCTCGGCGATCTCGAGGATGTCTTTCTCGAAGACGCCGAGCGTGTTGGGGTTGGTGATCATCAGCGCGGCGACCTTCTCGGTCATCTTCTCGCGCAACGAGTCGAGGTCCATCCGCCCGTCGGGGTTCGACTTGATGTTCTCGACGCGGTAGCCGGCGATGGCGGCGGTGGCGGGGTTGGTGCCGTGAGCGGAGTCGGGGATGAGGACGACCTCGCGCGGGTTCCCCTTCGACTCGAGGTAGGCGCGCGTCAGCAGGACGCCGGTCAGCTCGCCGTGCGCGCCCGCGGCCGGCTGCAAGGTGATGGCGTCCATGCCGGTGATTTCGATGAGGCAGCTCTCGAGCGTCTGCAAGATGCGCAGGCAGCCCTGGCTCAGCTCTTCCGGCTGGGCGGGGTGCTCGGTGGCCAGGCCCGCGAGCCGCGCGCAGACTTCGTTCACCCGCGGGTTGTACTTCATCGTGCAGGAGCCGAGCGGGTACATCCCGGTGTCCACGCCGTAGTTCCAGGTCGAGAGCCGCGTGAAGTGGCGGATGATTTCGATTTCGCTGACTTCGGGGAAGCCTGCGATTTCGGCTCGCACCGCCGCGGCGCCCAGGGCCTGCTCCGGCTTCACCGCCGGGACGTCGAGCGGGGGCAGGGAGTAGCCGCGCTTGCCGGGCGAGCTTTTTTCGAACAGGAGCGCTTCGCTCTGGGTGACGTGCCCCGCGGCCTTGCGGATTTTCTCGCTCATCGGAGCGCCTCGGCGAAGGCCGCCGCGAAGCGGTCGAGGTCGGCGCGCTTCGCGGTTTCCGTCGCGCAGAGCAGCAGGTGGTTTTTCAGCTCGGGATACCAGCGCCCGAGCTCGACCCCGGCCACCATCTTCTTCTCGAGCAGCTTCCTGTGCGCGCGGGCGGCGTCGCCGCCGACGCTGACCACGAACTCGTTGAAGAACGGCGCGGTGAAAGCGCGCTTCGCGCCGGAAAGTTTTGCCAGCGCGTCGGCCAGGTAGTGCGCCTTGGCCAGGTTCTGCTCGGCCAGCTCGCGCAGGCCCTGCTTGCCGTAGACGGAAAGAAAGATGGTGGCCGCCAGCGCGCACAGGGCCTGGTTGGTGCAGATGTTCGAGGTCGCCTTCTCGCGGCGGATGTGCTGCTCGCGGGTGGCGAGCGTGAGCACGAACCCGCGGCGGCCGTCCTGGTCGGTCGTCTGCCCGGCCAGCCGCCCCGGCAGGCTGCGGACGAACTTTTCCTTGCTGGCGATCACGCCGACCCAGGGCCCGCCGTAGCTCGGCGGCATGGCGAACGACTGCGCCTCCAGCGCCACGATGTCGGCCTCGGCCGGCGGGCGCAGCAGGCCGAGGGACACCCCCTCGGTGATGACGTCGATGAGCAGCGCGCCGCGGGCGTGCGCCGCTTCGGCGGCCGCGGCGACGTCTTCGACGCAGCCGAAGAAGTTCGGCGACTGCACCGCCACGGCCGCGGTTTCATCGTTCAGCACCGCGGCCAGGGCCTTCGAGTCCAGCTGTCCGTTTGCCGCCCAGGGCAGCTCGACCAGCTCGAGCCCCTGGCTCCGCGCGTAGGTGCGGAGGACCTGGCGGTATTCGGGGTGGATGCTCCGGGCCACCACTACGCGGCGGCGTTCGGTCAGCCGCACCGCCATCATCACCGCCTCGGGCAGCGCAGTCGAGCCGTCGTACATCGAGGCGTTGGCGACCTCCTGCCCCGTGAGCTGGCACATCATCGTCTGGAACTCGAAGATGGCTTGCAATGTTCCCTGGGAGATTTCCGCCTGGTAAGGCGTGTAGGCGGTGAGGAACTCGCCGCGGGAGAGCAGAGCGTCCACCACCACGGGACGGAAGTGGTCGTAGGCGCCGGCGCCGAGGAGGCGCAGCGTGTCGCCGGGGGCGTTCTCGGCGGCGCGGGCGCGGAAGAAGTCGAGGATCTCGGGCTCCGACAGCGCCGCCGGCAGGTCGAGCGGGCGGCTCATGCGGGCCGAGGCGGGGACGCAGCCGAAGAGCTCGCCGATCGAAGCCGCACCCAGGGCAGCGAGCATCTCGCGCCGGTCGCGCTCGGACTTGGGGAGGTAGCGCATCCGGGCTCTAGTGCTCTTCCTCGGCCGCGCGGACGAACTCGTCGTACTCTTCGGCGGACATCAGGTGCTCGACTTCCTTGGGGTCGTCGAGCTTGAGCTTGATGAGCCAGGCGGCGCCGTGCGGGTCCTGGTTGAGGAGGGCGGGGTTGTCAGCGAGCGCCGCGTTCACCTCTGTCACCGAGCCGTTGGCCGGCGAGTAGATGTCCGAGACCGCCTTCACCGACTCCACCGTCCCGAACGACTCCTGGGCGTCGAAGTGCCGGCCCACTTTGGGCAGCTCGACGAAGACGATGTCGCCCAGCTTCTCCTGGGCGTAGTGGGTGATGCCGACGGTGCCGTTCGTCTTGTCGGCCTTGATCCACTCGTGCTCTTTCGTGTAGCGGTAGTTTTCGGGGTACATGCGCCTTTCCTTGTCGGCCCGGGCGTGGGGCGTTACCGGGGCCGTTTGTAGAACGGCGTGGGCACGATTTCCGCCGCCACCGGCTGTCCGCGAATGCCGATGGCAAGGCGCGTGCCCACCGCGCTCATTTCGACCGGCACGTAGGCCAGGCCGATGTTCTTCTGCAAAAACGGAGCAGGGGAGCCGCTGGTGACGCGGCCGACCTCGCGCCCGTCCGCGAAAACCGGGTAGGCGTCGCGGGCGATGCCGCGCGCGCGCATCTCGAAGCCGATGAGCTTCCGCGTGAGGCCGCGCTGCTGCGCGGCGAGGAGCGCGGCGCGGCCGGTGAACTCGCCCTTGTCGAGCTTGCAGATCCAGTCGAGCCCGGCTTCCCAGAGGTTGGTGGTGTCGTCAATCTCGTGCCCGTAGAGCGCCATCGAGGCTTCCAGGCGCAGCGTGTTGCGCGCGCCGAGCCCGCAGGGGACGAGCCCTTCTTTCTTCCCGGCTTCGAGGAGCGCGTTCCACACTTTTTCCGATTCCGCCGGGTCGAAGTAAACCTCGAAGCCGTCTTCGCCGGTGTAGCCGGTGCGGGCGAGGAGGCAGTCGACCCCGCAGGCTTTGCCGAAAGTGAAGCGGTAGTTGCGCAGCGGGGAAAGGTCAACCGGCGTGAGCGGCTGCAGGATGGCCGCGGCCCGGGGCCCTTGGAGGGCGAGCTGGGTGTAGTCGTCGCTCGTGTTCTTGGCTTCGGCGTCAAAGCGGTTCTGGCGGCGGATGTGCTCGAAGTCTTTCTCGCGGTTCGAGGCGTTGACGCAGAGGAAGTAGTGCGTGTCGGAAACCTTGTGCACCAGCAGGTCGTCGACAAAGGTGCCGCGGTCGGTGAGCAGGGCGGAGTAGTGCGCCTGGCCGAGGGCGAGCTTGGCGGCGTCGTTGCAGGTCGCCTGCTGGACGAGCGCCAGCGCCTGCGGGCCGCGGATTTCGATTTCGCCCATGTGGCTGACGTCGAATAGGCCCGCGGCCGTGCGCACCGCGCGGTGCTCGGGGATGATGCCGGAGTATTCGACCGGCATGTCGAAGCCGGCGAAAGAAACCATCTTCCCGCCCAGGGCGCGGTGGGCGGCGTTCAAGGCGGTCTTGCGGGGAGCCGTTGTGGTTTCCGTGGTCAAGCGAAATCCTCGACGTCGGGCCGGACTTCGCAAAGTAACATAGGGGCAGAGGACGGTCAAGGACGGCTCCGCGACGATTGCTGTAGCGGCGCTCTATGAGCGCAGCAGGTTGTGGCGACCCCGGATCGGCGGTCACAGACCGCCGCTACAGAAACGAAACTGCTCCACGACCCGGCGCGCTTGCGTCGCCGGGTGGAGTCGTTTAGTGTCTCGGCCAGCCCGAATGCGGGCCAGCAGGTGATTGCCGGTGGCAGCCGAGAAGCGCGACCTCGCGAAGGAACTGAAGCTCCTCATCCAGTCGCGCTACCCCATTGTGTACATCGAGACGTGGGAAGAAGCACGGGCCGAGGCGCTGGTCGAGGCCGTCGCCGAGGAGCTGGGCGTGCCGCTCTACGTCTGGACGCTGACGAGCGGCCTGGCGCGCTCGGGCACCCGCAACCCGCTGTATCAATCCGACTCGCCCCGGGCAGCGCTCTCCAACATCGCCAGCCTGCGCGGGGACGCGCTCTACCTGCTCAAAGATTTCCACCGCCACTGGGAAGACGCGGAAGTGGCGCGGCTGGTGCGTGACCTGCTGGACAAGTTCCGGCAGACGAACCGCTCCATCCTCGTCACCGCGCCCACGGTCTCGATTCCGCTCGAGCTGCAAAAAGACGTGGCGCGCTTCGCGCTCGGCCTGCCGGACGTCGAAGACTTCGAGGAAATGGTCCCGTCGGTAGTGAAGGGAACGGAGCAAACCGTCCGGCTGGAGAAGGAACTCGACGCGAACGGGCGGCGCCGTCTGGCGCGGAACCTCTGCGGGCTCACGCTCGACGAAGGTCGCCGGGTGTTGCGCCGGTGCCTCTTGGCCCGGCGGCGGCTCGACGAGCAGACGGTGACCGACGTTCTGATGGCCAAGCGTGAAGAGCTCGGCCGCTCGGGCGTGCTCGAGTTCATTGAGCTGGGCGAGCGCTTTGCGGCGCTGGGCGACCTGCGCAATCTCAAGAAGTGGCTCGAGCAGCGTCGCGGCGCTTTCAGCGCCGAGGCGGAAAAGTTCGGCCTGGAGCCGCCCCGCGGCATCCTCATCCTGGGCGTGCAGGGCTGCGGGAAGAGCCTGCTGGCCAAGGCGGTGGCGTTTGAGTGGCAGATTCCGCTGGTCCGGCTCGACCCCGGACGCCTCTACGACAAGTACATCGGCGAGTCCGAGCGGCAGCTCCGGCAGACGCTCGACGGGGCGACCAAGATGGCGCCGCTCGTCCTCTGGGTGGACGAAATCGAAAAGGGCTTCGCTTCGACCACGGCCAGCGCGGACGTGGACGCGGGGCTCTCGCAGCGCATGCTCGGGACGCTCCTCTCCTGGCTTCAGGAAAAGCGCGCACCGGTCTTCGTCACCGCCACCTGCAACAACATCGCCTCGCTCCCGCCGGAGCTCCTGCGCAAGGGGCGCTTCGACGAGATTTTCTTCGTCGACCTGCCGGACGAAGAGGCGCGGCGGGAGGTTTTCCGGATCCATCTTGCGAAACGCCAGCGCCCGCCGGAAGAGTTTGACCTCGACGCGCTGGCCGCGGCCTCCGACGGCTTCAGCGGCGCCGAGCTGGAACAGGCCATCGTGGCGGCGCTCTACACCGCCTTTGCGGTCAAGAAGTCGTTGACTTCCGAGCTGCTCTTGTCCGAGCTCAAGAAAACCCACCCGCTGGCGGTCACCCGGCGGGAAGACATCGAACGGCTGCGCGCCTGGGCCCGCGGCCGCACCGTCCCGGCCAACTGATTGATTTCTGGACGGTTCCGGGGGGCGTATTGACTCCAGCGGAAGGCTACGGTAGGCTGATGGTAGCCTGTTTGCGGAGGGAAGACCGCCCCTAGCGGATGCGACGAACCGTCAAGATCACCACCGGGATTGAGCCTCTTTTCGGGACCCTGGACGAAAACCTGAAGCTCTTCGAATCCGTCCTCAAGGTGACGACCCACCTGGACGACGACTCCCTGGAAATCGAAGGCGAGCCGGCGGCCGTGGAGCGCGCCGAGCGCTTCCTGAACGACTACGTGGCGCTCACGAACGAGGGTCACGAGCTCGGCAACGGCGAGGTGCAGTCGCTGCTGCGCATCGTCGGGCAGGACCCGACCGCCTCGCTGCGCGCGCTGGTGGAGGCGCCGCGGCCGAAACTCTTCGGGAAGAAAACGGTCACGCCCAAGAGCGCCAACCAGCGCACCTACATGGACGCGATGGAAAAGCAGGACATGGTCTTCGCCATCGGCCCGGGCGGGACGGGGAAGACCTACCTGGCGGTGGCGGCGGCGGTCTCCTGGCTGCTGGCGAAGAAAGTCGACCGCATCATCCTGGTGCGGCCGGCGGTGGAGGCGGGCGAAAAACTCGGCTACCTCCCCGGCACGATCCAGGAAAAAGTCGACCCCTACATGCGGCCGCTCTACGACGCGCTGCACGACCTGCTGGAGGCGGAGAAGCTGGTGCGGTATCTCGAGAAGGGCGTCATCGAGGTGGCGCCGCTCGCCTTCATGCGCGGGCGCACGCTGAACAATTCCTACGTCATCCTCGACGAGGCGCAGAACACCACCAGCGAGCAGATGAAGATGTTCCTGACGCGCCTCGGCTTCAACGCCAAGGCGGTCATCACCGGCGACATCACGCAAATCGACCTGCCCGCCGGGCGCCGCTCGGGCCTGATCGAGGCGCTGGAGGTGGTGGGGAAGATTCCGGGCATCGCCTTCGTGCGCTTCAACGAGCGCGACGTCGTCCGTCACACGCTGGTGCAGCAGATCATCAAGGCCTACGAAAACTACGAAAACGGCCAAGGCTCGCGCGCGGCGTCGGGCAAAAGCGGAGAAGGGAAGCGAGCGGGGCGGCGATGATCATCAACTGCCAGCGGGGCATCCGGGTAAACGCAGCGGCGCTCGGGCGCTTTGCCGCGCGCCTGCGGCGGGCCCTGCGCCTCCGCCCCCACAGCTTCGCCGTCGCTCTGGTGAGCCATCAGCGGAGCGCCGCCCTGAACCGGCGCTACCGGCGGCGGCCTTACGCAACCGATGTTCTCTCGTTTGCCGCGGAAGGGAACGGGGCGCTGGGCGACGTGGTGATTTCCGTCCCGACGGCCCGGCGCAACGCCCGCCGCTACCGGCACGGCCTGGAGGAAGAGATCAAGCTGCTGATGCTCCACGGAGTGCTGCACCTCGTCGGCTACGACCACGAGACCGACCGCGGCCAGATGAACCGGCGCGAGCACGCCTTGCGGCGTCGGCTGGGGCTGGAGTAGGCGCGAATGCAGATCGCTCTCCATGCGCTGGTCATCACCGGGCTGACGTTTTTCCTGGTTCTCTTCAGTTACGTCTACCGGCTGTTCCAGGAGCGCGGCCGGGAGGTTTCCCGGCGGACGCGGGAGAACGCCGAGCACTTCCACCAAACCATCGCGCCGCGACTGAAGATGGAGCGGCGGCGCGCCGTGCTGACCTTCGCGCTGCTGGCGCAGCTCACCCTGGTGCTGGCGGCGCTGGCCATCGGCTACGCGGCGGAAACCTTCGCCGACAGCCCCGCCCGCGCCGTTTTCGAAACCGCCTTCTTCGTGGTGCTGCAAATCTTGATTACCTACCAGTTCCTCCCCTACCTGCTGATGAGCCGCACCAGCGGGAACTGGCTGGGGCCGCTGGTGCCGGTGCTGCGGGGGTTCGGCTACGCGGTCATGCCGTTGCTCATGGTCTACGCCTTCTGCGTGTCGCTGCTGCACCTGACCGAAGAAGAAGAGGCCCCCCAAGCGGATGCGGCCGAGCAGGCCATCGAGGAGCTGGTGGAGGAGGGCCAGGAGCGGGGCATCCTGGAGAAAGAGGACGTGACGCTCATCGCCTCTGTCCTGCAATTCGCCGACAAGACCGTCCGCGAGGTGATGACGCCGCGGCCGGAGATCGCGGGCATCGCCGGCACGGCCAGCGTGGCTGAGCTGCGGAAGCTGGTGCGGGAGAAGCGCTTCTCCCGGATTGCAGTTTTCGGCCAGAGCCTGGACGACGTGCAAGGCGTGGTGGTGGTGCGCGACCTGCTGGAGGTGCCCGAGAGCGAGGCGGAAAGCCGCGCCGTCCGCGACCTCATGCGCCCCGTTCTTTTCGTCCCGGAAACCAAGCCCGTGGTCGAGCTTATCCGCGACCTCCAGCGCGAGATGCAGCAGCTGGCGGTGGTGGTCGACGAGTACGGCGGCGTGGCCGGCCTGATTACGATGGAAGACCTGGCGGAGGAAATCCTGGGCGAGATCAACGACGCCGACCAGGTGCGCCGCGCCGAAATCGTGCGCGAGACCGAGAGCGCCTACCTGGTCCGCGGCGGCGTCTCCCTGGAGAAGCTGCGCGAGATGCTGGGGGTGGCGCTCGAAGTCCCCGAGGCCACCACTTTCGCCGGCGTGGTGCACAGCTGGTTCGGCTACGTGCCCAAGCCGGGGGAGAGCCTCGAGCGCGACGGCTTGAAGGTGGAGGTGCTGGAAGCCACACCGCGCCGCGTCGTGCGCCTGCGGGTCACCCCGCTCGTCCCCGCCGCCTCCGCCAAGAAGAGCCGCAAACGCCCCCGGGCGCGATGAGCTTCCGCTCGGGCTTCGTCGCCCTCCTGGGCCGGCCCAACACCGGCAAGTCGACGCTCCTGAACGCGCTGGTGGGGACCAAGGTGGCCATCGTCAGCCCGCGGCCGCAGACGACCCGCACGCGCTTGCAGGGTGTGCTGACGCGGGAGAACGCGCAGATTGTTTTCGTCGACACCCCCGGCGTCCACCGGCCGGCCTCGCGGTTGGGCGAGAAGATGATGGACGCCGTGCGCGAAGCGCTGGAGGGGATCGACCTCGTTCTCGTCGTCGTCGACGCCAGTCGGGCGCCGAACGAGGAGGACGAGCAGGCGGTGGCGCTGGCGCGGGCCTTCGCCGGGCCGAGCTTCCTCCTGCTGAACAAGATCGACCGCATCGCCAAGCCGGCGCTGCTCCCGCTCCTCGAGCGCTTCCGCCGGCTGCACGCCTTNGCGGAGTTCATTCCGCTCGCCGCNCNGCGCGGCGAGAACGTGCGGCTGCTGGAAGAGAAGATCATCGAGCGCCTCCCGGAAGGCCCTGCCTATTTCCCGGCCGAAACCCTCACCGACCAGCCGGAGCGTTTCCTCGCGGCCGAGCTCGTCCGGGAAAAAGTCTTCCACGAGACCCGCCAGGAAGTGCCCTACAGCATCGCGGTGGTGGTGGACACGTTCGACGAATCGGAAGCCGAGAGCCGCAACCTGGTGCGTCTTCACGCCACNNTNTTTGTCGAGAAAGAAGGGCACAAGGGCATCCTCATCGGCGCCGGCGGCGCCCGCNTGAAGAAAATCGGCCAGGCGGCCCGCACGGAGCTCGAAGCGCTGCTCGGCCGGCGCGTCTACCTGGAGCTGCTCGTCAAGACCCGCGAAGACTGGCGTGACCGCGACGGGGTCGAGCGCCTGATTGACTGGCGCCACGGCCAGTAGCCCCCCAAAAACGGGGTTGACTCCGGGGCCGAGCTGGGGCAGAGTAGGCNCGCTCCCNTCGAGTGGAGGTCGCCCNATGCGCAGGACCAGCACCCAGGTAATCGCCGTAGTGCTTTGCGTGAGTTTTGTTTTCTATCCCGTGGCGCCCGCCGCCGCCCAGGCGAACCAGGCCGGGCAGGTGACGGCAGCGATTCCCCGGGCGAATATCGCCCGCCCGGCAGGCCAGCTGCCGGCGGAATTGCAAACCCCGGTGTTGTGGGATGACCTGGTGACCACGGAGCCCCGCGGGCGCGTGCGCATCACGCTCCAGGACGCCTCTATCCTGAACGTGGGCTCGGAGTCCAGCCTGCGCGTCGTGAAGCACGACGCCACCACCAGTGAAACCGACCTCGTCCTCACCTACGGCAAGATGCGCGTCAAGACGCAGAAGGTGGGCGCCGGGGGACACTTTGAGGTGCGCACCAACACGGCGGTGCTGGGCGTCATCGGCAGCTACTGGTATGTAGGCTCCACGGCTACCCAGACCCATGTCATCGTCTACGAAGGGGTCTTGTCCATCCGGAACATCAACCCGGCCATCCTGGGCACGCAGCAAGTCTTCGCCGGGCAGCAGGCGTTCATAAACGCCGGCCAGCCGCCTACGCCGCCGAACCCGCCCAAGGGGAATCAATTCCAGGACTCCGTTCAGGAGACCGAAGTCGGCGAGAACCTGCCGCCGCCGCAGCCGCCCAAGCCGCCCCCGGTGGCTGGCGGGGTGCCCACCTGGGTCTGGATCGTCTCCATCGCCGGCCTGGCGGCGGTGTCGGTGGCCGTCCCGGTGGCGACACAGAAGAACAAGAACCCGATTACCCCGCCCCCTCCGCGGCGCGGCTGCCGCAAGTGCGACTAGCTGACCCGGGTACGGCCGACGGCTCGGCTCAACCCGGAAGTCCGGCGGCGCTTACGCAGCGGCGATAGGCTCCAGCCGCATCGGTTGGAGTTTCCCGTAAGTGAGTGTGCGCCAGAGCCATTCGACGGGGCCAAACCGGAAATGGCGCAGCCACCATGCACTAAGGGGAATCTGTACCGCGAAGATCAGGAAAGTCAGGGCGACGCCCGCAGGCTGTCCTATTCTCCCGTACAGGCCGAAGCCATAGCTGTAGAAGATCGTTGTGCAAATCACTGATTGCAGCAAATAGTTGCTTAGGGCCGTCCGCCCGACCGCGGCCAGTGGCGCCAGGTGTCTTTGCCAGGCGGTCCGCTGAAAAAGAAGAAGAATGGCCGCGGCGTAGAAGAAGGAAAGCGCCGGGGCGCCGACCCGCCAAAGCATGTCTCCGAGAATGTTCACCAGCACTCCAGGAGGAGCGAATTCCGCGGCCAGGACGCTCGCGCCCGTACACACCAGGCCCAGCGCCAACCCCCAGCGCAGCACCTTGCGTACGAGGGGCAGGTGCTCCTGGATATTCTCAAAGAGGCGGCGGCGGCCGGCGTAGAGGCCGAGCAAGAACAACACAAACTCTTCTCCGAACCTCCCCAGGTAATGATCGAGCGAGGAGTAGCGCCGCGTCCAGAACCGCGCCCGTTTGGTCGTCATTTCGGCGTAGTTTCCTTGGGAGTAGACGCGCAGGTTTTCCACCTGCCGGGCTCTTCTTTCTTGCTCTTGCTGGGTATCCTCCCGGGCTACTTGCGGCGCCAGTTGCGGGTCGGCCCGGCGCAGTTCGCGGGGCGCCGCGACGATGGCTGCGTGCACTGCTGGAATCCACAGACAAAGAAAAGCCGAGAGCAGAATGGTCCGGGTCGAGCAGGTGCGAAACAATAGCAGAAGACAACCAAGCACAGCGTAGAGGTGGAGAACGTCCCCCTGCCAAAGCAGGAAGGCGTGCAGGAAGCCGATGACAAGCAAGACGGAAAGTCTCCGGAGGTAGAGGGGAAGAAAGGGAGCCCCGCGCGCTTCCGCTCGTCCCATCTGCAAAGCAAACCCCAACCCGAAAAGAAACGAGAAAAGAGTCCAGAACTTGCTGTCCGCCAAGAACAGAATGAGCTGCGCGGCGACGCGCTCGGCCGTCCCTGTCCAGAGCTCTTCCCGGAGCGGGTCGCCGGGCCCGCTAAAAACTTCCATGTTGACGAGGAGGATGCCGAACACCGCCCAGCCGCGCAGTACGTCAATCACCTCAATGCGCTGCCGCGGCGGAACAGGACCAATCACGAACGCGGACACTGGGCCTCGCTAGCGCTTCCGGCGGGTGTTGCGGGGAGAGAGGCCCAGCGCCTTCATCTTGCGGTGCAGGTGCGACCTCTCCAGCCCCACGGCCGCGGCCGTGCGGCTGACATTCCAGCGGTTCTCTTCCAGCTTCCTTAGAATGAACTCGCGCTCCGTGTCCGTCCGGGCTTCCTGGAGCGTGGCGGCCTCGGCGAGCGGCCGGCGGCTCTCGCGGAAAAGCTCGGGCGGCAGGTGGCGCGTCTCCAGGCGCTCCCCGGGCACCATGATGACCAGCCGCTCGATCACGTTCTTCAACTCTCGCACGTTCCCCGGCCAGGCGTAGCCCGCAAAGACTTCGAGCACCTCCGGCGCCAGCCGCTTCTTCCGGCGCCCGTAAGCGGTGGCGTACTCCCCCAGGAAGTAATCGGCCAGCAGGGG
>C687J35504_10002736_pt1 | contig 11830 bp, 10 predicted proteins | sample RifCSPhighO2_02_FD_35504 | JGI IMG/M metagenome (IMG submission 35504) | reverse complement strand
TCAAAATTCAACGCCTTGTGGAGGCTTTTAGTGATTCCATAATAATCGATGACTTTGCCCGCGCCCTTGTTTGGGTAAATACGGTTAGTACGCGCGATAGCTTGCAAGAGGTTATGATCCCAAAGCGGCTTATCGAGATACATCATTTGCTCTACCGGTGCATCAAAACCAGTCAAAAGCATGTCGCAGACAAGTAAAAACTTCAGTGGACTCGCCGGATCCTTGAATTCATCGATGAGCTTCTCACGTTTCGCCTTTGTAGTATTGTATTTCCGCAATTCNTCCGGATCGGTATTCGCGTCACCGGGAGAATATATCACTTCTGACCAATTTTTCGNAACNAACTCATCGAGTAGCTTCTTGTATTTCGCTGTCGNTTCGCGATCATAGCAAACAATTTGTGCCTTGAATCCCGCCGGTTCAACATAGAGCTTGAAATGCTCGACGATATCCCGAGCGATAGCCTGCATGCGTTTATCGAGCTTCACAACCGCTTCTTTCTTTCCATATTTCTTGGCGATTATGTCCTTATCTTTTTCGGAAAGATCGGCAGTAAGCTCGTCGAACTGTTTATCGAGTCCCTCCTCATCAATGAAGAATTTGGAAAGTCGCGCCTCGTAGGTAACCGGCAGCGTGGCGCCGTCGTCAACGGATTGCTGAATAGAGTAGTAATCAAGATAGCGTTCTCCCTCCTCGCCAAAATTCCGGTGAGTATTAAGCGTTAATCGATCAATCGGCGTGCCGGTAAAGCCAAAAAAGAAGGCGTTCGTCATGGCGTTGCGTAAGTTGATTGCCGAGATGCCTTCATTGTCCCGGTGTGCTTCATCCGATAGCACGATGATATTTTCGTCGAGATTCTTGACCTCATCTCCAAGCTCGGAAAATTTCTGAATCGTAGAAATGAATATGCCGCGCTCCGGCGATTGAATTTTGCGTTCAAGATCGCGCCGCGACTCCACTCGGATAACATTCTGTCCACCACAGTTTACGAATGTGTTATAAAGCTGGTCATCAAGATCAACCCGATCCACCAAGACGAAAACTTTCGGATTTTTTAGTTTCTTATCGAAGCGGAGTTTCCATGCGGTGAAAAACATCGTAAATGACTTACCGGATCCTTGTGTGTGCCAAATCAGACCGCGCTTCGTTTTGCCTTGCCGTACCCGTTCCACAATCTTATTTGTTCCCCGGTACTGCATGTAGCGCGTGATTTTCTTAACCGCGCCTTCTTTTTCGGTTTCAAATAGAATAAAGCTTCCGATGAGATCAAGTAGACGATCACGAGAGAGAAGCGCAACCAAAGTCACCTCAAGCCCTTCTCCATATTTCTTTTCCAATTCTTCCTCACGCCATTCAAGAAAATACTGCGCCTGAGCGTATGTCGCCCCATATACGGTCTTTAAACCGTCGGAGGCGATATTAAAACAGTTCGGCCAAAATAACCTGAATGCATTTCGCTCGTATCGCTTTATTTGCCCAACGGCATTGGAATAATCAATGCTACTTGCGGCGGTCGGGCTTTTCGCCTCGATATCAACGACTGGCAACCCGTTCAAAAACACCATCACATCAGGCCGAATATTTTCGGAATTGCCTTCAAAGTAAAACTGATTTGTTACGACGAAATGGTTATTCGCCGGATTATCAAAGTCAACGATAAAATAATCTCTCATCCTTCCTGTTTCCGGATCCTTCAGGTTGATGCCGTTGCGAAAAACATTCAAAAACGATTGATTTGAATCAATCTTCTTGACCTCGCGCACCACGGCTTGCGCCTCCGTTTCGTCGGTAATCCCATTGATTGTCTTTACCGCCGCAGTAAGGAGGGGGGTGATAATATATTCGTTTTCAAATTCCCGCAGCTTCGCAAACTCTTGCGCTTTTATGTATTCATAACCAAGCTCCTCCCTAAGGAATTTTATGATGTGATTTTCAATTGTGTATTGCTCGTTGAATTTCATTTTAGTATCCAATCTCCTTTTTAATGCCCGAGAGATAACTTTCGGCTCGTATTTTGAGATCTTTCATAGTAGCAGTTGCTTTCTCAATAAATTCTTGAAAATACTTGTCGGCAAGCGAAATATTTTTACTCTTTACAATGTTCACAAAACCAAGCCAGTAATATAATTGCGGCTTATCATAAGACTTCAGTAAGTTTTCATTAAATCGTTGTACTTCTGCTACCGTAATCTCTTCTCCGCCGTAACTTTTTTCTTTAAGTTTGTCACAGCACTTAAGGGCCTCATCATATTCCTCCAACCAAAAGTGTAAGAATGCCTTGCTATATAGCCAGTGATAACCACTGGCATGGTCTTTTGCTTGTTTAATTGTATTCAGCGCAACTCGGGCGTCACCAACACCATTATTAAATTCAACGATTGCTTTTTTGAGCAACGCGCCGTAATTATTTTGATTGTACTCAAGCGATTTTCGTATACTCTCTGCGTATACACCCGCAGTGGGGTTAAAAAACTCGTAGCTAGCTTTTAGATCGTACTCTAGTGAGAGTAAGTTTTTGATAGTTTCTTTACTGATTGGATAGGGTTTGCCGTTTTGGATCGTTCCGTATAGTGGTTCATGCAAACGAATTGCAGTATTAAAATCGCCGGACAAAAGAGCGGCCCTACCAGTAATATAATCAAGTGCAATTACCGCTTGGTTTGCTCTAAATTCAAATACTTCAAACTGAAGTTTTTCTTCAAAAACAACCATGTTGGGTAGTAACGCGTTGAATTCATTGCGTAAAAGTATTTTTTGGACCTCCTGGATCGGCTTATGTATAACGATGCCGTTCAATGAGAATACATATTTTTCTCCAGCGGGAGCATTCTTCCTCTTTTTTACTGAGCCCCAAATACAAAAGTGAGCACGTGTCTTTTTTAAGACACGCCTAGCATCGTCAGCTGTTTCAACTTTTTCCGACTGATGATTTCTAAGTACTAAAACATCAAACGGCAAACCTAACTCACGAACCTTATTCTTAAATGGTGCGAGAAAATCTTTTTTAAGAAATCTTGCCTCCTCCTGATCTTCGACCTGAACCGCGATTGCAACCCCAAGTCGATTTTTCGATCTCTTTGGATAGTGCCAAACGTAAAACACCCAGCCGACTAATATGATAATTGCTACGATAAACATTCCCACGGCATACCACCTAAAAGAAACCTCTCCTTTCGGTATTAATCCGTAGACAAAGAGAAGTACAACGGCCTCCAAGAGAATTGCGCAAATAAGGCCGTACCATTTGTGGAAATGGCTGGTCGCAATGTCGTATATTTTTTCTATAATGCCGTTATCTTTCATAACCTTAGATCATTACTCTTACCCGTCCACTCAAAAGATCCTGCATAAGGCCTTTTTTAAGAAGGGTGAGTTTTTCTTTCAATTTTTTATTCACAGAAACTTTTCCATCGACCGCCGAAAGCATTTCTACAATTTTCTGTTGTTCGCGCTCCGGAGGAAGCTGAATAGGACAGTTTAATACTTCATCTTTTCTAAAATTTGTTTGACCAACACCATTATCAAAATCAAGGAAATATTTGTTTCTATTAAGAGTGTAAAATAAAAACCGATTATTGATTCGTGTAGATTTCAAAGAGCAGACCCTTTGATTTAAAGTGTATTTCTCATTTTCTTCAACAAAAAAACATTTAGCTAGCGCCTTCCCTTTTGGTATGTCGCTCATTACCATCGTTATATCGCCAATTGAAAGCGGACTTAAGGGCTTATCTGTTCGCTTGAACACCCGGCCATTAGTAGAAATGAACTTTGAATTTACGACTATATATTTCCCACTCTCATCAATGTCTTTTTCATGCGCCTTACCGTTTGTAAATTTGACCACATCCCTTAACCTTACAAGCTCCCATTCTGCCGGCATATTACCGATCTTTGTTTTCTTAAATTTCGCATGCCCGATGCCGCGGGCGAAAAGCTGCTGCATCAACCCGCGCTTCAGTTTTTCGGTCGCGGCAATAATTTCGTCAGTTTTTTGAATCTCCCCATCCACCGCCCCCAAAATCTCCGCAATCTTTTTTTGTTCCTTCTTTGATTCCGGAACTAATATCTCCAACCCTTTAACTATCTGCGATGTTAAATTTTTCTGTGTCGTTTCTTTAAAATGTTTCCTGAGGCTAGGTTTTATTGAAAGAAGATACTGATATAGATAGTCCCGATCAGCCTCTTTTTCGTCCACAATAATGCCCATGATTGCTTGATTCGTGGCAGCGTCAATTGAATTTATAGAGACCTCTCCTACAGTAGCGTAAATTGAGTACAAAATAGATCCTTTGGGGACTATCCAGGCACTACTATTTTCCAATCCTTCGTTAGAAAGGGAACTTATTGTGGAAGAAAGATATTTGCCGGACGTGGTCATATCGTCAATTTTTACAAAAGGAATATTTCCTCCGTAAAAGTTTTTATTGGTTGAGGTGGGCGTCCCTCCCGTTTTGAGTTTGGTCGCTAAAGACTCAAGAGAGGCCTTTCTCCATCCTTTTGGGATATTCTGTTTTACTTCAGTTGTTGTCATAGTTAATTCTCAATTATCCCGCAGTCGTAATTTGCCCACTTTGGTTCTTCCTCGCAAAAGTTGAATTTCTCGCCGTCGAACTCAAACCTAAAGAATCCGGTTTCTAAGTCGTCTGGATTTTTCTCGAGTTCTTTTATAAGAGTGTCATAGACCAAATCAGTTAGCTGAAATTTCGGGTTGTTTTGGTTATATAGCGTTGCATGTATCCCATCTGTACCGAACACATAGGCGGCTCGTTTGCCGGTGTTTGTGTGGANAACGTCCCATCGTGAAATAAACCACGTACCATCGGTTATGCATGGGCTAAACGGTGCGCCGNTGACATTACAATTNTTGAANGATTTTNTTATATTCTGTCGCATATTAGTATTTAAGTTCTTTCAAAAACCCCTCGACTTTTTTATCTATTTCCGCACGTTCTTTCTCCGTGGCGGCAAGTTCTTTGCGGACAGCTGAAACATCAATCTCTTCTTCTTTGTCGCCATTTTCAATGTAGCGCCGCACATTGAGGTTAAAATCGTTTTTCTCAATTTCTTTGACATCAACCACGCGGGCATATTGAAGAATGTCTTGCCAGCCGTCGTATGCCTTCACGATTTTTGAAATATCCTGTACGCGAAGCGAATTTTGGTTTTTCCCCTCGGAGAAATCTTTTTCGGCATCAATTATAAGAATTTTGCTCTTACGACTCTCCGGTTTGTTTTTGTTGAAGATAAGGATGGCGGCCGGAATGCCGGTGCCGTAGAAAAGCTTGGACGGAAGTGCGATAACTGTCTCAATTAGATCGTGCTTGAGAATTTGCTCTCGGATGCGTCCCTCTGCGCCGCCCCGGAAAAGAACTCCGTGCGGCAGAACAATGCCTGCTCGGCCGTTTGAGTTCATGGACTTTATAATATGAAGCACGAAAGCGTAATCAGCATTACTCTTTGGCGGCAATTCGTACCCTTCCAACCGGCCATATCTTTCTTTAAACATTTCACTCTCCCAATCGCTGATTGAGTAGGGTGGATTTGCTACGCAGATGTCGAATGTTTTTAAAGTTCCGTTTGGGTTCAAGAATTGCGGGTTCGCGAGGGTATCGCCGCGCTGAATATCTGCCGCATCAAGACCATGGAGGAACATGTTGATTTTTGCGATTGCGAACGTACCGATATTTATTTCCTGTCCATAGAGGTAAAGTGTCCGCGCGATTTTCTCGCCTTCTTTTTCCTTCAAATGATGGTATGCCTCAAGTAGGAAGCCGCCCGATCCAACGGTGGGGTCGTATATATGATCTTTCTTGTGCGGATTTAATATTTGAATAATGACACGCTCAACTTCTCGCGGGGTGTAGAACTCGCCGCCTTTTTTACCGGCATCGGCCGCGAACTGCTTGATGAGATATTCGTATGCGTCCCCGAGAAGATCAGAGTTGATGTAGGTATCGCCGAAATTATATTGCGAGAAGTGGTTTATTAAACGCTGGGTAGTTTCATTCGGAAATTTATCTTTATGCGCAAAATCAAGGTCGTCAAAAATTTTGTCGAGTTTTGGGCTGTTTGCATTCGTGAGTTTGTCAAAAATTCCGTTAAGCTTGGGGCCGATATTCTCTGCCTGTTCCTCAATGACAGACCAGCGACAATCCTGCGGCACTTGAAAGCGGTGATTGTAATCTGCTCGCGCGATTGTCTCATCTTTGTATTCTTCCATGACGCGCTTGTACTCTTCATCCCATACGTCGCTAATGCGCTTATAAAAGAGAAGACCGAAAATATATTTCTTGTAATCAGAGCTATCGATCTTGCCGCGGAGAATATCAGCACTCTTCCAGAGAAACTGCTCAAGCTGTGGCAGGGTAAGTTTACTGCCCATCTTGTCCACGATGGCTTGAATGTCCTGGGGGCGATATTTACGATCGCCACGCTTACCGGCTCGCAAAGGCACTAAAATGCCATCCTTTTCCCAGTTCCGGAGGGTATCAGGATGAATATTGAAAATCTCCGCTACCTGGCTGATAGAGAGGAATTCCGGCTTTCCCTTAAGTTTTGCTTGGATATCTTTACGCATATCGTTAATCCTATTCTAATCGATCTAATTTGTAAAGTCAAGGCCTTCATAGGTTATCATAGGTTGCATGTCTATTTCAAGCGAAAAACGGGGCTTTTGTGGGGATTTTTGACGATTTAGTTATCAACTTCAGGCACTCTGGACGCCCCGCGAGGGTTGCGTCATCCCTTATGGTGTATGAACAATACAACCACAAGGGCGACCTTCGGGAATGGTAAGGGGCAGGTTCCCGCAGAGCCCATCAAAATCAAATACTGCCTTTATGCGAGAAAGTCGACAGAAAGCGAGGAGCGGCAAATCCTCTCTATTGATTCGCAGGTCAAAGAGATGCTCCAGCTCGCCGAACGAGAGGGTCTTGATGTGGTCGAAATCAAGAGAGAATCGCACTCAGCAAAAGACACTGGGCAACGGCCAATCTTCAATGAGATCATTGAGGAAATCCGCCAAGGCAAATTCAATGCCATCCTGACGTGGGCGCCTGACCGCATTTCAAGAAATGCCGGAGACCTAGGAAGGATCGTGGATTTAATGGATCAAAAACTTCTGATTGAGATCCGCACCTTCGGCCAGCACTTCAGCAATAATCCCAACGAGAAGTTTCTGCTGATGATCTTGGGGTCGCAAGCAAAACTCGAAAACGACAACCGAGGCATCAACGTAAAGCGCGGACTTCGGACAAGAGTCGAGATGGGGCTATGGCCGGGGGTGGCGCCGCTCGGGTACCTCAATCAGAAGTTAATCGATAAGAAGTGCCAAATCGTGGTTGATCAGGTACGAGCTCCAATTGTAAAGAAAATGTTTGAGAAAGTAGCGTACGAACATTTTTCGGGAAGAAAGATTTACAACTGGCTAAAATTTGAGCTGAACTTCCATACGCGAGGAAACAAGCCGCTGACCTTGAGCGGCGTCTATCGCATACTCGATAATCCCTTCTATTACGGACCATTCGAATATCCGCGAGAAAGCGGCAGTTGGTATCAGGGCAAACACGAACCGCTGATTACGCAGGAGCTGTTTGAAAAAGCCCAAACGCAGCTGAAGCGCGATCAAATAGTCAGAGAGAATAAAGAGTTCGCCTTCACAAAGCTATTCACATGCGGCTATTGCCAATCGGGCATATCGGCCGAGGAGAAGTGGAAGCCGCTTAAAGATGGTACGTCGGCGCACTACATATATTATGGCTGTAGCCGGGCAAGAGATCGCAACTGCAAAAACAAGTACATCCGTGAGGAGGAATTGATTGATGAGCTTCTGAAAATTATCGATAAGGTAAATATCAACGAGCTTGGAATGCGGCAGAAGCTTGAAGATGAGATCAGGCGATTCAATAAGCTGCAAAAAATTGTGAATGGGCGAAGCGGCAAGGGCCTCGTTGAAGAAGATGATGTAAACATCCGCCAATACGCGAAGTACTTACTGAAAGATGGCAGTACGTCAGACAAGAGAGAGCTGCTCGCGAATCTTCGAAGTCGACTGAACTACAAAGACAAAAAGATAACCCTGATCCAGGAGTAAAGAAATAAAAGAGCGAAATGAATCGCTCCTTTATTTTCAACTTATTTTATCGAGGCACTCGGGTCACAGCTTACTCGCAGCCACTCGGGTCATGCCGATAAAAAATTGTCTTGGCGGAGAGGGAGGGATTCGAACCCTCGATACCCTTTCGGATATACGTCCTTTCCAGGGACGCCGTTTCAACCGCTCGCGCACCTCTCCAATAAACCGCCTACCGACAAATTACTAAAGAGAACCGACAGCTGGCAATACTCGCTATATCGACTTATACACGAATATGCTCAACATGGAAAAAAGCAGCGACGCGTACAGCGCGTATGTGCCAACCGCCATGAGGAGCGGAGAAGATAGAACCGCGCCCAAAAGAAGGAGCCCCAGACCGACTGATTGAAAAACCATCTTGATCTTCCCCGCCCAGCCCGCCTGGATTTCAACCCCCCGAAACCGTTTGCGCCAAAAGGCGCCGATAATGATGAGGAGTTCCAGAACAATGATGGCGAGAGCAAGCCATTGCCCGACAAATTCCGACACCACAATTACCGCCACCGAGCCGATAAGGAGCTTGTCGGCAAGCGGGTCATACATCTTCCCCCAGTCGGTGATAAGTCCTTTGGTTCTCGCGAGCGCGCCGTCCACCGCGTCTGAAAATGCCGAGATAATAAAGAACGTCATTCCCCACGCAAAGTGGTTCGTGACGAGAAGGTAGATGATAAACGGGATGGTCACAAACCGGAACGCAGTGATGCTGTTTGGCGTCACGATTGGCGGCAGGAATTTAAGCACCGTCACCGCGATGAGGCGGTCGGTAATCGTCACCTGCGGCGAGATTTCTTTGGTGATGAAACGGTCCACGATATGGGGAAGCGTTTAGCGTATAGCGTTTAGTGTCTAGGGAAAGCGAGAAAGGCATTCTAAGAGATTGGACTGCCAAGAAGAGCGGCAACACGCTCCTCCGCGGGCGGGTGGGTCATGAACAATTTTGTCATGCCGCGCACGGCGCGGGAACCGAAAGGGTTTGAGATAAAGAGGTGCGCGGTGGCATTGGATGCGTGCCGCATAGGAGAATTGTAGGAGGAGATTTTTTTAAGCGCCGAGGCAAGGCCTTCGGGGTAGCGGGTTAGGAGCGCGCCGGAGGCATCGGCCAGAAACTCGCGCTTGCGTGAAATCGCAAGCTGTATGAGCGTTGCAATAATCGGCGAGAGAACAATAAACACGACGCCGACAAGCATAAGAATTGCCTGCGCCTGTCCCCCGCCGCTTCGATTGTCGCGATGCCCTCCGCCAAAGCCCCACAAGCGGCTTCGGATAAACATGTCGGATAGAATCGCGATGAGACCGACCAAGACCGCCACAAGAGTAGAAAGTAAAATGTCCCGGTTCCCGATGTGCGAGAGTTCGTGAGCGAGAACGCCCTCCAGTTCGCTCCTATCAAGCACGGAGAGAAGTCCGNTCGTTACCGCCACAGCGGCGTGATCTTTGTTGCGGCCGGTGGCAAAAGCATTTGGCGCCGGTTCATCAATGACATAAAGCCGCGGCTTCGGAAGTCCGGCGGTTATGGCGAGATTTTCCAGAACCCGGTGAAGTTCGCGATACTCTGTCTCGTCCGCTTTGCGGGCGCGAGAGAGCGCCAGAACAATTTTGTCGGAGAACCAATAGCTTCCGACGTTTGAAAGCACCGAGAAAACAATGGCAACATAGAGAATCGCCGAATTGCCGTAATAATAGGAAAGGAAATACCCAATCCCGACAATGACCGCGAGAAAGAGCCCCATGAGGACCCAGGTCTTNCGGATGTTTTTTGATTGGTGGGTGTAGAGGGAAGACATGGGGAATCCTCTAGCTGCCTCTAGGTGTTAGCTTCTAGAAAAATTCAAAGAGACTCAAAAAAGCTCGCATGTGATTAAAACTTAACCGCAACCGGCTGTTTCGCCGCCGCTTCGTCCGCCTCTAGCTCAAAGAACTCAATCTTCGCGAACTTGAAAAAGTTCGCGACGAGGTTATTGGGGAAACTCTCTACGGACGTGTTCAAATCCATGACCGCCGAGTTGTAGAATCGTCGCGACGCCTGAATTTTGTTCTCGGTGTCGGAAAGTTCGCGCTGTAATTCAAGAAAATTTGTATTTGCCTTGAGTTCCGGATACGCCTCCGCAATCGCAAAGAGCGACTTCAGCGCTCCCGTAAGTCCAAGCTCCGCCTGCGACTTCTCCGCGAGATTTCCCGCGCCCATCGCCGCCGCTCTCGCTGCCGTTACCTTCTCAAAGGCGGTGCTCTCGTGCGCAGCGTATCCTTTGACGGTATTTACGAGATTCGGTATGAGGTCATAACGGCGCTTCAGCTGGACATCAATGTCCGACCATGCCTCCTTTGCGCGGTTCACGAACGTGATAAAGCGGTTATAGGCAAACACGACCCACAAGACGAGGAGAACGATGATGCCGATGATGATGTAAAGCGTATTCATGTAGATTGAATAAACGAATAAAATGAAAGACTATGCCGTGGGCTGCTGATTCCTGCGTGACATCCATACAATGGCGGCCGATGCGATAGCCACAATAAAGACGACGCTCCCTATCTTACCTCCATAATCAAGCGCATCTGCTTGCGAGATTATATCCAATATCCAAAGGATGCCGAGTATCGCCGCCGTACAAACGAGTACCCCGAGGGTTGCCCAAAGTATGGTTTTCATATTTCCATTTTTATATTATATAAAGCCGACAGGAGAAGTATACCCCCACACCAGANTTTTACAAAGAGAAAAGTTGGTGTAAGGGTATAGCGTAAAACCGCTCTTGTGCGCGGTAACTGTGAGATTATTTCGTGAATTTGAAAGTGGAGAGAATTTCGTCAAGAAAATTACTCTTCCCGTTTTGCTTGATAGTAACAGTAAGCCCGTTCTTATTAACAAGAATCTCTTTGAACAAGGAACCCAAGTTACCTTCCCCATCAAACTGCACTGCCGTATAACCGGCGAAAGTTATCTGCCTCGCATCTGGCGCGTCAAATCGTTGACCCGCTGGTTCAAGCGTAGAAAAAGAAAGCGTCAGTGGTTCACAACAGAAGACTCTTCGCTCATTTTCCGCAATTATCACAAGTCCTGCTTCCTGCGATGCGGGATGTAAAATTTCTTTTGCCGCGTCGAAAGATGAGAAGGGTGTGTGGTCAGACGGATACCTAAACTCAAACCCGTACTTTTCATTGCGGTAGGTTTTCCAATCCAGACTATCGTTCGTGTTTACCTTTCCCGCACCATCTTTGGTTTGCTCGAAAAGATGCCTGTCCGTGGAGAATAGACCGAACGGATCGTCGTACTCGAACAAGACAACATACCCGCCGCCGAGAATGATAGCGGCGATGATGACCCAAACGATTGGCGTAAAACCTTTTTGAGTTCGAGACATAGATTATCTGACTTTTGATTCAAGCCGTAAAACACGGCGTTCGAGTACCGCAAACTCACTCCTGTCAACCTTCTGCTTCAAATCGGTTTTAATGATGCCGATATCTGATTTTATAACTTCAATATCTTCCTTCATTTGCCCAATCATTTCCGTATGGCTTTCCTGNGTTCTTTCCACACGATCAAATCTACGGCTTATCTCAATGAAATGCTCTCCCATGCCTTTAATGGCTCTCATATGCTCCTCGTGAAGGATACCGAGGTAGCGCTTCAAGTCTTCGGATGTATGGATTTCTTCCTTTTGCTTTTGTGAGCGTTTTTTCATCTGCATACTG
>C687J35504_10002716_pt1 | contig 11887 bp, 16 predicted proteins | sample RifCSPhighO2_02_FD_35504 | JGI IMG/M metagenome (IMG submission 35504) | reverse complement strand
TTTCGGAGGGCTTGAAAAATAAGGGTTTCTTCAATCTACTTCACATAATACAATACTCAACATAATACCTTTAATGTGAGTCAACTCGTTTAGTTAAATCTTTTTAAAAATGCTTGCTCGAACTGTTAAATATGGTATAATTCTACCCTAAATTTTTGAGAAGAGTTACCTCACTAATTTTTGCAAACTGTGTTCTCACCGTAAGTTTTTCTTAGTGCGGTTAATGATCAAAGGAGGAAAATTTGTCACAAGACGTCACTGTTAAACAATTGCTAGAGGCAGGTGTTCATTTTGGCCATCCCACCAGGCGCTGGAACCCTAAAATGGCCAAGTTTATTTTTACCAATCGGAATGGTGTCTATATCATCGATCTCGAAAAAACGATGAAATTCCTGGCTGCTGCGAAAGAATTTTTAATGAAGACGGCAAGTTCTGGCGGCGTGGTTTTGTTCGTGGGAACAAAACGGCAGGCACAGGATATGATTCGTGACATTGCAGAGAAATCCGATATGCCTTATGTGAATGAGCGATGGCTGGGTGGAATGCTGACCAATTTCGAAACGGTCCGGAAGAGTGTGTCGAAGTTAGACACGCTTGAAAAAATGGAAGAAGAAGGAACCTATCAGTTCCTGACAAAGAAGGAAGTCGGGCAGTTAAAAAAGAAACGGGATAAATTGAATCATGTTCTATCCGGTGTCCGGAAAATGAAAAAACTTCCGCAAGCGGTGTTTGTGATTGATCCGACACAGGAGGCGATCGCGGTTCAGGAAGCGCGCCGGTTGGGTATTCCGGTGGTTGCGTTGATTGATACGGATTCTGATCCGGACTTAATCGATCACCCGATTCCGGGAAACGATGATGCCATTCGTTCCGTGAAGTTGATTTGTGAGATTATGGGCAATGCGGTAAAGGCTGGTGTCGAAGAGTTTAAGGCTTCCGGTCTTCCTCCGCCGGAGGTTGCGGAAGAAAAAGAAGAGATCCCTGCTGTTGAGGGCGTTCCTCTTGTTGAAGCTGAAGCGGATGACGAGGAAACAATCAGTAAATTGCTTGTCGAACACATTGATACGGTTGCGGTGGATGATGTTGCTGTGAAGGGGAAAGTCAAAAAACCAAAGCTTAAAAAAGCGGATGAAATTTAAATTATACAATTAGAATTGTTTGGAGAGCTGAGAAAATATGGCAGATGATGTTTTGTTAGTTAAAGAATTGCGCGAAAGTACCGGAGCCGGAATCATGGATTGCAAGCGTGCGCTTGCCGAGGCAAAAGGCAATATCGGAACGGCGAGAGATCTTTTGCGGAAACAAGGTTTAGCGACTGCGCAGAAAAAGGCCGGCCGGGTGGCCAAAGAAGGACAGGTTTTTTCTTATATTCATTTCGGCGGCAAAATCGGTGTGATGGTTGAAATTAACTGTGAAACGGATTTTGTTGCCCGTAACTCTGAATTTCAGGGATTTGGCGCGAATGTGGCGATGCAAATTGCGGCGGCTCATCCGCTTGTGGTATCTTCTGAGAATTTGCCCGCAGAGTGGCTCAGCAAAGAAAAAGAAATTTTTCGGGATCAAGTCAAAGATAAACCCGCCCAGATTCAGGATAAGATTATCCAGGGGAAAATCGAAAAACAGTATGAGGATGTGTGTTTGTTGAATCAAAAGTTTATTCGGGATGATTCAAAATTGATTAAAGACCTTTTGACGGAACTAATTTCGAAACTGGGCGAAAATATTATCATCCGCAGATTCCATCGGTTCGAAGTCGGGGCCGAATAATTAAGTAGTCAGTTGACAAGTTTGATTTGTGATTTGATTATTAACCATCCTACCTTCATGGCGGATTCTGATGATGTTGAGGGAGACCCCCAACTCTTCCTTTGATTCGTCAATTCGATTATCATATAATATCGATTCAATGAATTTGTACATTGTGACATAACTTATATAGCGAGGGAGTGCAAATGACTAAACGCACGAAAGAAAAACCTGTCTATAAAAGAATACTTCTTAAACTTACAGGCGAGTCACTTCAAGGGAAAGTGGGGTATGGTGTTGATTTTCAGGTGGCTCAGTCGATTGCCCAACAAATTAAAGATGTAAAGGAGCTGGGTGTCAGTATTGCTTGTGTGATTGGCGGCGGAAATATTTTTCGCGGTATGAAAGCGGCTGATAGAGGGATGGATCGGGTGACGGCGGATTATATCGGAATGCTTGCGACGGTGATTAATTCTATGGTACTGCAGGATGCGCTCGAGAGTATCGGCGTTCAAACGCGTGTCCAATCGGCCATTAAAGTCGATCAGCTTGCCGAGCAGTTTATTCGCAGGCGGGCAGTTCGGCATTTAGAAAAAGAACGAGTGGTAATATTTGCCGGAGGAACGGGAAATCCATTTTTTACGACAGATACCGCAGCTGTGTTGCGTGCGGTTGAAGTTGAGGCTGATGTCATTTTGAAAGCGACAAAAGTCGATGGGGTTTATTCGGCTGATCCGGCAAAAGATTCCAAAGCAAAGAAGTTTAAAAATCTTCAGTATATGGATGTGCTAAATAAACGTTTAGAAGTGATGGATTCTACAGCCATTTCACTTTGCATGAATCATGGATTGCCGATCGTCGTATTCGATTTAATGACGCCCGGCAATATCAAGCGGGTTGTGCTTGGCGAACCTATCGGGACAACCGTAAGCTAAACAAGTTTGGAGGATGCCTTATGACGCAGACATTTAGTGATACGAAATCGATTTTGACGGATTCGGAACACCGGATGCAAAAAGCGGTTGACGCGACGAAAAATGAGCTTCAAGCGATCCGGACCGGCCGTGCGAACGCAGCATTGGTTGAAGGGATTCAAGTAGACTATTATGGAAGCAAAATGGCGCTTAAAGGAATTGCGGCGATTACAATTCCGGATGCGAAAACGATTGTCATTCAAGCGTGGGATCATGGAGCTGTTCCGGCAATTGAGAAAGCCATACAGGAGTCAGGTTTGGGACTTACGCCTCACCGGGATGGACATGTGATCCGGCTTCCGATTCCCACACTGACCGATGAACGGCGGCAGGAACTTGATAAGGTTGTTCGGAAGAGTGCTGAAGAAGGAAGAATTTCGATTCGCAACATTCGCCATGAAGCCAATGAAGGAACGAAGAAACTTGAAAAGGCCAAAACAATTGGTGAAGATATTTCGAAAATGACGCAGAAAAAAATTCAGGATTTGACGGATAAATATATTAAGTTTATTGACGAGTTGCTTGCGAAAAAAGAGCAAGAACTTGTCGGATAGTTCTTTCATAAGAGCGCTTTGCTGTCATTCCCGCGTCCACCTAACAAACTGGCGGATCCGCCGTCCTGTTGGGCGGAAAAGCGGGAATCCAGAAAGAAAATAGATCCCCGCTAAAGACATGCAGGGATGAAATTCGCATATCGACTTGCGTACCGTAAGATCGAGTGCTCATTTCACTTTTGACCTTTGACTTTTTACTTATATTTCGGGCCTGCCCCGAAGGGGCTGCTGATCATAAGATGTGCCCATAATATCAAATGTGACAGGATAGCGTAGGATTAGTATTTATAGTTTCGTGGGCCCGTCCTACACCACAGGTGCGGCGAAAAACGCCGAAGGACTGCGGGTGTAGTTGGTTGTGCAGATTGCGGACAGTGGCCGAATAATAATTGATTTTGAAATAATTAGTTTTGTGGGCCCGCCCCGAAGGGGCTGCTGATAATAAGATTGCCCATAATATCAAATGTGACAGGATCGTGTAGGATTTGTATTTATAGTTTTGTGGGCCCGTAGCTCAGCCTGGCAGAGCACTGCCCTTTTAAGGCAGGTGTCGATGGTTCGAATCCATCCGGGCTCACAGTATTTTAGATTGTTAATTTTGGATTTTAGATTTTTTTATGGGGTATTGAGCCAATGATAGCAGAAGATGAACTGAAGCAAAGAATGAAAATATTTTCAGTGCGGATTATGCAACTGGTGGACGAACTACCCAAAACGATGACAGCTTCTATTCTATCAAAACAGCTGTTAAGAGCAGGGACAGCCATTGGAGCTAATTACAGATCGGTTTGTCGAGCAAAATCAAATGCTGATTTTGCAGCAAAGTTAGCTATTGTTGAAGAAGAAGCCGACGAAACTATTTATTGGTTGGAATTGCTAACAGCAGGAAATATGGTTAAGGAAGATCGAATCAGGTCTTTAATCAAAGAAGCGAATGAATTTGTTGCGATTACTGTTGCGTCTATTAAAACGATTCGTCAGTCTATCGAAAAATCCAAAATCAAAAATTCGAATTCCAAAATTTATGTCCCCATCGTCTAGCCTGGTCAGGACAAGAGCTTTTCAAGCTCTCGGCAGGGGTTCAAATCCCCTTGGGGACGCCAGTTATCAAAAACTAAGGCGTTGTCGATAATTTTATTGGCAACGCTTTTTTCCATTTATGACTAAAAAAGATATAAACTATTTATTTTTCTTCGCCGGATACTTATCAATTTTTCTCGGGTTTGCACATACGTTTGGCGCTAGCCTTCAAACGATTACGTTTAATAATCTTCAGCCTGGATATGTGTTTATTGCAGCCGGCATCGGTTTTATATCTATTTTAGAATGGTTTGAACGTAAAAAAAGTTGGATGAGTCCTATCGATTTATTGAGTATTGTGAGTTTTTTCTTTGGCTTTTCAGGTTACATTATAGCGACCGCAAAGGTTGGTAATTTGAAAAGCAATGTGGTTGAAGTGAGCTTAATGCTCGCTTCCTGTATTGTTTCGATTATGTTTGGGGTTTTTGCGAACAGACGTGCAAAAAATAATAAAGATTTTATTGGAAAACACCTTTTTATAATGGGAATTATTTTAAGTTCAATAATTCTTTTTTGTGCAACCATCTATTTTACTTTCGAAGGATTTCATATCCGACTTGATTTGTCTCGTGTTTTATGAAAACACATGGAGCGTCAGCTATAACTTGCATTGAGAAAGACAATGAAGCCGTTCGATATTCGTCGATCAAGGTGACCGCTAATCTCGACGTGAATGGGCAGGTCAGAACTGGATCAAAATCGGTTCTCTATGTGGAAAAGAAGCAATTGATCGATTGAATTAATCCCATATAATGTAGCTATTGGATTTGGATAGGATTCCTTAAAAATGACCTAACAGGGACGCCATATTTATAATTAATAAAAATTCAAACCTATGAAACCATTCAAAACCCCTCTTATTATCGGTGCTATTCTTGCTGTTGTAGCGTGCCTTCTCTTTGCTCTCGGATTAAACGCAAAACAAGTGGTTGCAACAGATGTTTTCCTCATGATTATTTGCGGGACTCTATTTTACTGGAAGTTCCGGCTTGCGTTTGCTTTGATGGGATTGTCTGTTTTGCTTGGCACTAAACTTATCGACATTCCGCATGTGATCGAATTTGCCGGGCTTGATATTATTCTTTTTTTGTTTGGCATGATGGCTATTGTTGGATTTCTTGAAGAAAACCATTTTTTTGAATACTTGGTAGCAAAAGTAGTTGATTGGGTAGGAGAGCGGCCATACTTGCTCATGACGCTTCTCATGATTCTTTCGACTGTTTTTGCGGCTTTGGTAGATGAAGTCACTTCGATTCTGTTCATGATGTCCACTATGTTTCATATCACCAAACGGTATAAAGTGAATCCCATTCCTTTTCTGCTGATGATTGTTTTCGCAACGAATATTGGAAGCAGTGCTACAGCGGTTGGAAATCCGATCGGGGTCATGATTGCTCTCAGGGCTAAATTGTCTTTTATGGATTTTTTAAGATGGGCAGCTCCTATTTCTATGATTTGTTTGGCCGTTACCATTTGTTTGTGTTTCTTATTGTTCCGCAAGGACTTGGCAGAATTAAAGGTTCAAATGGCGAAGAAGGGCAATGAAGATAAAGAACTTCAGCATGTCCATTATAAAAAGTCTGATATTGTTTTGTGTTGGTGGCTTTTTTTAAGCACGATCACCTGTCTGGTTCTCCATCACCACATCGAAGAAATTCTGCATCTGAGTAAAAATACACTTTTGATCGGGACAGCTCTTTTCTTTGGCGCAGTTTCGCTTTTCCTAAAAGCAGACGATGCCCGCCATTTTTTTGTCAGACGGGTGGATTGGTGGACGCTATCTTTTTTTATGATCCTGTTTGCTTCGGTCGGGACTTTAAAATACGTGGGAGTGACGGAACAGATAGCCAAAGGCATGATTCATTTATCCCATGGTGGCAATGTTTTTTTGCTTAATATATTTACTGTTGCCATTTGTCTTTTGACTGCGTTCATGGATAATGTCCTTGCGGTTGCCACCTTCATCCCTATTCTTTCGGATATTCAAAAAATCGGGATTTATATTTTTCCATTCTGGTGGGCGATGCTTTTCGGGGGTACGATGTATGGGAATGCCACTGTGATCGGAAGCACGGCAAATATAGTAGCGATGGGAATGCTTGAGAAAGAATCGGGCGGACATATTAAATTTATGGAATGGTTAAAGCCCGGAGTGATCGTGTCGACGGCTACGATTATCGTTGCGATGGCGCTTCTCTATGCGCAGTTTCATTTAATGCCTGCCGCCCCTTCCCATTTTTAATTTAACTTTTTTCAATCGAACAACGCACCCTATTAATTCCTGCGTATTCAATCTTTAAACGGATAGGTGATTATGGAGCTTCAGTATAAGCGGATGCTGGAAGGAATGCGGGTGAAAGAAAAGAAATCCCGGAAGAAAAAAAAAGAAAAATGGTATCTTTATATGTTGAAATGCCGGGACAATTCTCTTTATACAGGGATCACGAAAGACCTTGAGAGGCGTTTCAAAATGCACTCGGAAGGAAAGGGTGCCCGTTACACGCGCACCCGTCGGCCGCTTGAAATGGTTTACCACGAAACCTGCAAGACCAGAACGGCCGCACTGATCCGCGAATGTTTTATAAAAGCCTTGCCCAAACCAAAAAAACTTACCTTGATTGGTTCTGTGTAAAATGGAGATGTTTTTCTTCCCTATCATGGGTGATAAAGGTATGATAGATACACTTTTAGTTAGCGTATGCATTTTATATCAGAAAAGAATTTTCATATTCTTTTATATTGATTGAAGAAGAGGAGGTTCCCTCGTGGTTTTTCAAAAATATCCATATCAACGCAGTTGGCGGTGGATATTTGTTAAATTAATAGATTTCATTTTGATTCCATTCGGGCCACTGTTCCGGAGAAAGCCTTTTCCTGATTATGTCAGGAATATTTTGGTTATCCGTTTAGATCAGATCGGCGATCTGGTTTGTGCGCTTCCCATTTTTCCGCTTCTGAAAAAGAAATTTCCGTATGCGCGGATTACAGTGCTGGCAGATAATTTTGCGCGTGATATTCTGGAAGGGAACCCTTACGTTGACAGACTTTTTACGTTCTCCCGAAATTGGTTTTCGCAAGGAAAGAAGTTCAGTTGGTTTCATTTTTATCAAATAATTTCTGAAATCAAGAAAGTTCATTTCGATTTGGGATTCGATTTGCGCGGGGATATTCGGAATATCTTTTTGATGATTTTGGGGAAAGTCCGTTATCGTGTGGGATATGGGATCGCTGGTGGTGGAAGTTTGCTCAATCAACAGGTTCCTTACGATTCATCCCTTCATCAGGTCGAATTAAATGCGAAACTTGTTGAGGGTAAAGTTGTTCCGAAAAACGAATTGATCCCGGAAGTTAATCTAAGTCATTATGAGAAAGCAAATGCGCGAGAAGAATTGGTGATGGCTGGGGTTAAGGAATCCGATCATTTAATTGCGATTCATCCGGAGGCTGGATGTTCGTCGAAAGAGTGGGGTGTGGATCAATTTAAAGAGCTGATTCATTCGATACTCGCGAAGACTGATGCCAAAATTTTAATCTTTGGTGTTTCAAGCGCGCAAAGGCTTGCGGATGAGTTTAGAGATTCTGATCGTGTGATCAATTTTGTCGGCAAAATTTCTTTAAAAAAAATGGTTGCGATTTTAAGTCATTGTAGTCTTTTTATCGGACATGATTCAGGGCCTTCTCATTTGGCGCAGGCTGTTGGGGTGCCCAAAATTATTTTTGCAAGCGGAACGAATCAGTATGAAATATGGGGTGTTTGGGTGAAGACGTGTCATGTTTTCAAACAGGATGTCTCTTGTGCGCCGTGTCAGCTCAGGCAATGCAATGTGTCTGGTCATCCGTGTATGAGCGGGATTCGAGTTGAAGATGTGATGAGGACGGTTCTTGATTTAATGAAGCTTGAAACCAGAAGTATGAAGTTATAAGCATGAGGCATGATCATTCACAATTCTACTTTTTGTTTTGTATAACTTGCTTCGAGATAGGAGTGGACCGATGGAACGATTAATGACCGCAAAACAGGTGAGCGAGCTGATCGAAGTCAAGCCGTGTACGGTTTATCAATGGGTTCACGAAGGGTTGATACCTTATGTTAAGCTTGGCCGCTGTGTGAGATTTAAAAAAGCTGAATTATTCCGCTGGATCGACAAAAATTACCGAAAAGAACAGGTTTCGTTTAAATCGATTGAACGAGTGATGAGGAAAAAGAATCCTCTCCAAAAAGAATTTTTTTAAATTCGGAGGACGATCCTGATGCTGTTGCGAAAACCTTATCACTTTATAATCCTCTTGTTTTTTTTTATCGGACTGACCGTATTGGTCGAAGCGCAGGTATTTTTTCAGATTGATTTGAAAATAACGCAGCTGATCCAAAGATTCGCTTCGAGGCCGCTCGATTATGTTTTATATGTTTTCACTCTCTTCGGATCGGTCGAATTTACCGTCAGTGTTTTAATTCTGTGTTGCCTTTATATCTATAAGAAAACGAATGATCCGAGGGTATTTTTTTATGTTTTTTCGTTTGTTTTCTTTAGCATCATCGAGCTGATTCTTAAGTACCAAATCCATTATGTCGGGCCGGGACCCGAGTTTGATCGAAACCCCGTTCATTTGACAGTGGTTTCACTGCATACTCCTTATTCTTTTCCGAGCGGTCATACGTTTCGGAGTGTTTTTCTATTAGGGATATGGAATCAGTGGCAAAGCCGGTTTTTTCGCGAAGGATTTTTAGCATTAGCGATCCAACGAAGCCTAATATTGATTCTAATTATAGCTATTGTATATAGCCGGGTCTATTTAGGTGATCACTGGATGAGCGATGTGTTTGGGGGTTTATTGCTTGCAGGTTTGGCTTTGTGTGGAAGTTTCCATTGGATGCAGTATGAGCTGCGGCCTGCATAACGTTTAACCGCCAATTTTTCTTGTGTTCATTCTTGACACATCCTATTGATATCACCTATGATATCAAGTCAATGAAGTCCTTCACATGAAATCGGGGTGGGCGCATACCCCAAAAATTTACGCGGGAGGATAAAGATTATGGCTAAGAAAAAAAATGAAGAGAAAATTTTAGATGTTGACGCACGGATGCAGGGAACCATTGTATTTAAAGATCCTGTGAATTTGCGGATTAATGGCAGCTTTGAAGGGAAGTTAGATACGCGCGGAAATTTAATGATTGGGGAAAATGCAAATGTTAAAGCAGATATTAAAGGCGATAAGATCATTATCGCCGGGAAAGTTTTTGGAAATCTGATCGCTTCTTCCAGCATCTCAATTATTGCACCGGGGATGGTTCAAGGTGAAATCCGTACGCCATCCTTAAGTGTTGCAGAAGGAGCCATTATTGATGGCCGGTGTGTCATGCTCAATGTTTCACATTCCGAGCCAGGCGAAATTATGGAGCTCAGAGAGGTTGCTCAATATCTTGAAGTAGAAGCCAAGGTTGTTGAGGAATGGGCCAACCAAAAATTGATTCCCGCAGAATTTGAAGACGGGGAATTTAAATTTTATCGCGGTGCCGTTGATAAATGGCTGCAGGACGAAAAAATCAAAAAATAAATTCTTGATACACTGCACGCTTTACATCAAACGCCATTAGTTAAAGGAGTATCGAAAAACATTATGGGATCTGGATTATTAACCGAGGAAGAAGTCAGATCATATCTGGAACTGGAAGATTCCGAGCTTGAAAGAATGATCAAGCGAGGGAAGTTAACCGCTTATCGATTGGGCGGTACGTTCATCCGTTTCAGGAAAGAAGAAGTCATGGCGTTAAAAGAAGGCCGGAAGTTTACCATGCCCGACCAATTCGAACGGACATGGTTTGACCGGATCAGAGATTTTTGGAAGTTTTATGGATTTTATTTGATGCTTTTAACAGCGGTTGTTTTATCTGTTTATTTCTTTTTGAAAGCCTAAGTAAACCCGCCATATGAATAGCCCTTTCCAATTGGGTGTTGATATCGTAAGTGTCCGCCGGATGGCCGAAGCGATTGAGCGCAGCGGCCAGCGATTTTTAGACCGCGTTTTTACGAAAGCTGAACAAGCGTATTGCCACCCCAAACGAAACAAATACGAAAATTATGCCGCGCGTTTTGCGGCGAAAGAAGCTGTCATTAAAGCTAAAAAAGGCGGGCCCGGGCGGTATTCATTCCGTGAGATTGAAGTGGTGCGCGGAGAACGGGGAGAACCTCTCATCCATATCACGACGGATGCACGCAAGCGTTTTAAAATTCCTGCCGAAGCGAGATTTGAAGTTAGTTTGACACACGAACGCGAATTTGCCGTTGCTGTTGTAGTGATGTATCTTGGTTAAACCCCAAATCACAATTTCCAAATGACAAGCATCAAAGTGCTTATGCATTGATATTTGGAATTCGTAACTTGGGAATTGGAACTCTACTTGGCGGGTGTGCCGTCTAAAGTTTCAAATACAATGGTGACTAAAGACCGGCAGCGCGGGCATTTAATTTGTTTGAAGGCTTGGATGTTTTCGTGTTTCTGACGGTACATGATGGAAAGAATTTTAGTTGCGAATTTGCATTCGTCGCCTTGATATTGACATGACGGGCAAGTATAAGAAGATTTTCTCATCATGAAGTTATCTGATTACTCCGCTATTTCTGCCTTAACGTCCAGTTTTCTAAATCTATTGCCGCTTATTTTCTCAAATCCGCGAGATATAAGATATTTACGTAGTCTAATATCGGCTTTCCCCGAGTGAACTTAACATTTTCAAACATATTTTTTAAATGTTCGTGTTAACGGCACTATATGTAGTGGAAAGATTAAATTCAGTGCAAGCGATAGGGTAAATCAATTTATTCTCTGCGGCGGATAACGCTTGATTTATCTGCGTGATTATGGTAATTCTTAGCCCGGATTATTTTTATTTTGTTCTTTAAAGTTTGTGGGCCGGTAGTTCAGTTGGGAGAACGCTACAATGGCATTGTAGAGGTCGCGAGTTCGATTCTCGCCCGGTCCAAACTTGCAAGAATCGAAAGGTTCTCCGCCCAACAGAATGGCGGATCCGCCAACGTTTTGTGGCGGAAACTCCCCTCCGGTCCATTCTGCTTCGCTCAAACACTTGGTTCTTCCCCAACAACGGGGGCAATAAGTAAATTTAGTTTTGAATTTAACCACATAAAGTACGAACTCTCAATCTGTAATTTTCAAAGTTTCTAAACCCAAAAGCACGTCTGGAAATCATTTCCATTTTATTATGAAAGCCTTCCGTAATTCCGTTTGATTTGGTAAAGCGCCACATCCTGACAATTTCTTCTGACCAAGATTCCAAGGTTTTACCCAAAGTAACAAGAGGCTCGAGTTTAGAATCTTTGAGCTGTTGAAGGTAGCGAAGAAAGAGGGGGATCATGTGTTTGCATTGTTTTTTAGTTCTCATTTTGATGAGGAGAAGTCTGCATAGTTTTTGTTTAAATTCCCAGATGATTTGAAGAGGTGGGAATTCTTGGAAATAGGCTAATAGTTTGAGGCGTTGTTGAAATGAGAGTTTGGCTTCATGGCGGCGCATCA
>C687J35504_10002703_pt1 | contig 11951 bp, 9 predicted proteins | sample RifCSPhighO2_02_FD_35504 | JGI IMG/M metagenome (IMG submission 35504) | reverse complement strand
TAAAATTACATCCCCTTTCTTATGTAACCATAGATATAATTTAGAAAACATAACTAATCTAAAAATTAATTCAAATATAAAATTAACTAAGTAATAAAAAAATGAAAACTGTCGCATAGGTCCAATACTTATTTTTTACTTTTAATCCTAAGCTTATTAGTAATCGCAGGCTGAATACCTCGCAAAAGCTTGGTACGTACACCCCGATCCTATCAACCTCGTCTTTTACGAGCGCTATAGTGTCTCTTTTCTAGGGAGGTTTCCGGCTTAGATGCTTTCAGCCGTTATCCCTTGCGGCGTAGCTGCTCGGCGTACCTTGTCAGATAACCGATGAACCAGTGGCCACGAAGTACTGTTCCTTTCGTACTAAATACTCCTTCCTATCAGACACCAAACACCTCTAGTAGATAATGAACAAACTGTTTCGCAACGTTCTGAACCCAGCTCACGATCCCTTTTAATGGGTGAACACCCCCACCCTTGGCTGCTTCTGCACAGCCAGGTTAGGAAGAGCCGACATCGATGTAGCAAACCGCGCCGTCGATTTGAGCTCTTAGGCGCGACGACTCTGTTATCCCCGGAGTAGCTTTTCTGTCATACTTGGCCCCCATCAAGGAGGACACAAGGGTTCGCTAGACCATGGTTTCCCAAATGGATTTATTACTGTTCTAAATCCACTAAAGCCAGCTTTTACTCTTGCACTCTACTCAGGATTTCTAAACCTGATGAGCTGACCTTTGGGCCCTACTGATATCTTTTCAGCAGGGTGCCGCCCCAGCCAAACTATCCATTTACTGGTGTCCTCGATAAAAATCGAGTAAGCAAAACCAATTCAGAAGGGTGGTGTCTCAACGACGTCTATACATTACCTTGCGACAATGCTTCAAACAACTCCCACCTACACTGCACAACTAAATCAATCTTGCAACAACAAACTATAGTAAAGCTTCACGGGGTCTTTACTTCCCACTAGAGGTCTCTGGACTTTGCACCAGAATGTTATTTTCAGGGGACTCCAACTAGGGACAGTGACGATCTCGTTACGCCATTCATGCAGGCCATCATTAAAATGGCAAGGCATTTCGCTACCTTAAGAGAATCATAGTTATTCCCGCCGTTTACCTGATCTTAGCACCGTTGAACCGGAGTTTAAATTGCAGGCACTGGGCAGACGTGGCCTTCCATACACACCCTCACGGGCTTGCGAAAGGCTGTGTTTTTGTTAAACAGTCGGACCGTCTTTGTAATTGCACCCTGTAATCGCATGCATAAGCATACAATCGCAGGGATCCCTTATACCGAAGGCACAGGACTAATTTGCCGAATTCCCTTAGTTGGATTACTCCCACACGCCTTGGGCTTCTCACCCAGGGGCACCAGTGCTGGTTCTTGGTACGAATATGAAAGATCCTTGTAAATTCTCTTTTCACGGGCTCCAGGCATCAACCAAATGACTTACGCCACCATTCCTAGATTTAATCTCTTTCTCATCATTACGATACTCCAGAGATTTATTCTAGTTAGCAAAAACGACAATTCTTGTTGGTCTAGCCAAAAGCGTCAAGAATTTACCTTGTGTCACCACTCGTACTTTCATAGTAACGGAATATTAACCGTTTTCCCTTTCCCAATTTTCAGTTAAGATGTTGGTTAGGATCGACTTACTCTTAGCTGAACTACAGCGCTAAGAAAACCTAGCCCTTTCGGCGCCAGAGATTCTCACTCTGTTTTGATCTTACTATTACCAGGATTCTTATTTCTAAAAGGTCCACTTCTACTTACGTAAAAGCTTCTGTCCTAATAGAACACCTACTTACCATAAAGTCATACAATGACTCATCTATAGTATCGGTAGTTAGTTTAGCCCCGTCCATTTTCAGGGCATATTACCTTGACAGGTGAGCTGTTACGCTTTCTTTAAAGGATGGCTGCTTCTAAGCCAACCTCCCCGCTGTCTGTGGTGATAAACACCTTTCACCCTTTAACACTTAACTAACATTTAGGGACCTTAACTATAGTCTTGGGTTGTTCCCCTTTCGGAATACAAGCTTACCCCGCATCCCCGTTTCCAGACTTCTACGATACTAAAGCATTATGAGTTGGACAAGAAGCCGAAGGATTTCTCCCCCTAAACCCCAAATCCGTAGCTCTACCTCTCTAGCGATCTCCATCCAGACTAGACTACGGCCTATTTCAGTAGGAACCAGCTATCACTCGGCTCGATTAGCATTTCACCCCTAATCCCAAGTCAGAAGAACGGATGCACCCAGAACCTCTTCAGGCCTCCATTGGATTTTACTCCAACTTCACCTTGCTCAGGATTAGTTCGCCGAGTTTCGGGTCTTACCCCTGTGACTTAAGGCACTTTAATACCATGCCCCTAGTAAACTGCGGGCTATCGGTTTCCCTACGGATACATTCACATTACTAAACTTATCCTCGCCACAGAAATAAACTCCCTGGCCCGTTATTCGAAACGTACGATACAACTCCTAAAAGCAGTATCACTCTATCCCCATTATGTTTCAAGGACTTTTCACACCCTTTTACAGGTACTTTTCAGCTTTCCCTCACGGTACTAGTACACTATCGGACTCAAATAATATTTAGGGTTGGAAGTTGATGCCTCCCAAATTCAGACTTGATATCCAACAAGCCCTACTCAGGATACTTACAAATCTTTCCAGATTTCTCTTACGGGACTATCACCCTATATAGTACTACTTTCCAGAAGACTTCAGATTGTCTGAACTAAGATCGAAAGTAAGTCCTTCAACACCACATGTCTTATCCATTTCTGGTAAGATTCAGTTTGCCCTATTCTGTTTTCGCTCGCTGTTACTCACAGAATCTCAATTGATTTCTTTTCCTATGGGTACTAAGACGCTTCAATTCCCCACGTTCTCGATCACAATGTGATCTTGCTAAAAAACAAACGAAGTCGCATTCAAGAATCCTAGGTTCAAAGGCTGCTTGCACCTCGCCTAGGCTTATCGCAGCTTGCCACGCTCTTCTTCGATATTTTGAGCCAAGCTATCCACATAATGGGTACATGGAAGTAAAAACTAAGCTATTGGACCTATGCACAGCTTCATAAATATAAAGCCATCAACCCAAGAATTTTGTTTCAAGGGCCTCACATGTCATCTTAACAAATAATATGAATGGACCCATCGGGAAATTCACAACCTTAAAAATTAAGTATTGTTTTGAACCCGAGGCCTCTGCCTTTCTTATTCCTAAGAACTGCAAGGGCAGCGCTCTACCAACTGAGCTATGGGCCCATCATTAAATATGAGAGTAATAAAGCGTTTGATAGTTATCTACTGTCACAAATATAATTTTTAAAAATATAGGAGGTGATCCAGCCGCAGGTTCCCCTACGGCTACCTTGTGACGACTTAACCCACCTTACTGAACCTAGGTTCGAGATAATCAAGAAATTATGTCTCACCTAAACCCTGCTCGGTTGGTTTGACGGGCAGTGTGTGCAAGGCTCAGGGACAGATTCACCGGGCCCTGATGAGACCCGATTACTAGGGATTCCGTCTTCATGAGGACGAGTTACAGTCCACAATCCGAACTAAGGCATGGTTTCGAGGATTAGCTTCTCCTTTCGGAGTTGCGACCCATTGTCCATACCATTGTAGGACGCGTGTAGCCCAGCGGATTCGAGGCATACAGACCTAACGTTGCCCACACCTTCCTCCCAGTTACCCGGGCAGTCCCTACATTGTGCTCGACCGTTCTGATGAACTCGTTAGCAAAAGTAGGTGTGGGTCTTGCTCGTTGCATGACTTAACATGACACCTCACGGCACGAGCTGGCGTCGGCCATGCACCATCTCTCGGCTTGTCAGGTAAAACCTTTAATCTGACCTTCATTCTGCCGTCGCTGCTGGTAAGATTTTCGGAGTAGAATCCGATTAAACCGCATCCTCCACCCCTTGTAGTGAGCCCCCGCCAATTTCTTTAAGTTTCAATCTTGCGACCGTACTTCCCAGGTGGTGAGCTTAACACCTTCGTTTAGGCACTGCACAACCCCAGAGGTTGCACAACACACAGCTCACAGCGTTTACTGCTGAGACTACTCGGGTATCTAATCCGTTTTGCTCCCTCAGCCTTCGTTCCTGACCGTCAGATCCGTTCTAGCTAAGCGCCTTCGCCACTGGTAGTCTACCGAGGATTATCACATTTTACCGCTCCCCCCGGCATACTCTTAGCTCCTCCCGGTCTCTAGTCTTGCAGTATCTCTTGCACTTCGTCAAGTTAAGCCCAACGATTTCACAAAAGACTTACAAAACCGGCTACGAACGCTTTAGACCCAATAAAACTGATTGCCACTCGTGGCGCAGGTGTTACCGCGGCGGCTGGCACCCGTCTTACCCACCACTTATTCGCCAAGATACTTAAACTTGGCAAAAGCTCAAGCCATATAGACCTAAGCACTTGGAGTTCCCTTATCACACTTTCGTGCATTGTAAAGGTTTCGCGCCTGCTGCACCCCTTGAGGCTAGGGCCAGTATCTCAGTGCCCTTCTCGGGGCTAGGACTCTCATCCCCCCTACTGATCATAGGTTTGGTGAGCCGTTACCTCACCAACAGCCTAATCAGCCGCCGACTCACCCTATGGCGGTAATCTTTCAGGAAAAGCACATTCCAGTATCAGTTCCCTATCCGGGTTTACCTTCAGTTTCCCGAAGCTATCCCAGACCATAGGCCAGATTATCGACGTGTTACTGAGCCTTTCGCCGGTAGTTCCGAAGAACCCCCCTGACTTGCATGGCTAAGTCGAACTCCAATAGCAGCAACCTCCCGCAGAATCAACGGGAATTGTTAGTCGCAATAAAAAAATAGCAGATTCACTATCAAACTTTGCTCTCTCTCATACTCAATGTTAGCATTAAGTACTCACATTATTTGTCAAATAGTAATGACTATGATATGTAATACTTTGATACTTAAAAGAAAGTTCCATTAACCTTCCTCACACACATTCAAATCGAAGACTGAGGTTACTTATAAAACTTGCTCTTATTTTTCATTTCAAATGGAATACTTCAAAAATAATATTAAATCTAAAACTATTTTAAAAAATTATTTATTCTTTCTCTTTCTTTTTTCTTTTCTAAGCTTCTTCCTTTGCCACTTCCATCTCATTTGTCCTTTTTTTTTCCAACGCTTAGAGGATCTTTTCATTTAAGATTTTGAGAATATGTCTTGCTTAAAAAGGTTTGGGTAACTTAAATTCAAAAGTCAAGGTTTTTATAGAAGTTAATAATTCTTTTTTCAATGGAAGATTACAAATTGTTTAAAGGAAGGGATTACAACCCACGTGTTCTTGAATTTATTTCCATTAATTCTGATGGTGAAGAAAGAATTTATTCCATTTTAGTTTACAATAATTCTACAAATGAAAGAGACACAGAAAATTTCTAAAAACAAAAAAAATTATATGAAAAACTTCATACATTCTCAATTGCAGCCTTAAACTCATTCTCACAAGTTTTCTCTACACCCTTTACTGATATAATTGGAAGAATTCCAATTTCATATTCTTCTTCAGCTGTATCTGATATTTGAATCTCCATTAGACTAAATGCAGGAGTCACATAATCTTCACCAGAAAATTTATTATCTTCAAAATTAATTAACTTTCCACCTACACCATATAATCTTACTCTTGCTCCTAATAAATCTTCAAAATCATTTTTATTATCTACCATTATATTAATATTATTTCCTTCTCTATTTGCACTTACTTTTAATCCAACCAATTTACTAGCACATGCAATTTTAAACTCAGAAGTTTCAGCAGTATCTCCTTGTACATCTTTAAATAAATCTCCACTCCACTGAAGAACTAAAGTTGCTAACACAATAGTAAATCCAATTATCAGAACAGTTGCAATCAATGGACTTATTCCTTTCTTATTCATTTTTTAAACCTCCATTTATTTTTCTTTAATTTCAACTTGAATTATACCATTAGGAGCACCAGCATTTTTTATAATCAACTGAGACGTTCCTTGCAACGTTTGAATTCCTTCTTGATTTAATTGAAGCAATTTATCTCTATTATCAGAAGTATACGGAACCCACATTTTAACAACATATTCTCCTTTTTCATTTCCTTTTTTTGTTTCTGTTCTTAAAGTTCCTTCTTCAATTACAGAACCTAATTCTGAAAGCATTGCCTTACCTTCATATTCCCACATTATTTGATTACTATTCTCATCAATCTTAAAATTTCCTTTTTTAATATCAATAGTGATTAACCTTTGAGTACCAGGACCACCTCTTGCAACTTCTCTTATATTATTATCCAACTTAAATAACACTTCCTTAGCTTGAATTACAATATTTTTATCTCTCAACTTATTTATTACTGGCATACCTGCTGCAAGAATTAATGATAATACAACAATTCCTAATCCAAAATATAATACTGCAGAAATCCAAATATCACCTTTCTTATTACTTATCATTTACTTCACTCCATTATAAAAAAAATAAAAAAAGCTAAAGAGATTTACTGAATATCAGCTCCTGCATCATCTCCTTCAATAGCAACTCTAAGTTCACTCTCGCAAGTTTTCTGTTCTCCTTTAACTAGAATAATTGGGAAAACTCCAACAGTTTTTGCACTAATACCATCTCCCTCTAAATCAAAGTCCTTTATTTCAAAAGGTGAAATTTTTCCGTTATCAGACAAAACCTCGCCTCCTGTAATCATTGCATCATTTTCATCATAAACCCTATATCTTGCACCAACTAACGAATCATAATCATTCTTATTATCCATTGTTAAAAATAGACCCTCATCATCACTTCCAGCTGATAATTCTAATCCAACCAGTTTCGTCGCACATGCAATTTTAAACTCAGAAGTTTTTGCAGTATCAGTTTGTACACCTTTAAATAAATCTCCACCCCATTGCAAAACAAGAGCTGCTAACACAATAGTAAACCCAATTATCAGAACAGTTGCAATCAACGGACTTATTCCTTTTTTTCCTTTCATTATTATTTCCTCCTTTTTTAATTAACAGTTAGTCACTTCAACTAACTTTTCTGAACATGTTACTGGATATCCCTCTACAACAACAACAGGAATAATTTTTAAATTATCAGTACTATCTACATTCAAAGATTTTTGTTTACTTGGTTTTATTTCATCTTCTCTAGTTGTAGTTCCACTATCAGTCACAAATCTAAAAGCAGTTATTGGAGCACTACCAGTATTCATCACTGTTACTGTCCTTTGAGGTAATTCATCATTACAACTCACAACATCAATTCCAACTTCTCCAAGACATAATGTCTTTCCTTTGTTTGCAATACCTTCCTTTTGAATTGTATCTTTAACAGTTCCACTCCACCATAAAATAAGTAAAGAAGCAATTACAATCGTCGAACCAATTAACAACACAGTTGCAATCAATGGACTTATTCCTTTCTTATTCAATCTAATCACCTCCCCCTGGAGAACACAAATCAACTGATGGTATCAATGTAACTGTTCTCGACGGACATTCCACAAGATTTCCTTCTTCATCTTTAATATGTGGCACAAGATTAACTTTTCCGTCATTACAAAAGGAAATTTTATTCTCAATATCAGCAATTTTACCCTCACCAGAAGGAGTTACTAAAGATTCATCATCTGTACCTAACTCATAACTTCCCACGCTTTCAGAATTTACGGTTAATTTCCAAATTGAAAAAGAACCTTTATTTTTTAAAGAGGCAGATCCTAACGTTCTTACCAAGCCATCACTACAAATCCCCACACTTTCAGCAACATCATCACAAGTAATCTCCTGATCAGGAGAAGGTACAATCTGAAAACTCACCTCAGAACACAATTCATCAGACCCAATCATTTTTTCAATATCAAACTCTTTTGTTTGCTTAATAATATAATTAGAAACAAGCGCAGCCATCATAACTGAAAAACCAATTAACAACACAGTTGCAATCAACGGACTTATCCCTCTTTTGTTCATTAATCATTTTCCGTTAATTATATTTTTTAAATGTTTCTATTCTCTAATTTTTCAAACAATTTGTAATTCTATCAAAATAATAACTTTTTTAAATCTTATTTAACAGCAAAAACCATATGGGACTTAATCATTTAGGTGTAATTCTTGATGGTAATAGAAGATTTGCAAAAAGATTAATGTTAAATCCTGAAAAAGGTCACGAATGGGGATATAAAAAAATTAAAGAATTATTTCAATGGTGTAAAGAAGAAAAAATTTATGAATTAACATTATATACTTTTTCTTTAGAAAATTTTAACAGACCAAAAAAAGAATTTGATTATCTAATGAAACTATTTATTAAAGCTTTCAAAGAGCTTAAAGAAGATGCAAATGTAAAAGATATGAAAGTTAATTTTATAGGAAGAATTATACAATTTCCAAAAGAAGTCCAAAATGCAATGCAGGAATTAATGGAATTCACAAAAAACAATTCTCCATTTAAAGTTAACTTTGCAATGGCATATAGTGGTAGAGCAGAGATTGTAGATGCAACTAAAAGAATAATTAAAAAGATTAAAAATAAAGAATTAAAAGAAGAAGAAATTAATGAACATACTTTTGCTAAAAATTTATATTTAAATTCAGAACCAGATTTGATTATAAGAACCTCAGAATCAAGATTATCTGGATTTTTAACATATCAATCAACGTATTCAGAATTAGAATTTTTACCAGACAAATTATGGCCAGAATTCTCAAAAGAAGATTTTACTAATTGTATTAAAAAGTTTTATATCAGACAAAGAAGATTTGGGATTTAATTAACATCCCCAACATAAATCTTACTCACGCCAGAAATATGTTCCAACTTTTTAATAAGTTCCATAAGCAAACCTAAACTATCAACAAGAAGAAGAATACTACACAACCCTTGTGTTTCATTTATGTTTTTAACTGATGCTTTCTTAATATTAATCTTTAAAGAAGAAATTAAATTAATAATTTCAGAAAAAATCCCAACTCTATCAAAACATAGAATTTTAAGTTCAACAGAAGAGTTAATTTGTTCATTCCACCCTGCAACAACTCTTTTTTTTTGTTTTTGTAAGTCAAGATCATTGCACCCAACTTTATGTATTTTCACTCTCTTATAAGAAGTCATAAAACCAATTATCTCCTCACCAGGTAAGGGTTTACAACATAATGCAAATTTTACTTCGGGATCATTCACACCTTGTATTTTAACAAATGTTTGATTAACTTCTTTTTTTAAATTTTCAATTTCATTTTTTCTTCCACTTGGTATATTCCCTGATAATCTAATAAATCTTCTTACATGATTTCTAGCTTTTGAAGTTCTTACAAAAGTTAACCAGTCTTTTGAAGGGACTTGATTTTTAGAATTTATAATCTCAATTATATCTCCATTTTTTAGCCGAGTTTTAATTCCAACATATTTCCCATTTACATAAGCACCTGCACATTTATCACCAACAGTTGAATGAATTGAATATGCAAAATCAACTACAGTTGAACCAGCAGGTAATTCTTTAATCTCTTTTTTAGGAGTAAATACAAAAATACTTTCTGAAAAAAAATCCACTTTAATATCTCTTACAAATTCATCTGCAGATTCTTTCTGAATTTCTAAGACTTCATTTAACCATTTTATTCTTTTATCAAAATCCGCACCTAAAGTTTCACCCTTATATTTCCAATGTGAAGAGATTCCAAATTCATTAAGTTCATGCATTTTATTTGTTCTAATTTGAAGTTCCATTGGTCTTCCATCTTCAACCATTACAGCTAAATGCAAAGATTGATATCCATTCGGTTTTGGAGTAACAATATAATCCTTAAAAGTATTAGGAATTGTCCTCCACAAACTTTGTGCTACTCTTAGTGATTTATAACAATCATCAATAGAATTAGTAATTATTCTCAATGCAATTAAATCATACATTTTTTCTAATCCATAAGTATGGGTTTGTAATTTCCTATAAATCGAATAAATATGTTTAGCTCTTCCATAAATTTCACAATTAATTTCTTTATTCAACTCTAATTTTATCAATTCCATAGAATTCTTCATTCTATTCTCCCTATCATATCTCCTTTCTTCCAATCCATTTACGATTTTATAATATTCTTTGGGTTTAAAATATTTTAATCCTAAATCCTCAAGTTCATTTTTAAGTTCTTTTAATCCTAAACGATAAGCTAAAGGACCATACATTTCTAAACATTCTCTTCCAAACAATTCCTTTTTTTCTTCAATAGGATGTGAATCTAAGGTTCTCATATTATGTAATCTATCAGCAAGTTTTACAAATAACACTCTTATATCTTTTACAGCAGCCAATACTAATTTTTTAAAACTTTCATCTTCATAGGTATCAGGTAATTTCAATTTTGAAATTTTAGTAACACCATCAACAATATTAGCAACATCATCTCCAAAAGCTATTTTCAAAGAATTTAAAGTTCGATTTGAATCTTCTAATGTATCATGTAAAAGTCCAGCTGCGATAGTAATACTATCCGCCTTTAATGTCGTAAGAATTATTGCAACTTCAAACGGATGAATTAAATAAGGGTCACCAGAGAATCTCTTTTGACCTTCGTGGATTTTTTTAGCAAATTCAAAAGCACTCTTTATTAAAGGAACATTTGTAGACTTATTATACTCAAAGGATAGATCTATTATCTCCTGGATATTCATAAATTAAAGTAGTTAGATAAGTTTAAAAGTTTTCTTAGTAGGACATACTTATGTTTGAAAGACAAGTAATTTTTGAGAAAATTGGAAAAGAAAAACAGAAATTAATAGAATCTTCTAAAATTACAATTATTGGTATTGGGGCAATAGGAACAAATACAGCTGAATCATTAGTAAGATGTGGAGTAAAAGAATTAATTTTAATAGACAATGATAAGATTGAAGAACATAATCTTCAGAGACAAGTTTTATTTACTAAAGAAGATATTGGTGGTTTCAAAGTTGATGTTGCAGAAAAAAAGCTTAAATTAATTAATAATGTTAACATTAAATTTATAAAAGAAAGATTAACTAAAGAGAACATTTATTTAATAAACTCAGATTTAATATTAGATTGTACAGATAATATTGAAACAAGATTTTTAATTAATGAATTTTGTAAAAAAGAGAGATTACCTTGGATTTATTGTTCTGCGATTGAATCAACAGGGATGGTTTTAGTAGTTACTCCAAAAACACCATGTTTCTCATGTATAATCAAAGAACCAACTGAAACATTAGGATCTTGTGAAGAAAATGGAATACTAAATACGATTGCAAAAACAATTTCTTCTATACAAGTCACGGAAGCATTAAAGATTTTAACTAAACAACAACCTACAAAAGAATTAATCCATTTTGATATTTGGAAAACTAAATTAATAAAAACCAAAGTTAAGAAAGATCCATTATGTAAAGTTTGTCAGGGCAGTTATGAGAATCTTGAATCTAAAACATTTAGTGTTAAAAAATGTACTTCAGGTGGTGCTTTCATTGCAAGACCATTAGGAAAACAAGAACTAGATCTAAATAAAGTTAAAGAGAATTTTACAATTATTGCAGATACACCAGTTGTTGTAATTATTAAAGATAAATTCAAAGTTTCATGTTATAAAAATGGTAAGTTAATGATTGAATCCGAAACTTTGGAAGAAGCTGAAAAACAAGCAGAGAGGATTTATTCAACATGAAAGGTTTAATCTTAATATCTGGTGGATTTGATTCGGCAGTTGTAGCAAAAATAATGAAAGATAAGGGTTTAGAATTAAAAGCAATTCATTTCAGTTATGAACCATTTACAAATAATTCTCCAGAAATTAAATCTAGAGAAATTTGTAAAATTTTAAATATCCCATTTGAAGTATATAATATTTCAAAAGAGATTGAAAAAATTTCTAAAAAATGTATTCATAAATATTACTTT
>C687J35504_10002699_pt1 | contig 11960 bp, 10 predicted proteins | sample RifCSPhighO2_02_FD_35504 | JGI IMG/M metagenome (IMG submission 35504) | reverse complement strand
GCCGCGCTCGATGTCTTCGAGCAGGAGCCGCCGGGCGACTCGCCCCTGTTGAAGCTCCCCCAGGTCGTGGCCACGCCCCACCTTGGCGCCGCCACTGAAGAGGCTCAGCTTAATGTGGCTGTTGAAGTCGCCAGGCAAGTGGCCGATACCCTGCTCGGCCGAGGCATCCGCAACGCCGTCAACATGCCCTCGGTCGATGCCAAGACGCTGAGCGTGCTGCAGCCCTACATCACCTTGGGCGAGAAGCTGGGCTCGCTGGCCGCTCAACTCGTCGGGGCTCAGGTCGCCGAAGTGCGCACGACCTTTATCGGGGAGCTGACCGCCCATCAGACCGCGCCGGTGACCTTGGCGGTCCTGAAAGGCATCCTGGAGCCCATGGTGGGGGAGAACGTGAACTACGTCAATGCCTCGCTGATCGCCGCGGAACGGGGGGTGAAGCTCATCGAAGCGAAATCCAACCGGCCCGAGGAATTCGCGAACCTCATCATCGTCGAAGTGCACAGCAACGGGACACGGCTGGAGCTTCAAGGGACGTTGTCGGCCCGTCGGGAGCCGAGGATCGTGAAGATCGACCGCTTCTTCGTGGAAGCCGTACCCACCGGCCACATGCTCGTCATCAAGAACCATGACAAGCCGGGGCTGATCGGCCATCTGGGCACGGTGCTGGGCAATGCGAAGATCAACATCGCGGGGATGTCGAATGGCCGCGAGAAGCCCGGTGGGCTGGCCATCACCGTTGTGAACATCGATCAGCCGGTTCCTCCTAAGGTGCTCGAGCAGATCAAGAAGTTCACCCACGTCATCGATGTCAAACTCATCAAACTCTAACCAGCAGTTAGCACGTAGCAGACAGCACACAGAAACCGTGTTGTGTGCTGTGTGCTGTGTGCTGTGTGCTTCGGTCTGTGCATGAATATTGTCGTCGTGGGCGCCCAATGGGGCGATGAGGGCAAGGGGAAGGTCATCGATGTGCTGGCCCAAGAGGCCGATTGCATCATCCGCTACCAGGGCGGCAACAACGCCGGGCACACCGTCGTGGCCGATGGCGAAGAGTTCGTGTTTCATCTCATCCCCTCGGGGCTGCTCCATCCCGGTAAGATCGGGGTGATCGGCAACGGCGTGGTCGTGGATCCGGAAGCCCTCCTCGAAGAAGTCCAGCGCTTGCGCGCCTATGGCATCCAGGCGCAGGACGTGCTCAAACTGAGCGACCAAGCCCATCTCATCTTTCCCTATCACAAGCGGCTCGATGCGGCCGAGGAAGCCGACCGGACAGGGCGCTTAGGCACCACCGGGCGAGGCATCGGTCCGTGCTACGTGGATAAGGTCGCCCGCTGCGGCATCCGGGTCGCGGATATGTTTGAGGAGGCGGTCTTGGAGCAGAAGCTGCGCCGCAACGTCGAGGATAAGAATCGCGTGTTGACCGCCGTCTACCACGAACGCCCCGTGGAGTTCGAGCCGCTGTGGCGGCAATACCGGCAATTCGCGACAGCCTTGCGACCCTTCGCGACCAACACGACGCGCTTCCTGCATGAGGCCATTGCCCGGAAGCAACGGCTGCTGTTCGAAGGGGCGCAGGGAACCTTGCTGGATATCGACCATGGCACGTATCCGTATGTCACCTCCTCCAACGCGACGGCCGGCGGCGCGTGCGTCGGGGCGGGGGTCCCGCCGACCTGCATCGACCGGGTGATCGGGGTGGTGAAGGCCTACACGACGCGCGTGGGGGAAGGGCCGCTGCCCACCGAGTTTCCTCCGGAGCTCATGGAGCGGATCCGCGCCAAAGGCAATGAGTTCGGGGCGACGACCGGCCGGCCTCGCCGCTGCGGCTGGTTTGACGCGGTCATCGCGCGCCACGCGGTGATGGTCAACGGGTGCGAGTCGATCGTCGTGACCAAGCTGGACGTCCTGGATGAGATGCCCGCCATCCAGGTGTGCACCGCCTACGAGCTGGACGGCGCGCGCACAACGGATTTTCCCTCAAATATCGCCGCCTTGGACCGGGCCGCGCCTGTCTATGAGTCCCTGCCGGGCTGGCAGGCCGATACCACCCAAGCGGAACGGTTTGACGATCTGCCCCGGGAGGCGCAGGCCTATTTGCATCGGCTGGAGGAGCTCCTGGGGGCCAAGATCTGTTTGATCTCGATCGGCTCGAAGCGGGAACAGGCCTTCAAGGTCGGCCACTGGTAACTTTTCGAATGAGGAGTCCATGCAGTTCTTCACCGTGATGTCGTCGCCGGAGTTCACGCTCTGGGAGCAGGTCGCCTTGTGGGCGGTCTTAGGGATGGCCGTTCTCGGCTTGATCTACGCGGGCTTCCTGGCGGGCCAGGTCTTGCGCTACGACCAGGGCACCGAGGAGATGCAGCGGATCAGCCAGGCCATTCGCGTCGGGGCGAACGCCTACTTGGGGAAACAATTCAAGGCCATCGTGTTCCTGATCCTCATCCTCGCAGCCTTGCTGTACTTCACGGCCGCGGAAGGGCACATCGCCCTGGGACGCATGTGTGCCTTCTTGATGGGGTCGCTCTTCTCCTGGTCCGTCGGGTTCATCGGGATGAACATGGCGGTGCAGGGCAATGTCCGCGTCGCGGCGGCGTCCCGTCACAGTTTCGCCCAGGCTCTGAAGATCGCCTATCGCACCGGCACGATCACCGGCATGTTGACCGACGGCCTGGGGCTGCTCGGCGGCACCCTCATCTTCATGATCTACGGGGAGCAGGCGTATGAGGTGCTGCTGGGGTTCGGGTTCGGCGGGACTCTCTTAGCGCTCTTCATGCGCGTCGGGGGAGGGATCTACACCAAGGCGGCTGACGTGGGCGCGGATTTGGTCGGGAAGCTGGAGAAGAATATCCCGGAGGATGACCCGCGCAACGCCGCCACGATCGCCGATAACGTGGGGGACAACGTCGGGGACTGCGCCGGGATGGCCGCCGACATCTTCGAGTCCTATGAGGTGACGATGGTCTCGGCCATGATTTTGGGATGGGCGTCCTTCGGCCACAAAGGCGTGATTTTTCCCCTGCTGGTGAGGGCCATCGGGGTGCTCAGCTCCATCGTCGGCACCTACCTGGTTCGCACGTCGGAGCAGGCTCGCGCGGCGATGCGGGCCATCCACGTCGGCTACGCCATCTCCGCGCTGGTGTCGATCATCGGCTTCTGCGCGGTGGGGTTCGTCTATCTGCGCTTCTCCGGCGCGCTGCTGCCGACGTGGGTCAGTTTCGGGATTCCCGGGCTTGACATGCGGCCGGTGTGGACGACGCTGGTGGGGATTGCGCTCGCCGTGGGCATCAACTATCTCACCGATTACTTCACCGCGCCGGAAAAAGCGCCGGTGCAGTTTGTGGCCCGCTCCACCCAAACCGGGCACGCCATGACGATCATCTCCGGCATCGCCGTCGGGTATGAGTCAAGCGTCTGGGCGGTTCTCACCATTGCCTTGGCGATCTTCGCCTCCTGCCTCATCTATGCGGGAACGAACCCGACCTACATCGCCTATGGGGTGGCGATGTGCGGGATCGGGATGCTGACCCTGACCGGGAACAACATCTCGATGGATGTCTTCGGCCCGGTGGCGGACAACGCCAACGGCATCGGCGAAATGGCGCACTTGGAACCTCGAGCGCGGCAGACCCTCGCGGATCTCGATGCCTGCGGGAATACGACGAAAGCCATCACCAAAGGGATCGCGATCGGCTCGGCGGTGATCGCGGCCGTCTCGCTCTTCAACGCCTACATCACCGACATCGCCCGCCTGGTGGGGCAGGGGTACGCCGAGATCGCCGCCCGCTTGTCCATCGCGGAGCCGTTGGTCTTCATCGGCTTTCTGATCGGGGGTGCGGTGCCGTTCTTGTTCAGCTCCTTGACGATTCGCTCCGTCAGCCGAGCCGCCTTTCTCATCGTCCACGAGGTACGCGCGCAGTTCCAGGATCGAGCCATCTGGGAAGGGCGGAAGGCCCCTGATTATGCGCGCGTCGTGTCCATCTGCACGCAGGAAGCCCAGAAGGAGCTCATCGGACCCGGACTGCTGGCCGTGCTCGCCCCGCTCTTGGTGGGCGTGATGCTCCACAAGGAAGCCTTGGGGGGCTTCCTGGCCGGCATCATCCTCGTCGGGCAGTTGCTGGCGGTGTTCATGGCCAACGCAGGCGGGGCGTGGGACAACGCGAAGAAATTCGTCGAAGACGGGCACTACGGCGGCAAGGGCTCCGACGCGCACAAAGCGTCCATCACCGGCGACACGGTCGGCGATCCGCTCAAAGACACCGCGGGCCCGGCGTTGAATCCGCTCATCAAGGTGATGAACCTCGTCAGCCTGCTCATCATTCCGTTTATCCTCAGGGCCGAGAGCCGGCCGCCGTGGGTGTGGGTCGTGGCGGTCCTCAGCGTGGGGGGGCTTGCCTGGGCGGTGATTCACAGCAAGCGCGAGTCGGCCCGCCCCGGCGAGAGCGAGTGACGGGCCGGGGGGACACTTGACGCTCCTGGAAGCCTGTGGAACAATGAGTCGAGATCCAGCATCTGGAGGGCTCCAATGACGCATCGAACGACGGGTCTTCTCGTACTCCTGATGATGAGCAGTGGGTGCGCGGTCCGGTTCTCGCAACGCTCGCCCTGGGATATCCAGCGGCTCCAGGCCCTCAGCGATCAGCTCGAACAGTTCAAAACCTTGGCCCACCTGAAGGCGGAAGAGGTGGAGCGGTTGCGCCAGGGCAAAGCCCTCNTGGATGAGCGGTTGTCCTCTGAGATCGACGCCGATGAGGTGTCCGTGGGGTTCGATGAGCGGGGGCTGGTCGTCCGAGTCTTGGATCGAGTGCTGTTTGATTCCGGCAAGGCCCAGGTGCGTCAGGAAGCCGGCCCGATGCTGGGTCAGGTCGCTCGCATCATGACCGGCGAGCTCGCCGATCAGCCCCTCAGCGTTGAAGGCCACACGGATAACGTCCCGATCACCCGCTCCTCCTGGAAGGACAACTGGGAGCTCTCGCTGGCTCGCGCGCGGGCGGTCTTGACCACACTCGTCAACGACTACGGGGTCCAGCCGAATCGCGTCAGCGCGGCAGGCTACGGCGAGTATCGACCCATTGCCTCAAATGAGACCGAAACCGGCCGCCAGCAAAACCGCCGGGTGGAGATTGTCGTGTTGCCGACTCGAGCCGGGGAGGCCGTCAGCGGAACCGAGCGTATGCCGGTGGGGGAGACCGTGTCGAGCACGCCATCAGGCTATGCCAAATAGCAGGAGCGCATCATGAGCAAGAAGCTGATGTGGGGAGCGATCGCCGTGGGTGGATTGAGCGTCGTCCTGGCGGTGACGGTGGCCGTCGTGGGATCGCGACTCGATGACGTGCAACTGGAGCGAGACGATCTGGAGGTTGAGCTCGAAGGGTTGCAGGGCGAGACCGAAAGCCTTCGCAGTGAACGCGATATCCTGAAGGCCGAACACGGCACCTTGCAAACCCAAGTCGAGGAGCAGTTGCAATCCATCGAGCAACTCAAAGGGGAGTTGGAGCGTGCGCGGGCGCAAGCGGTAGACGCCACCTCGACGGCCACACCATAATTTCAACTCCACAGACCACCCTCAATCCAGCCCATCTCCCTCGGCACATCGCCATCATCATGGATGGGAATGGCCGCTGGGCTACCGCCCGCGAGTTGCCGCGCATCCTCGGCCACCGCGCAGGGGCGGCTACGGTCCGTCAGATCGTGGAGGGGTGTTGCGAGATCGGCATTTCCGCGTTGACCCTCTATGCGTTCTCGTGGGAAAACTGGCATCGGCCCTCGCAGGAAGTTCGGGAGCTGATGGAGCTGCTGGTGGAATTCCTCACGGGCGAGCTTGACCGCCTGCGCGCCAATCAGATTCGGTTGCAGGCGATGGGCCGTCTTGACCATCTGCCTCCCGAGGTGCGTGAGCAGCTGGACCGCGTCATGGCGGCGACCGCGTCCCACCGCCGGATGATCTTGACGCTGGCGCTCAGCTACGGAGGGCGGCAGGAGCTCGTCGATGCGACGAGAAAAATCGCCTCCTTGGTTCAGGCAGGCCGCCTGCGCCCGGAGCAGATCAANGAAGGGCTCATCGCGCAGCACCTCTACCTGCCCGAGCTGCCCGATCCCGATCTGTTGATTCGCACCTCAGGGGAACAGCGCCTCTCCAATTTCCTCCTCTGGCAGATTTCCTATTGCGAGCTCTATGTCACGCCCACGCTGTGGCCGGACTTCACCAAGCAAGAGCTCCTCGAAGCGGTGAGGGCGTATCAACACCGTGAGCGGCGGTTTGGGAATACCTCAGCCGCCCTGACCAATGGCCAACCTCGTCCAACGGCTGAGTAGCTCCTCCGTGCTCGTTGCCGTGGTGTTGACCACGCTCTTCTGCTTCCCGCCCTGGGTCTTTGCGGTGGTGGTCACGCTCTTCATTGCGATTGCGCTTCACGAGTTCTTTACGATGGTGCGGCGCCGGGGGATTCTCGTGCACCGGCCGCTCGGCATCACCCTCGGCGTCGTGTTTTCAGGCCTGGTGGCGTGGCGCTCGCTCATCGCGCCGGGGCATGCGCTGGCCCCGTTGATCGGGGAAGGCACCACGGTCCTGAACTGGGCGTGGGATATTTTTTGGCCCCTCACCCTGATCATCTTGTTCCTGCGGCAGTTCACGCGGCGCAACACGTTTGAAGCCCTGAGCGGGTTGGCGACCACGCTGTTCGGCTTGGCCTATATCGCTTTCCTGTTCAGTTACCTCTACTACATCCGCGCCTTCAGGGCTGAGGAAGGGGCGTGGTTGGTGCTGTTTTTTATCCTGGTGACCAAGATGGGTGACGTCGGCGCGCTGGTGACCGGCAAATGGTTGGGACGGCACATCCTGATGCAGCGCATCAGCCCGCGCAAAACCGTCGAAGGGTTTGTGGGAGGTGTCGTCGTGAGTGCGGCAACTGCCGGCTTGTGCCATCCCATGGTGGCCCGGTTGCACGGCTCACTGTGGGGCGGGTTTGTGTTGGGTCTGGTATTGGGCGTGGCGGCTCAGATCGGGGATCTGGCCGAGTCGTTGATCAAGCGCGATTGCCAGGTGAAGGACTCAGGGAATCTCTTTCCGGGATTAGGCGGGATGCTGGACGTGCTGGATAGCCTGTTGTTTACGGCGCCATTATTCTATGGATTCCTGATCTACGGATAACCGCGCGACAAGCGACAAGTTACAAGTGACAAGCGAAAAGATGCAAGACAACACAGGCCTGGCGCCTTGCGCCGTTTGCGTGTTTCGTGGTCGGTCACCTGTCGCTTGTCGCTTGTCGCTTGTCACCTTTCAATGAAACGCATCGCTGTGCTCGGATCAACGGGGTCCATCGGGCAACAGACCCTCGAGGTGATTGCCAGCCAACCGCAGCGCCTGAAGCTCATCGGGCTCAGCGCTCATTCGCGCATTGACCTGCTGGAACAGCAGGCGGCCCGTTACCACCCCGAAGTCGTGGCCGTGGTGGATGGGGAGCACGCGGCGCGCCTGGCCTCTCGGGTTGAGGCGCTGCCGGTGCTGGAAGGCGTTGAGGGGTTGGTCCGGGTGGCGACGGATCCTCGGGTGGACGTCGTCGTGGTCGGCACGTCAGGACGGGACGCCCTGGTCCCGTTGATGAAGGCCATCGAATCCGGCAAGCAGATTGCGCTGGCCTCCAAGGAGCTGCTGGTGATGGCGGGGGCGCTGATCACGCGGCTTGCCCGAGCCCATCAGACGACGCTGGTGCCGATTGACAGCGAGCATGCCGCGCTCTTTCAAGCGTTGCGGGGGATCCCGAAGCCGGAAATCGCGAGCATCAGTATCACCGGAAGCGGGGGCCCCTTGTGGTCCTTCGAGGCGTCGCAGTTGCGCGACGTGAGTGTGAGCACGGTCCTCAATCACCCGAAATGGCAGATGGGGCCGAAAATCACCGTGGACTCCGCCACCCTGATGAACAAAGGCCTCGAAGTCATCGAAGCCCGCTGGCTCTTCGACATGCCGCTTGACCGCATTCACGTCCTCATCCATCCGCAGGCGCAGGTGCACGGTCTGGTTGAGCTCATCGACGGCACCGTCCTGGCTCAGATGAGCCCGTGCGACATGCGGCTGCCGATCCAATACGCCCTCAGTTTTCCTGAGCGTTGGCCCACCCGCGTGCCGAGCGTGTCCTTGGTCCAGCAGTCCCCGCTCACCTTTTTTGAACCGGATCTTGCGCGATTCCCCTGCCTGCGCGTTGCGCTGGACGCTGCGCGTCGCGGGGATTCGGCGTGTGCCGTGTTGTCCGCCGCCAACGACGTGGCCGTGCGAGCGTATTTGAAAGAAGAGCTCCCGTTCGGCGACATCGCCCGCATCACCGAAGAGACCCTCAGCCAACACCAGGCGGCGTCGATGCAGACGGTTGAGGAGATTCTGGCCGTGGATGCGTGGGCCCGCGCCACCGCCCAAACACTTGTGAGTGCGGAATGCGGGATGCGGCATGCGGAATGTGAAATGGGCACCCCGCACCCCGCACCCCGCACCCCGTATCGCTCTCTATGATGTCGTGGCTCATCTCCGTCTTGGTTATCAGCGTGTTGATCTTGGTCCATGAGTGGGGCCATTTTTTCGTGGCCCGTCGGTCCGGAGTGCGGGTGATGAAGTTTTCGATCGGGTTCGGGCCTCGGCTCTGGGGGTGGCGGCGCGGAGGCACGGAGTATGCCGTCAGTCTCCTGCCGCTGGGCGGCTACGTCAAACTGGCGGGCGAGCACGCGGAGGAGCGCACGCACGGCCCGCATGAGTTTCTCGCGCAACCCTGCGGCGTGCGAGCCCGCATCGTGGCGGCAGGCCCCCTCGTGAATGCGCTGGTGTCGAGCCTCACGTTGTGGGTCGTGCTGGTCATCGGCTATCCGGAGCTTTTGCCGACCGTGGGACGCGTGATGGACGACATGCCGGCGAAGGCGGCGGGCCTTCAGATCGGCGATGCGATCCGCGCGGCCGATGGGCNNNCCGTGCGCACGTGGGACGAGCTGACCAAGATCATCCACGGTTCCCCCGATCGTCCGCTGACACTGCAGATTGACCGGGCGGGGCAGCCGCTGTCCGTGACACTGACCCCCACGGCCCGTCCCTCCACGGATCCCTTTGGACGAACCCGAACGGTTGGGCTGATCGGCATCGTGCCCCGAGGAGATTTCGAACCCTACCGGGTCGGTCCGCTTGAGGCCGTGGTGCAGACCATTCAGAAGCAAGGGGAATGGGTCGGGCAAACCGTGCTGTCCCTGTGGTCGTTGGCGACGGGCCGCCTCTCCGCGCAAGAGTCGCTCACCGGCCCCATCGGCATTCTGTATCTCACCTCGGAAGCCGCTCGCATGGGACTCGGATCGCTGCTCTATCTGGTGAGCATCTTCAGCTTGAGCCTGGCGATCTTCAACCTGTTTCCCATTCCGATCCTCGATGGCGGGCATCTGCTGTTTCTGGCGTTGGAGAAGCTCCGCGGCCGTCCGGTGAGCGTGAAGATCCAGGAGCAGGCGACCAAAGTCAGCTTTGCGGTGCTCATGACGCTGTTGGTCTTCATCTGCGTCAACGATCTGCAACGTTTCAAGGTGGTGGACAAGGTGGTGGACTGGTGGCGGAATTGAAGAGTGACAAGCGACAAGTGACAAGCGACAAGCGACAAGTGGATCCACAACCTGTCACGTGTCACCTGTCACGTGTCACCATCGAGTTGGTGAGCGGCGGATGATTGTGCGGCGTACCACGCGGCAGGTACGGGTTGGGTCGGTGCTCATCGGCGGGGAGGCGCCGGTCTCCATCCAGTCGATGACGAAGACCGACACGACGGACATCGAGGCGACGGCGCGCCAGATTCGAGCCCTCGCCACGGCGGGCTGCGAGATCGTGCGCGTGGCGGTGCCGACGATCGAGGCGGCCAAGGCCCTTCCGGCGATTCGACGGGAGTGTGACAAGGTTCCTCTCGTCGCCGACATTCACTTCCATCCCCAGTTCGCTGTGGCCGCAATTGAGGCGGGCTTCGACAAGATCCGCTGGAACCCTGGGAATATCCGTGACACGAAACGGGTGCGCGACGTCGTCGACCGGGCGAAGGAGCGTCGGATCCCCATGCGGATCGGGGTCAATGTGGGCTCGCTCGATCCTGAATGCGAGCACGCGCACCAGGACGATCTGGTCGAGGCGATCGTCCAGAGCGCCCTCAAGTCAGTCCGGTTGCTGGAGTCGTTCGGCTTCTATGACATCGTGGTGTCGCTGAAGTCGTCCGACGTGATTCAGATGCTCCAGGCGTACCGCCGCATGAGCCGGCTGTGCGACTACCCGTTTCACCTGGGTGTGACGGAGGCGGGGCTGCTTGACGCCTCAACGGTGAAATCGTCCATCGGCATCGGCGCGCTGTTGGCCGAGGGGATCGGCGAGACCATCCGCGTGTCGATCACCGGCGATCCCATCGAAGAGGTGAAGGTGGCCCAACGGATTCTCTCGGCGCTTGAGCTGCGCCGGTTCTCGACGAATGTCATCGCCTGTCCCTCATGCGGGCGGTGCGAGATTGACGTCGTCGGCATCGCCAAGCAGGTCGAGCAACGCCTGGGCGAGCTGGCGAAGCAGGAGCCCAGCGTGTTGGACTTGACGGTCGCCGTCATGGGCTGCGTCGTCAACGGCCCCGGCGAATCCGAGCATGCCGACGTGGGACTGGCCGGCGGCGGGGGCGTGGGCGTCATCTACCGCAAAGGCGTCCAGGTCCGCCGCGTGGCTGAATCCTCCATGGTCTCCGCCCTCCTCGACGAAGTGAAATGTGTCCTCAACGAACAACCGTTGGTGGCGAACCAATAGCAAGAGGTAAGCGATGAAAGTCCGTTACGACGATGAAGTGGATGCGGCGTACATTCAATTGTCTTCGAAGCGACCAAAGGGAGCGGTTGAAATCAAAGAAGGAGTTGTGGTGCATGTGGCGAACAAAGACGAGATCGTTGGCATCGAAATCCTCAACGCCAGCGAGCGCTTCCCCATCAAGAATCTCCATCGCTTGCAATTCGTCTCTTATTAATAAAGTCGCCGTTTGCTTCGGTACTATAAAATACAGCATGAGCCTTCCAGCGCAAATCCCGAGCCATCTCTCTCAACGGGCCATTCCCTTGGACCACCTCGGCGTAAAGGAGGTGGCCTGGACACGCAAGGACGCCTTGGAGATTGTTCGCACCCTTGAACAAACGCGAGTTGCAATCCTCGGTGGAGATGTTCTCCAAAAACAGCGAGACCTCTTTGCTCACAATTACGACAATTGGCATTGCGATCGTCAAGAGCAAGAGTCCTGGTCAGCGTATGCTGTTCGAAGCAGGCGGGAAACCCAAACGTATTTGAACGCGTATCCAGATCCTCGAGATGATTCGATTGCCTTTGTGCTGGTATTTGGCTCGGAGAGCGCCTCATAGACTACGCGACTCGCGGCATGTGCCGTAACTCCTCAAGGTCGATCTTGATAACTTGAGGCTTGGGGGCGCGCAAAAAGGTTGCCTACTGCACCGCCCGGGGGGCGCTACTTCATAGCGTTTGATTGAGCAACGTGTAAATATGACTGATTCTGCGCAAGATGGGTCACGGGCTGGATGGGAGGCTGCGTTCCAACTCATGCATGAACGGGGTGATGACCACCTATTGATTCCTGACGAGATTGATCTCGACTTTAAGTGGTGGGAGTGGGAGCCCCCACTACAATCCTGACCAAAAACGGTATGCGCTGGTCTGCGGCGTTCATCCCCACCTTGCGCGAGGCCCCGAAGGACGCCGAGGCAATCAGTCATACGCTGATGCTCCGGGCGGGATTGATCCGCCGGCTCGGCTCAGGCGCCTACTCCTACCTGCCGCTCGGCGTCCGCGTCCTCCATCGAGTGACCGCGATCATCCGTGATGAGATGAACCGCGCAGGCGCGCAGGAGTGTTTGCTCCCCAGCCTGCAACCCCTGGAGCTGTGGAAGAAGACCGGACGGGATGCCGTGCTGGGGGAGGTGCT
>C687J35504_10002686_pt1 | contig 11991 bp, 11 predicted proteins | sample RifCSPhighO2_02_FD_35504 | JGI IMG/M metagenome (IMG submission 35504) | reverse complement strand
CGGTATCGGCACCGTCGGTCTGATGGTCGCCTTCTTCGCCGGTGTCGGTTATTTCATCTGGCAGGATTCGCACAAGCGCAAGCAGGGCTGATTCTGCTGTCAGGGGCACGCAAGGCAATTTGGGCGACTTCGGTCGCCCTTTTTTATGGCCTCAGACTTATCGGCGCATGTGCTCAGGCGGCGTGCGCATCTTCCGGGCTGCGCGGTGATTCGATGCGCAGGTAGCTGTCGAGTTTGGCTTGCTGCGCCGGGGTGGTGAACAGGCCGAGTTTGCTGCGGCGCCAGAGAATATCGTCTGCCTGCATGGCCCATTCTTCCTGGCACAGGTAGTCGACTTCGCGGGTGTACAGGCCACCGCCCAGGTGTTCGCCTAGGTCGCTGAGGTTGCTCACGCCTTTGAGCATCAACCAGCTGCGGCTGCCGTAGCTGCTGGCCCAGCGCCGCGCCAGTGAGGTGGGCAGCCAGCCAAAGCGGGCGCACAGTGCTTCAATCAGCGCGCTCTGACTGTCCATTTGTTCGGCGCCGGGCAGCAGGCTGCTGGCGGTCCAGCTTGGGCCCATCTTGGGAAAGAAGGGCGCCAGTTGCGCCAGCGCCGATTCGGCGAGCTTGCGGTAGGTGGTGAGCTTGCCGCCGAACACCGATAGCAACGGCGCTTCGCCGGGATGAGCGGAGAGCGATAGGGTGTAGTCACGGGTGACTGCCGATGGGTCGTCCGATTCGTCATCACACAGCGGCCGCACGCCGGCATAGGTGTGCAGGATGTCGCTGCGCTGCAGCTGCTTCTTGAAGTGGGTGTTGACCACGTTCAGCAGGTAGTCGGTTTCTTCCTCGCTGATCGCCACTTTGGCTGGGTCGCCCTGGTATTCGCGGTCTGTGGTGCCGATCAGGGTGAAACGCTCCTGATAGGGGATGGCAAAGACGATGCGGCGGTCCTCGTTTTGCAGGATGTAGGCCTGCTCGCCTTCGAACAACTGCGGCACCACGATATGGCTGCCTTGAATCAGGCGGATGCCGTAAGGCGATTCCTGTTTCAGATCCTCGCGGATAAACCGCGCCACCCAAGGGCCGGCGGCATTGACCAGAGCGCGGGCGCGGATTGAAAACAGGCTACCGTCGCTGCGTTCCAGATGGATATGCCACAGGCCCTTGCTGCGCCGCGCACTGACGCAACGGGTGCGGCTGTGCACGTGGGCACCTTGCTCGCGGGCGGCCATGGCATTGAGTACCACCAGGCGAGCGTCATCAACCCAGCAATCGGAATATTCGAAACCGCGGCTGATCTCGCTTTTCAACGGACTGCCGGCGCCAAAGCGCAGGCTACGCGAGCCTGCCAGATGCTCGCGCTTACCCAGATGGTCATAGAGAAACAGCCCAGCACGGATCATCCAGGCCGGGCGCAGGTGCGGGCGGTGAGGCAGGATAAAGCGCATGGGTTTGACAATATGCGGGGCTTTGCTCAGCAACACCTCGCGCTCGGCTAGCGCTTCGCGCACCAGGCGGAATTCATAGTGTTCCAGGTAGCGCAGGCCGCCATGGATCAGCTTGCTGCTGGCTGACGAGGTGTGTTGCGCCAGATCGTCCTTTTCGCAAAGGAACACGGACAAACCGCGGCCGGCTGCATCGGCGGCAATCCCGACACCATTGATACCGCCGCCGATCACGGCAAGGTCATAGACTTCAGCGAGTGGAGTGTTGCTGGCGGGACGAGTAGGCATGGCGGCACCGAAAGTCAGTATTGAACTTTAAATGTTCACTTTCGAAAATATGCTAGTCGAATATGCACGGCTTCGCCACCCCGAAGTGCGCTTTCGCGCCCGACGGTTGTGAGGAATTAGTAACGGGATATCGGTTAAGCCGGTGTCAGGCCTGGGCGGGTGGGTTTACACCAGGTCGAGGTGTACTTTGTGCTCGGTGAGCAGGCGGTTTATGGCCGCGGACGGCGCGGCATCGGTGAACACCCTATCGACCAGGGCGACCGAGCCCAGACGCACCACAGCGTTGCGGCCGAACTTGCTGGAGTCGACGGCCAGAAATACCTGGCGCGCATTGCTGATAATCGCCTGGGAGACCCGCACTTCCTGGTAGTCGAAGTCGAGCAGGCTGCCGTCCTCATCGATGCCACTGATGCCGACCAGGGCGAAATCGACCTTGAACTGCTGGATAAAATCCACCGCTGCTTGGCCGACGATGCCGCCGTCGCTGCGCACCGTGCCGCCGGCCAGCAGCACTTCGAAGTCGGCCTTGGCGCTGAGCTGGGCCGCTACATGCAGGTTGTTGGTGATGATCTTCAGGCCTTTGTGGCCGAGCAGCTCACGGGCAATGGCTTCGGTGGTGGTACCAATGTTGATGAAGAGCGAGGCGTGGTTGGGAATTTGTGTGGCGATGGCGGCGGCGATGCGTTGTTTTTCATCGCGCATCTGCCCGGCGCGCATGCTGTAGGCGGTGTTCTGCGTGCTGGAGCTTTCACTGGCTGCTCCGCCATGGGTGCGGCGCAGCAGGCCTTGCTCGGCAAGCTGATTGATGTCGCGGCGAATAGTCTGCGGGGTGACGGCAAACGCCTGGGCCAACTCGTCGATGCTGACATAGCCGCGTTCGCGGGCGAGCTCGAGAATGTCGTGTTGGCGTGGCGGCAGGGTCATGAAAACTCCTTGAAAGTGCGCGCCATTATAGGCTGCCGCGCGGATTTTATGGCCTGCCGTTCGCAGCGACCACCCTTCGGGCCGTCGCTACGCGACGTTAAAAACTGCTCCCGGCAGTTTTTTCGGCTAAGGTACGCCAACTTTGTCAGATTGTTTTCACATTCGAACATGACGCCTGCTATCGATCTGCTGAAAAAGGCTAAAACTGCGCACCAGGTGCACAGTTATCACCATGACCCCAAAGCCGCTTCCTATGGCCTGGAAGCGGCGGAAAAGCTCAACCTTGAGCCGGCTCAGGTATTCAAAACGCTGCTGGCCGCCAGTGAGAAAGGCGAGCTGCTGGTGGCGGTGGTGCCGGTGGCCGGCACGCTTGACCTGAAGGCCCTGGCGCAGGCAGCCGGGGTGAAGAAAGCCGATATGGCCGACCCCGCTGCTGCACAGCGTGCTACCGGTTACCTGCTCGGCGGCATCAGCCCGCTGGGGCAGAAGAAGCGCCTGCGTACCTTTATTGACGAATCGGCGCAGCACTTTCCGAATATCTACGTCAGCGCCGGGCGGCGCGGCCTGGAGGTGCAGCTGGAAGCTACTGTGCTGGCCCAGCTGACGCAGGCAATCTTTGCACCAATTGGTCGCGGCTAGCAGCCGCTCTACAGCCTATAAAAATAAGGAAATCTGCATGTCTCATTACCTGCTTGCCATCGACCAAGGCACCACCAGCAGCCGGGCAATTGTCTTCAGCGCCCAAGGGCTGCCCGTCGCGCGTGCTCAGCAGGAGTTCAAACAGTATTTCCCGCAGGATGGCTGGGTTGAACATGACGGCGAAGAGCTGTGGCTGAGTACTCTCAAGGTCTGCCGTGAGGCGCTCAAGCAGAGCGGTTTGAGTGCCAGTGATGTGGCGGCTATCGGCATCACCAATCAGCGTGAAACCACCTTGGTGTGGGATGCGCAGACCGGCACACCGATCCATCCGGCGATTGTTTGGCAAGACCGCCGTACCGCTGACTACTGCGCCGAGCTGAAAGACGCCGGGCATGAAGCCGCGGTAGCGGCCAAGACCGGGCTGCTGATTGATCCGTATTTCTCGGCTACCAAGCTGCGCTGGATTCTGCATAAAGTGCCCGGCGCCCTTGAGCGCGCTGAACGTGGCGAGCTGCGCTTTGGCACCGTGGATTCCTTTTTGCTGTGGCGCCTGACCGGTGGCAAGTCGCACAAGACTGATGCCAGCAACGCCTCGCGCACCCTGTTGTTCAATATCCATACCCAGCAGTGGGATGAAGAGCTGCTCAAGCTATTCGAGATTCCCGCCAGCCTGCTGCCGGAGGTGCTCGATTGCGCCGCTGATTTCGGCATTACCGACGCTAATCTGCTCGGCGCTGCGATTCCGGTCCTGGGCATGGCCGGTGATCAGCAGGCGGCCCTGATCGGTCAAGCGTGCTTCGAGCCGGGCATGGTCAAAAGTACCTATGGCACCGGCTGTTTCATGATCCAGAACACCGGTAGTACGCCGGTGATCTCGAAAAACCGCCTGCTCACCACGGTTGGCTATCGCCTGAATGGCCAGGTCACCTATGCGGTGGAAGGCAGTATTTTCGTCGCCGGCGCAGCTGTGCAGTGGCTGCGCGACGGTATCAAGCTGATCAGTCATGCCCGTGATACCGAGGCTATGGCCGAGCAGACCGGCGATGCCTGCGGCGTGTACCTGGTTCCAGCGTTTACCGGCCTTGGGGCACCGTACTGGGACCCGAAAGCCCGCGGCGCAATCTTTGGTTTGACCCGCGATACCGGGATCAAGGAAATCGTCACCGCCGGCTTGCAGTCAGTGTGCTATCAGACCCGTGATCTGCTTGAAGCCATGCGCCAGGACGGCGCGGCCGAACCGAGTGCGCTGCGGGTCGATGGCGGCATGGTGGAAAACAACTGGGTCATGCAGTTTCTTGCCGACATTCTTGGTGTGCCGGTTGAGCGCCCGGAAGTGACGGAAACCACCGCGCTTGGCGTTGCCTATCTGGCCGGCCTGCAAGCCGGGCTTTATAAAGACCTGGCGAGCATTGCCCGGCATTGGCACCGTCAGCAGCGGTTTGACCCGCGCATGGCGGACAGTCATCGCAGCAAACTCTATGACGGGTGGCTGGATGCGGTGAAAAGGGTGCGCAGCGAAGGCTGAGGATGGTAAAACTCGCTTCAAGCTTATTGGTCTCTGGAGCCCTGCATGTCGATATGCCGTCAGCTGGTTGCTCGTGGATTGTTGTTGACGCTGCTGGGCTTAGCCGGCTGGGCGCGGGCCGAGACGCTGGTGATCGCCGGGGATATCTGGTGCCCGGTGAATTGCCAGCCAGGCGCCGAGCGGCCAGGCATATTTGTTGAGCTGGCGCGGGAGATCTTTGCCGAAGCCGGTATCGAGGTGCAGTACCAGGCGTTGAACTGGGCGCGTACGCTGCAACAGGTGCGCCGTGGTCAGTTGAATGCGGCCATCGGCGCGGGCGTTGAGGATGCGCCGGATTTTCTCTTTGGTTCTACCCCCGTTGCGTCGTCGCGTAGCTGCTTTTTTACCTTGCCGGATTCCACCTGGCATTTTAGCGGTACTGAATCACTCGCCGAGCAACGCCTGGGGGTCATCAATGACTACAGCTATGGCGATGAACTGAACACCTATATCGCCTTGCACCACGGTGACAGCGAGCGCATCCAGATTGCCGCCGGTGATACGGCACTGGCCTTGAACATCGGCAAGCTGATGCACGGCCGGGTGGATGTAGTGCTGGAAAACGCCTGGGTGATGCAGGCCATGCTGGCCAGTCAGGGGCAGGCGGGAGGCTTGCGTGAGGCCGGGTGCCGCGCTCCGGATGTGCCGATCTACCTGGCGTTCTCCCCGGCACTGGAAAGCAGTCCACGTTATGTCGCGTTGTTTGAGCAGGGTGTGCAGCGTTATCGGGCCAATGGTCGTTTGCAGGCTTTACTGGCGGCGTATGGGGTGCAGGGTCCCTGACCGTAGTTGGTGTCTGCTTGCCGAGCAAGGCTTGTCGGCGCGCTGTATGGCTGTAATTGGCCGCCGCTGTAGCGGTCATGTCGAGTCTGTTTTCGGCATGCTTTAACGCACGAAGAATCCGGAGTGCGTCCCATGCAACTTGAATTTCACCAAGTCGATGCCTTTGCCGCGCAACCGTTTACCGGTAACCCAGCGATGGTCTATCGCTTGGATCGTTGGCTGGACGATGCCCTGATGCAGCAGATTGCTGGCGAGCACAACCTGGCGGAAACCGCCTTTGTAGTGAAGGAAGGCGCGGCCTGGCATATACGCTGGTTTACTCCTACGGCCGAAGTGCCGCTGTGCGGCCATGCCACCCTTGCCAGTGCCCATGTGCTGTTCGAGGTCTACGGCGAACCGGGTGATGTGCTTGATTTCACCTGTTTGTCGGGTGCGCTGCGGGTGAGCCGATCAGGCAGCATGCTGGTGCTGGATTTCCCTGTGCGCCGCGCGCAACCGTGCGACTTACACGCAGACGTTGAGCGAGTGCTGGGTTTGCCGGTAGACAGTGTGTTGGCGTTGCATGAAGGGCAGGGGGTTCAGGAGCTGCTAGCGGTTCTGCCGAGCGAAGCGGCGGTGCGAGCGTATAAGCCCGATCTAGCCGCTGTGGCCACGCTGCCCGGACTGGGCTTGCTGATCAGCGCGCCCGGTGAGCAGCATGACTTTGTCTCGCGTTACTTCGCCCCGTCTATCGGTATCAATGAAGACCCGGTGACCGGTTCAACCCACTGCATCCTTACGCCCTACTGGGCGCAACGCCTAGGCAAGACCCGGCTGAGTGCGTTCCAGTGTTCGGCGCGCGGCGGTGAGTTGCACTGTGAGCTGGTTGGCGAGCGGGTAAAGATTGCCGGCCAGGCGTTGTTGATTGCCAGTGGCCGGTTACTGTTGGGGTAGGTCAGCTGTCGCTGCTGTAGCGACGCACGCCCGACTCACCCAGGTTGACCTGGGCGGCGATGCTGCCGGGTGCGGGGAATACCACCAGATGGTCGGCGGCGACGCGGATGCCGACCTGCTGGCCGGGTAAGTGATCGGCGTGGCTGGGGAAGATTGATTCCAGCTGGCTGCCAGTGGGCAGTTGCAGGCGATACAGGGTCGCTGCACCGAGGAATGTCTTGCCGACGATCAGCGCCTTTTGCGTGCTGTCTGGGTCATACACGATATCGTCTGGACGCAGCAGCACGTCGACCGCACTGCCGGTTGGCCAGTTGTAGGCGCGGTTGCCGCGAATCAGACCCAGTTCAGTCTGAACAGAGTCCGGGCTAAGCAACTGGCCGCGAATAAAGTAGCCCTGGCCGATAAAGCTGGCGACAAACGGCGTCAGCGGTTCGTGGTAGAGGTTGAATGGGGTATCCCACTGCTCCAGCTTGCCTTCCTTGAACACGCCGACGTGATCGCTGACGGCAAAAGCTTCTTCCTGGTCATGGGTCACTAGAATCGCGCTGGTGCCACGGGCTTTGAGAATGTCGCGCACCTCATGGCTCAAGCGCCGGCGCAGCTCGCCATCCAGGTTGGAAAACGGCTCATCAAGCAGCAGCAGCTGTGGTTCCGGCGCCAGAGCACGGGCCAGGGCCACGCGTTGCTGTTGGCCGCCGGACAGCTCATGCGGGTAGCGTTTGCCGAGGTGACCAAGCTTGACCAGCTCCATCAGCTCCTGGGTAACCCGCTCGCAATTAGGTTGTTTGCGGATGCCGAAGCCTATGTTCTCCGCCACGCTCAGGTGCGGGAACAGTGCGTAATCCTGGAACACCATGCCAATCCGGCGTTTCTCCGGGGCCAAGGTAAAGCCAGCTTTGGAGATAACCTGATCGGCCAGCTGGATCTCGCCCTCCAGCACCGGCTCAAAACCGGCGATGGCGCGCAATGTCGTGGTCTTGCCGCAACCCGAAGGGCCGAGCAGGCAGCCGATATCTCCGGCATTCAGATGCAGATTGAGGTTCTGTACCACCGTGTGTCCGGGGTAGCCGCAGCTCAGGTCACGTAGGTTCAGCAGGGGCTGGTTCATGCGTGGTGGTACGCCGGTTCAACCAGAAATTCGAGCAGTGCCTTTTGTACATGCAGGCGGTTTTCCGCTTGATCCCAGGCAGCCGAGCGCGGGTCGTCAAGCAGGTCTTCGCTGATTTCCTCGCCACGGTGAGCCGGCAGGCAGTGCAGGAACAGCACGTCGTCGGCGGCGGCATCGAGCAGTGCACGGTTGACCTGGTAGGGCTGGAACAGCTTCAAGCGTTCGGCGGCTTCGTCTTCCTGGCCCATTGAGGCCCATACGTCGGTGCTTACCAAGTGTGCGCCGGCAACCGCTTCGCGAGGGTCGCGTACGATCTGCACACGCTCGCCGGCAGCGGCGAGGAACGTGGCGTTTGGCTCATAGCCCTCGGGGCAGGCGACGCGCAGTTGGAAGTCGAACTGCATCGCCGCTTCTATATAGGAGTTGCACATGTTGTTGCCGTCGCCGATCCAGGCCACGGTCTTGCCTTTGATGCTGCCGCGATTCTCCTGATAGGTCTGCATGTCGGCCAGCAGTTGGCAGGGGTGCAGGTCATCGGACAGGCCGTTGATCACCGGTACGCGTGAGTTGGCGGCGAACTCAGTCAGGGTGCTGTGGGCGAAGGTGCGGATCATCACTGCATCGAGCATACGCGACATCACGATGGCGGCATCGCCGATCGGCTCACCACGGCCCAGTTGGGTGTCACGCGGCGACAGAAAGATGGCCTGGCCGCCGAGCTGGATCATGCCTGCTTCGAACGAAAGGCGGGTGCGGGTCGAGGCCTTCTCGAAGATCATGCCCAGTACGCGATTCTTCAGCGGCTCAAAGAGTACACCGCGGTTACGCAAGTCCTTCAGCTCCATACCGCGGCGGATCAGGCTCACCAGTTCATCCGGTGTGCAATCCATCAGCGAGAGAAAGTGTCTTGCGCTCATCGTTAACTACCTTTTGACAGCTGGGCGCAGGTTCAATGGCCTAATTAAATAGAAGAAACGGCAGAACCTGCGGCTGGGGGGCCGCACTATGCGACGAAACGGGGAAGTCGCGATCTTATAAGCAAACGCCGATCAGGCGCAAATTGCCTGCACGGTCACAGCTACAGGGGCTGTGTAAAAGACCATCTATCGGTCGACCTGATGCCGGGCAATTCACGTAACGAACCCTGCTGGTGCAGAGGGCAGGCAGCCGCCATAGTCATGGTTTACGGTGCTGCGTGCATCGAATCAAAACAAGAGGCTCGGCCATGACCAAAACCCTCCACCACCGTGCATGCCATCTCTGTGAAGCCATTTGTGGCCTGACCATTGAGACCGAAGTGCAGGACGACGGCTCTATGCAGATCCGTTCGATCAAGGGCGATGCCCAGGACAGCTTCAGCCGTGGCCATATTTGCCCCAAGGCCGTGGCCCTGCAGGATATCCAGAGCGACCCTGACCGTCTGCGCCAGCCCATGCGCCGGGTGGGCAATGAGTGGCAAGCCATCGAATGGGATGACGCCTTTGAGTTGGTGGCCACGCGCCTGAGTGAGCTGCAGGCGCGGCACGGGCAGAACACTGTGGCGGTGTATCAGGGCAATCCGAGTGTGCATAACTACGGCCTGATGACCCACAGCAACTACTTCCTTGGCCAGCTGAAAACCCGCAACCGTTATTCCGCCACCTCGGTCGATCAGCTGCCGCATCACCTGACAAGCCACCTGATGTACGGCCATGGTCTGCTGATTCCGATTCCGGACATCGACCACACCGACTTTATGCTGATACTCGGTGGCAACCCGCTGGCCTCCAACGGCAGCATCATGACCGTACCGGATGTGGAAAAACGCCTGAAAGCCATCCAGAAGCGCGGCGGTAAATTGGTGGTGGTGGATCCGCGGCGCAGCGAAACAGCAGCGATTGCCGACCAGCATGTGTTCGTGCGTCCGGGGCAAGATGCTGCGTTGCTGTTCGGCTTGCTCAATACCCTGTTTGAAGAAAACCTCGGCCGCGCCAGCCACCTGGCAGTTGATGGGCTGGATGAGGTGCGTCAGGCGATTGCCGGTTTCACCGCCGAAAGCATGAGCGCCCAATGCGGCGTGCCGGCGCAAACGATCCGCCAGTTGGCGCGCGACTTTGCCGCTGCCGAATCGGCGGTCTGCTATGGCCGCATGGGCGTTTCGACCCAGGCTTTCGGCACCCTGTGTCAGTGGCTGGTGCAGTTGATCAACCTGGTCACTGGCAATCTGGATCGCGTTGGTGGCGTACTTTGCACCGAGCCGGCCGTGGACCTGGTGGCCTCAACCTCCGGTGGGCATTTCAACCGCTGGCAGAGTCGCGTATCCGGCTTGCCGGAGTACGGCGGTGAATTGCCGGTGTCGGCTTTGGCTGAGGAAATGCTCAATGAGGGCGAAGGGCAGGTGCGTGCGCTGGTCACAGTGGCGGGCAACCCGGTGCTGTCCACGCCCAATGGTCGTCAGCTGGAGCAAGCGTTGGATGGTTTGGAGTTCATGCTCAGCGTCGACTTCTATATCAATGAAACCACCCGCTATGCCGACCTGATCCTGCCGCCGACTGGGCCGCTGGAGCATGATCACTATGACACCACGTTCAATATGTTCGCGGTGCGCAATGTCACCCGCTTCAATGAGGCGGTGCTGGCCAAACCTGTCGGCGCGCTGCATGACTGGGAAATCTTCGTCGGTCTGGCCAAGGCCTTTGCCGCCAAGACGGGCGTGGAGCTGAAACCGACCATGGCCCCCGAGCAGATGATCGATATGGGTCTGCGGTTTGGTAGTTACGGCGACAAGTCGGAACATAAACTGTCGTTGGCTGCGCTGCGTGAGCACCCGCATGGGCTCGACCTAGGGGCGCTTAAACCCAACCTGAGCGGTCGTCTGAAAACCGCCAATAAGCAGATTCAAGCGGCACCTGCGGTGATCATGGCTGATCTGCAGCGCTTTGCCGCGCAGCCTGCTGCCAAGGCGGATGAGCTGCTGCTGATTGGTCGCCGGCATGTGCGCAGTAATAATTCCTGGATGCATAACTACCACCGCTTGGTTAAAGGTAAGCCGCGCCATCAGCTGCTGATGCATCCGGTGGATTTGAGCCAGCGGGGGCTGACCGATGGCCAATTGGTGCGCGTGCGTTCGCGGGTCGGAGTCATCGAGGTGGAAGTCGCCGCCAGTGAAGACATGATGGCCGGTGTGGTCAGCCTGCCGCACGGTTGGGGGCATGCGCGCCCCGGCGTACAGATGAGCATCGCCAGTGAACAGCCAGGTGCCAGCGCCAATGACCTGACCGATGAGCGACAACTCGACGCCTTGTCCGGTAATGCAGCGCTGAACGGTGTGCCGGTGCAGGTTGAGGCGGCCTGATCAGGCGATATTCGGCATAAGTAAAGTGGCAGGGAAGGCCGAGCATCACGCTCGGCTTTTCGTTACAATGCCGCCACCGTGCCGACCCGTGAGTCGGGAAGTTAAGTCCTGAGGTGCCCAATGGATATCATCGAAACTATCAAAGAACAGATCGGCAATAACACCGTTCTGCTGTACATGAAAGGCTCGCCGAACGCTCCACAGTGCGGCTTTTCCTCCAAAGCTGCGCAGGTTGTGATGGCCTGTGGCGAGAAATTCGCCTACGTCGACATCCTGCAAAACCCGGAAATCCGCGCCAACCTGCCGAAGTACGCCAACTGGCCAACCTTCCCACAGCTGTGGGTGGGCGGTGAATTGGTCGGCGGCAGCGACATCCTCGCGGAAATGTTTGATAAGGGTGAGCTGCAGACCCTGATCAAGGACGCCGTGCAGAAAGCCAGCGCTTAATTCGGCTGCGCCATAAACAAGAAACCCCGCCAAGTGCGGGGTTTCTTGTTTATGGCGCAGTGGTTTGCGCTTATTCGTCCATCTGCGACTGCAGGTAGTTTTGCAGACCTACGGCTTCGATCAGGCTGAGTTGGGTTTCCAGCCAGTCGATGTGGTCTTCTTCGGAGCAGAGGATTTCTTCCAGCAGTTCGCGGCTGGCGTAGTCGCCGATGCTTTCGCAGTAGGCAATCGCCGCTTTCAGGTCGATATGCGCTTTGTGTTCAATCTTCAGGTCGCACTCGAGCATTTCCTTGGTGTTTTCACCGATCAGGATCTTGCCGAGGTCTTGCAGGTTTGGCAGGCCTTCGAGGAAAAGGATGCGCTTGATCAGCTTGTCCGCATGCTTCATCTCGTCGATGGACTCGTGATACTCGTGCTCACCGAGTTTCTTCAGGCCCCAGTCTTCATACATGCGTGCGTGCAGGAAGTACTGGTTGATCGCGACCAGCTCGTTACCGAGGATCTTGTTCAGATGCTGGATGACCTTCTTGTCGCCTTTCATGTC
>C687J35504_10002670_pt1 | contig 12028 bp, 15 predicted proteins | sample RifCSPhighO2_02_FD_35504 | JGI IMG/M metagenome (IMG submission 35504) | reverse complement strand
GGCGTGATAAGCGAACTCTCGTTTGTGGCACTTTGGAAACTGGTGATGTTTGTTTTCATCGTTTGTTGAAGCCGAAGGCACATTTCACTGCTGGGCATGGAAGGCAGCATTGTACGGGATGGCTTTCATGAAAGCAACCGCTTCGGATACAATGCAATCATGCATTGCATCGCCATCGCTGCCGTGACCATAGACGGGAAAATCGCGCTGGATGCGGGGCATTTTAGCGATTGGACATCTCCCGAGGATAAGGACTTTCTGCATGAGATGCTCGACAAGTCGGATGTGATAGTAGTCGGCAACAATACCTACAAGACGGCCGTCGAACCCCTCTCAAAAAGAAACTGCATCGTGTTTACGGAGTCGGTACGAACGAGCGAGCGCAAGAGCGACACGCTCACCTACTGCAATCCCGCATCATCGGATTGCATCCCGCTCATGGAAAAATACCGGACGGTCGCGGTCCTCGGCGGCACGCAGACGTATACATACTTCTTGGAAAACGACCTGCTCGACGAGCTCTACATCACCGTCGAGCCGGTAGTCTTCGGCCGCGGCTTGAACTTGTTCGAATCATCGAAAAACATCGATGCGCATTTCAGACTGGAATCAACAAAGCGGCTGAATGAAAAAGGCACTTTGTTGCTGCATTACGTGCGCTAACGCGTCGATTTGTAGTGTTTGAGGTAGGCAACGATAATGAAACTCAAAATGACGAGGAGGAACCAGGAGGTTATTTTGTTGGTCGATACGACATTCCACACGTGCACTTGGTCCGGGTATTGCCACGCGCCGTAAAAGGTTGAGATATTTTCTGCGACCCAGATGAAAAACGCGATAAGACAGAATGCGAGCGCGAGCGGTATCGAGCGCGCTTTACCGGTAACGGTGAATTTGACGTTGGTACGAGCGAAGAAAAGGAACACCGCAGGTATGAGAAGGATGCGAAAATCAGGAATAAAGTGATTCGTAAAGAAGTTCGCATATATGAGCACGCAAAGCGCCGCGCTCCACATGTAGCTGGGAGGATTTTCGAGTTCAATTTTCAGGATGCGCCACGCCTGCGCGATGTAGCTTCCCACCGCCGCGTACATAAACCCCGAGAAGAGCGGCACCGTGCCGAGCTTAAAGAACGCTTCCTCGGGATAGCTCCACGAGCCGACGGCGGGATTCGTCTTGAATGCTTCGAGCAAGAGCCCCAGAATATGGAAAAGGAATATCACTTTTACCTCGTCCCAGGTCTCTATCTTCGTGAGGTAGAGCACCACTTGAATGAGTACCGCCGCGACGAATAAAAAATCGTACCGCGCGAATCCGAAAAGCGGGATGTGGTTGGAAGCAAAAAGCAGCACAAAGAAAGAACCCGCGAAGATGCACGCCCGCGCCTCTTTGAGGCCGAACATCAGGAATTCGCGCAGATAATACGAAAGCTTTGTGGTCATACACCAATGAGTTCTGGTACTTCAGTAATGCTTGCCAGCACCTTGTCGGCTATAGAAAAGTCGTAACCCCTTGTCATTTCATCGGGAACTGCATAGCACGTGAGTCCGGCGGCTTTCGCTGCTTGCGTTCCATTCCCGGAATCTTCAAGCACCAGACACTTCTCTTTTGACTTCTGCGACAATGCGAGAGCTTTCAAATATGGATCAGAGTCCGGTTTATGACGCTCCGTATCTTCATAGGTAACAACAAAATCAAAATAGTCCTGGAGACCGGTCTTCCGCATAACGATATCAACGCTTTTTCGAGAGCTTCCGGTGACAATCGCGAGTAAAAGTTTTCCGTGGAGCTTTTGCAGTGTTTCCGGCACGCCATGTATCACGGCCGCCTCTGCTTCGAGGTACTCCCAGTACCGTTTATGACGTATCTCCCGCAAAGCTGCTATGCTTTCTTCCGTGATTCCGTTCTCCCGAAGAAGTTCCGAAACACTCCTCCCTTTGCCTAGATGTTCGCGGGTGTACCATTCGTGGGTAAGATTGACATGTACGCTTGCGAATACTTCCTTAGTGCCCTTGAAGTCGAGTGGCTCCGTATTAACCAGGAGGCCGTCCATGTCGAAAAATATCGCCTGAAATTTCGTCATGTGCCGCGGGGGAGACTTGAACTCCCAACCTCTTGCGAGGACTAGCTCCTGAAGCTAGCGTGTTTGCCAATTTCACCACCGCGGCGGCTTCGCCACTATACCAAATTGCGGCCTCTCTTCGGATAGCCGATGACAAGGGTATTGTCGCCAAAGGTATTGTGCTCTATGCGGGTCAATTGAAGTGCTTCGCGGACTTTGTTCGCGCCGCGGCCGCCTATAGCGCTTTTTGCTTCTCCGCCGATGATGAGCGGCGCTTGGAATATGTATGCCTTGTCCACTAATCCCGCGCCGACGAAACTTCCCAGCACGCTCCCTCCTCCCTCGACGAGCACGCTGATTACCTTCCGTTTGTACAGCTCGCGCATTAATGTCTTTACCTCAATTCTCTTCCCCATTTCAACCATCTCGACTCCTTTCTCGACGAGCATTCGTCTCTTCTTAGCGTTCGCGCGTTTGGTCGTGATGAGGAGGATGTTTCCATCGCGCAGTACGCGGGCAGTAAGCGGGATTCGCAACCGGGAGTCGAGAACTATCCGAAGCGGGTCCTTCTTCCCCTTTTTCCTTGTACCGAGATGCGGGTTGTCTTTAAGGACCGTGTTGATGCCGACGAGGATTGCTTGGTAGCACCCGCGCAAGGCGCGCGCGTATGCTCGCGCGCGCCTGTTTGTTATCCATTTGGAATCTCCCGTGCGCGTCGCGATTTTCCCGTCCAAGCTCGCGGCGAATTTTATGGCGACGAAGGGGCGAAGCATCTCGTGAAAAGTAAAAAATGCTTCATTGAGGTCCCGCGCCTCTTGTTCGAGCCCGCCGACGGATACCGCGATGCCCGCACGTTTGAGCTTCTCAACTCCTCCGCGCGCGGCTTTGTGCGGATCGCGCGTGCAACAAACGACACGTTTTATTTTTCCCGCAATGATGGCGTCTACGCACGGCGGGGTTCTGCCCCAATGATTGCAGGGTTCCAAATTCACGTACAGGGTTGCCCCTCTCGCACGCGCCCCAGCAGCCGCAAGCGCTTCGACCTCGGCGTGAGCCGAACCCGCCTTGCGGTGGTATCCCTGCCCGACGATGCGGCCGCGATTCACGACGACAGCCCCCACCATCGGATTGGGGAAGGTCCGGCCCCGTCCTTTTTCTGCGAGCTCGAGCGTGAGCGTCAAATATTTCGTATCCGTTGCGCTGATGCGGGCCATAGGTATTACACGGAACCGAGCTTATGGCCGAACTTCTTTTTCTTAGTGGTAAGATACCGCCTGTTTACCGCATGGGGTACGGTCTCGAGCGGCACGCGTTTTGCGACATTGATACCGTGCGCCTTCAAACCTTTTATCTTCCCGGGGTTATTCGTGAGGAGCGCAATATTCTTGATGCCCAAATCGCGCAGCATGCCGGCGGCGATATCATACTCGCGCAAATCCGGCCCGAATCCCAGGGCTTGATTTGCCTGCATCGTGTCCAATCCGCGCGCCTGGTGCGCATACGCTTTTATTTTGTTGCTAAGACCGATGCCCCGCCCTTCCTGGTCGAGATAAAGTAGAACGCCGCTGCCCACCCGCTGTATGATTTCAAAACTCATCCGTAATTGCTCCCCGCAATCGCACATAAGCGAACCGAGCGTATCCCCCGTCAAACATTTCGAATGGACGCGGACCAGCATCGGAGAAGTGACCTTCCCGAGGATCAACGCTACGTGCTCGCGCGTGTCGGCCGAAGACCGGTACACGGTAATCTCAAAAGTCCCATGCGATGTCGGGAGTCCCGATGAAGCGGTGCGAATGACGGACATATCCTGATTTATCGTTTTTTGCTCCGTAACCCGCGGACGACGCTAACCATGGCGAGCGCTGAGAGCGCCGCTTCGACGCCCCTGTTTTCCTTTTTTCGCGTGGCGCGCTCGCGCGCGTCTTTCATATCGTATACGGCAAGCACTTCGTATATGACGGGTATCTGATACGCCTGTGAGACGTTCATGCATCCTCGTATACACTCGTCCGCCACCTGTTGGAAGTGGTAGGTCTTCCCCTTGTGGATGGCGCCGAAGGCTATAATCGCGTCAAACGTCTTTTTCTTGACGAGCAGGAGTGCCGCGAGCGGTATTTCGAGCGAGCCCGGTACGCGCACCAACTCAATGCGGTCCCGCGTCACGCCGTTTTGGAGTAGTGTCTCGATGCAGTTTTTCTCCAAGTCGTCGGTTACGAATTTCTGGAAATCGCTGCCGACGATAGCAATGCGGATATCTTGTTTCTTCATACGTTACTTTTTATATGAGCTGTTAAATGCGCGCACATACTTGGCGGTGATATCGGCCTCCACGTTGACCGTATCGCCGTCGTCTATGTGCGCGAGGGTCGTACGTTCGAGCGTATGCGGTATGATGCCGACGCTGAATCCTTTTGCATCTGCCTCTATTACGGTGAGCGATATGCCGTCGATGGCGATAGAGCCTTTTTCGACGACATAGCGCAGGATGTCTTTCCGCGCAGCGAACGAAAGTATCCGGCTATTGCCTTTTTCGCAAACACGCGCGAGCGTGGCGGTGCCGTCCACGTGCCCCTGCACCATGTGCCCGCCAAAGCGGCCGTCGGCCCTCATTGGTAATTCGAGGTTGACCGGACTGTTCACCTTCAAACTCCCGAGCGTTGTTCGACGCAAAGTCTCAGGCATGACGTCGGCGACGAAAACGGTTTTTGCGGGAATTTCGCTCACTGTCAGGCACGCGCCATTCACGGCCACACTCGCGCCGAGCGAAAGCTCCTTAACGAACGCACTTGCAGCCTCGATGTGCAGACGTTCTTTCGCCCTTTTTTGCACCTTGCCTTGCTGTTCGATAATGCCGGTGAACATACAAACAAAAAACCCCTTCTTCGGGGTTGCAATGCACGTATCCAAAAAGGATGCGCTTTCCTTCTTTCATCCCGACTGTACGGTCGGTCGCGGAATCTAACCGCAGTCGTGTTCGGATCTTTCGACCGGAACTCGTGGACTCGCTTCGTGTGAAGCTTTACCACCGATTGGGAATGGTCCGCACCTTACGGACGTCACCCTTCCCCGAAGGAAGCCTCATAGTATCCGACGCGGCCTTCAAAATCAAATCAAAAAGATTGCTTCACGTCTTCCGGAACAACGAGCGACGCCGGGGCTTTGCCGTCCCAGTGTATCTGCCCGTGCACGACCATGTTCGTTATCCTCGGCTGCCACTGATGCTCCGCGTCGTTTACCGTTTTTGCTATCTCTTCCACCGTCATTCCCTGCTTGAGGTGAACCCGCTTCTCGAAAAACGCCGGGCCACGATCCATTTCGTCGGTAACGAAGTGCATCGTGAATCCTGACTCCGTTATCTCACCCGAGTCGAATGCGGTTTTCACTGCGTCGTGGATGTGATTGCCGTACATTCCGTGTCCGCCAAACTTGCCGCCAAGCTGCGAGAGAAGTGCGGGATGGATGTTGAATGTCTTTCGAGGATCGAGTCCCTGCACCTGGCGCAACCAGCCCGAAAGCGAGACCCACCCGTCATTTCCTATTGCAGTCTTTTGCAAAACACTAGCATAGTCCTCGGCGTCGTACGGCCCGGGAAAATAGATGAAGGGTATGCCCAGTTGCGCCGCGCGCTCGTGGACGCCGCCGCGTTCGTGATTGGAAACGACCGCCACGATATCGGCATCAAGGTCTTTAGAACGCGCCAGATTCTCAAATCCGGAGCCGCCGCCGCTTCTCTTTCCGGAAGCAAAAATGATTAGCTTTGGCTTGGACATGCGACTACATTACCACAGTAACTTCCGCGCCTTATATTCTAATTCGCGCGAATAAGCACATAGTTGTCTAAGCGGTTGGCTGTGCAATAATGGCTTCCATGAAGTTCGGTACCCCTTTCACCCCCTCCTCCGTCAAGCTCATGCTGCTTGGCTCGGGGGAGCTCGGCAAAGAAGTGGCCATTGAGGCGATGCGCCTTGGGATAGAGGTCATCGCCTGCGACAGGTACGAGCACGCGCCTGCTATGCAAATTGCCCACCGCAGCTACGTATTCAACATGCGCGACGGCAAGGTCATCAGGAAAGTTGTTCAGAAGGAGAAGCCCGATTTTATCGTTCCCGAGATAGAAGCAATCGCGACGGATGAGCTCGTGAAGCTCGAGAAAGAGGGTTGGCGGATAATTCCGACGGCTCGAGCGACGCGCCTCACGATGGACAGGCAGGGCATCCGTCAGCTTGCTGCGGAGAAGTTGAAACTCCCGACCTCCCCGTACCGCTTTGCCGGAAGTCTTGAAGAGCTGCAAGCTGGTGCGAAGGCGGTAGGCTTCCCCTGCTTCATCAAGCCGACCATGTCATCGAGCGGCCACGGCCAATCCATGGCTAGAAAACCGCAAGATTTGGCGAGGGCGTGGAAATTCGCAATGGAAGCCGGCCGCGGTAAGACCGGCAAAGTAATAGTGGAGGGCAAAATTAATTTCGATTATGAAATCACGCTCCTCACCGTGCGTCACAAAGGCGGCATTTCGTACTGCGCACCCGTTGGGCACATTCAGATAGACGGCGACTACCGCGAGTCGTGGCAGCCGCACCCGATGACAAAAACCGCGCTCAAAAAAGCGCAGACAATCGCGAAGAAGGTCGTCGGCGAATTGTGCGGCACAAGAGGCCGCGGCATTTTCGGCGTCGAGCTTTTCGTCAAAGGCGACAAGGTGTGGTTCTCCGAGCTTAGCCCCCGCCCGCACGACACGGGTATGGTCACGATGGTCTCGCAGACGATGAGTGAGATGGAACTCCACGNGCGCGCCATCCTCGGCCTCCCCATCCCCGGAATCCCCTGCCGCCCGGGCGCATCGGTTGCAATCATCGCATGGAAGAGCATGAAAAATCCGACCTACGAGGGCGTTGCCGAAGCACTCAAAATCAAGGGCACGCACATCCGCATTTTCGGTAAGCCCGAAGTTATAGGCCACCGCCGCATGGCCGTCGCGCTCGCAACGGGAAAAACCGTCGCCGAGGCCCGCAAAAAAGCTGCGGCGGCTGCCAAAAAGGTTCGTGTTGTCGAAGGATAGTTAGGGGTACAGAAGGGTCTTTTTCCAAGGTTGATTCAATTGTTCGCGCCGATATTGCATGCGTTCGTGTAATCTCGAAGGTCGGTTCTGCCAAAACTCAATCTCAAGCGGTTGAATTCGATATCCAGACCAGTAAGGTGGGCGTGGCACTTCATCAAGATACCGAGTTTCCGCTTCTGCGACGGCAGTTTCGAGTACCTTACGGTTTTCTAAAGGCCTCGATTGCTTTGACGCCCACGCCCCGATCTTGCTGTCTCGAGAACGCGAGGCAAACCGTGTGTCCGCTTCTTCCGACGTTACAACCTCAACAATCCCGCGTACGCGTACTTGGCGGCGAATACTTCTCCAATTGAAACAGAGTGCGGCCTTCGGATTCGTACTAAGTTCCTGTCCCTTTGTACTTTCAGCGTTGGTGTAGAAAACGAAACCATTTGTGTCTACTTCCTTCATCAAAACCATTCGAATGTTCGGCGCACCCCTTGCATCAGTCGTCGCTAACGCCATAGCTTCCGGATCCATCGGCTCATTCCTCTTTGCCTCCTCGAACCACTCTAGAAACAATTCAAAGGGGTCGTCGAATTTCATAGGTCTATTCTACCGCCTCTACCGACGCGCCGAGTTTTTGGAGCCTTTCAGAGAGATTTGCATAGCCGCGGTTTATCGGGTAGACGTTGCGGAGCATTGATTCCCCTTCCGCGGCGAGCATGCCGATGAGGATGAGCGTGGCGGGGCGCAGCGCGGGCGGAGCCTCGATATCCGCCCCATGCAGCGGCGTCGGCCCCTCAATGACGACACGGTGCGGATCGAGAAGCTCCATTTTGGCGCCGAGCTTGGTCATTTCCATGTAATGCTTCGCGCGACCGTCGTACACCCAATCGTGAATGAGTGTCCTGCCCTTAGCTTGTGTGGCGACGGGGACGAAGAACGGCAGGTTGTCGATGTTGATACCGGGATACGGGCGGGGCGCGATTTTTTCGGGTGCCGCCGTAAGCAGCGACGGCAGGATGGTGATGTCCCGCAAGACGGTGTGACCGTTCTCGGATGCGTAGGATTCGCCACGCGTATATTTCAATCCCATTTGCGAGAGCGTGTAGAGCTCCAGTTCGAGGAAATCTATGGGGCAGCGCGTGATGGTAAGCGTGGAGCCGGTGGTCGCGGCGAGCGAGACGAAAAACATGGATTCTATCGGGTCTTCGCTCGGATGTCCGTGGATAGGCGCATCGATATCTTTGAGTCCGTGGACGACCAAAGTGGATGTCCCGACGCCCTCGATTTTCACCCCGCAGTGCCGCAAGAATATGCAGAGGTCCTGCACCATGTAATTGGCGCTTGCGAATTTGATAGTGGTCGTGCCCGGAATGCGTGCCGCAGCCATGAGTACATTTTCGACGCCCGTGTCGGACGCCTCGTACATGATTATTTCGGCGGGCTTTTTGCCGTTGGATTCCACATGGTAGGTGTGCGCAGCTTCGTTGCCCGTTACGGCTATGCCGAGCTTCGCGAGGGCGTCTATGTGCGCGCCGAGCGTGCGCTTGCCGAGGTCGCATCCCATCGGAGCGGGCAGGTCGAAGGTGCCGAGTAAATGCGCGAGCGGCGCGATGAAGAGTGCGATGGAGCGCGTGCGCTGTGCCGACTCTACGTTGATATGTGAGAGGTCCACTTTCGCCGGGGGTGTGATGCGCATATCGCCGTCGTCCGCCCACACAATCTTTACACCGATACTTTCCATCACCTCAATGAGCCGCTTCACTTCCTCGATGCGAGGCATACGCTTGAGCACCGTTTCGCCGCGATTGAGAAGCGACGCGCACAAAAGCGCGACTGCGGCGTTCTTGGAGATATTGGTCTGTACCGTGCCGGAAAGCTTTTTGCCGCCGCTGACTTTGTAATTCATAGTGTGCTTAATCTTCTCATATATGTAGGGCTGTGAGCGGTGAAGGGTTCATGTCGAAATCCGCCTCATTATAGGTCAAATTGCTCTCATGCAATCTTGTAGCCGCCTCCGTACCGACGTACCGCCAGTGCCACGGCTCATACTTAAAACCCGTCTGCTCCTGCTTCCCGTCGGGGTAGCTCATGATAAAGCCGTATAGGTGTGCGCGCCCCTTGAGCCATACCCCGCCGGCGCTCGTCGCGAAACCCGCGTCAGTGCCCGCGAAGCCGATTGAGGCATCCGTGAGGTCGACGGTGCTGCCGAGCTGGTGTTCGGACAATCCCGGCCTCGCAATCTCACGGAGAGCCGCCGCGCCTTCGGCTTGTACCGCAACGTCATAAATATATTTTTGTATCTCGGGTTTGCGGTACCCGGAGTTCACCATAAAGAGGACGCCGTCGCGCTCGGCATCGGCAAAACAGTTGCACGAGATGCGGTGCGACGTCCGCGCGTAGACAAATAACTCCCGATGTGCGCATCGTGCCCGCGACATTCAGCAGCGAAGGCGGCACATAGTCAGGCGGCAATGGAGACGCAGCCGACACTTTTCTCATAAGATACTCAGGGTATATGGCGGGCGATTTCGGACAAAGCAAACCGAGAAAGATGTCGTTCAACATATTCTGGGTTGCATTGTCGATTATTCCCGTCTGGGGTATGCCGTACTCGCCCTGAAATCTCACAACCGCCCGTGCGGTCAGGTCGCCGTAGCGACCGGTCACTTTCCTTTCGGGATAGATACCGGGGTCCTGGGCAAGCATCCCCTGAAGCAGCGCGACTTCACTCCCGCGCGAACCATATCCGAGCGAGTGCCTAAGCGAGCCACTCTGCTGCCACTTCCGCAAGAGACCCGTCTCCGACGCGATAATTTGTGCGAGCTGACTGCTTCCCTGTGTGAGAGAGGCCTTGAGCGGAAATTCGGTAACCGCAAAGCCGACGACAAGAAAGATGGCGCATATCCATACGATTACAAACCGCCATTTTTCCAACAGATGTTGCATATGTTAGTTCGACGAAACCCACACCTCGCTGTCCCACCGCCACTTCGAATTCATCCCCTCGAAGACATATATCCTGCCGTCAAATACCAGCGCGGAGTGGTCTTCGCGTCCGAGCCATGCGGGATCTTCTTTCGTCTTTTCCCACACCGCTCCGTCCTTAGAATACCAGATATCGTTTGCGCCCCCTGCGGCGGCTTCGTTGAGCCTTCCTATCGTCCAAAGCATATCGTGGAAGACGACGAGCGAATGCCCCTGCCTCTCCTGCCAGGGCGGTGTAGCTGTGACCAATTCCCAATTCACTCCGTCGGAAGACGACCACACGTCCTTGAATACATGCTTCTGTAGGTCCATGCCGCCCGAAAGAAATATCTTGTCGCGGAAAACCGTTGTCGCGTGGTCCCAGCGCGAAGACCACGGAATCGTCGTTGTCGCCTTGTTCCAGCGAAAACCGTCTTCCGACCACCAGACGTCGTTCTTTGTTTCCCGCTTATCGTAATTGACTCCGCCTATCATCCACATCTTTCCTTGGAAGACTTCCGCGGTCTGCCCTTCCCGCGCCGGCCAGGGAGCGCTCGCGAGCACCTGCGTCCACGTGACACCGTCGTCCGATTTCCAAATGCCCGTCTCGTAGCCTTCGGTCGGCGTCCATCCGCCGAACATCCACAACGAATCCTTGAACAAGAGTACCGACATGGAACGGCGCGGTGACCATGCCGCATGAGCCGTTTCGAGCTTCCATGAAATTCCGTCCTCGCTGGTCCATANGTCGTTGAAATGCGGCGCCTTCCAATACACGACGTTGTGGTCGCCGATGACNTCCTGATTGCCGTCGAGCCCGCCCATCGTCCACATCTTATTTTGGAAGACGAAGCTCACGCCCGAATCCCTCGGCTCCCACCCCGCAGTGGACGTCGCGAGAGACCACGTGAGCAAGCTGGGGTCGTATTGTTCGACCGGCTCACGCTGCGGCCTCAATACAACTGAATCTTGCGGAACACCGGAGTATGAGAATAATGCGGCGGCGAGAATGGGGACGAGAAACAACGGGGATGCGAAAAAGAGCTTGTGGGTAAAATCTTTCACGATGTGCGCGCACTAGGGATCGAACCTAGGACCTCCCGAGTATCAGTCGGACGCTCTACCAGCTGAGCTATGCGCGCTTCAGGGGGATAGTAGCAAAATTGAAATTATTACGCTACTGGTGCGTCATGATGTCAGGAGGGATGCAAGAAGTCCGACGTTGCAGTCGGACTCCGACCACTTCGTGCGTCGGAGTTATGCACACTTTCGTCAAAAACTATATACATTTCCGCACAGGTGTGTATTATAGCGGTATCAGTTCTTTGAAGCAGTGTTGCGCGTATGAAATGAAAAGGTAATTCATTTCCGCTCGCGTGGCGCATAAGAGTCGAACGTTTAGTTCTGGCTCCTATTGTCAGCAATTAATATTGTTACATCAGAGATGGAAACAAAAACACCGACCGACGCNGCGNTNCGAAGTNAGTATCAGCTCGTCGACGCTTGGGGTTTACATTCGGGGATTGATATCCACGGATGCAATCCGGAGACCATCCGGTCTGCGGACGAAATTAAACGGTTTGTAGTCGAACTGTGCGATCTCATCGAGATGAAGCGGTTCGGCGAGTGCGTTGTCGTGAATTTCGGAGAGGATGAACGGGTAGCGGGATTTTCGATGACACAGCTCATCGAGACGTCCCTCATCTCGGCTCACTTCGCCAATCAGACGAACGCGGTGTACTTGGACGTATTTTCGTGCAAGTACTACAATCCGGAAGTCGTCGCGGAATTCGCGAAGAAATTCTTCGGAGGCAAGGACTACGATCTTCATTACGTTTGCAGGAAATAGAGTGCAAGCCGACGCAAGGTCGGCTCCCCGACCGGAGCGTCGGGGCTACGTGTGNAGGAAGTAGGAAAAAACAACAAAAAGAAAACCGTCAGCCCAGGGCTGACGG
>C687J35504_10002669_pt1 | contig 12028 bp, 6 predicted proteins | sample RifCSPhighO2_02_FD_35504 | JGI IMG/M metagenome (IMG submission 35504) | reverse complement strand
AATTAAAACGTCAAGCTGCGTCCTATCTGCTAAATACTTATCGATCTTAACCCATACTTTGTCCTCCATAAAACGTCTCAAAGACACCACAGGATACCCCAGGTCTGACTCGGGATTTAGAATACTTACAGAAATAGTGTCCCCCACTTTAAGCTTGGACAAAAGATTTCGCAGGAGTGCTTTATCTTTTTCAAGAACTACGGCTTCAGTTTTCGCACCAATATCTACAAGAATTTCTGAAGAAGTAAGTTTGGTTATGACGCCTTCTAATACTTCGCCTTTTTTAAAAGAGCGGAATTTGGTCTGGGTTTTGGCCATAAGATCGGCCATTGAGACTGCTTGTCCTGAGCCAACCGAACGGGCTTTAGTCGATGATTTTGAGGATGAATTGTTGTTTACCACTCATTAAAATTCCTTTCATATATAGATTTTTAAAGTATACCACCGATTGGAGGATCAAACAAGAAGTCAAAGTCTGGGACCTTCAGGACTTTGCTGCGGATGCGATGCGCCAAAACCTTCCCCTTCAGATCTAATTATGTCGTCGCGATCTTCCTTTATAAGATCTCTTTTTGATACTTTATGATCAATATCGGCTTGAGGATTTGGTATTTCTTGCGATGGAATTCCAGCATCTTTTATTTTTAGCGGTGGCCTTGCTCGTTCATTCATAGGGGCAATATAATACATCTGAAACTTTGGCTTTGTCAACAAAAAAACACGGATTATCTTCTTGGCCTAAAGGGAATTACGTTTGGGCCTGGAGCCGGTGGAGCAGGCTCTGGGGCATCTTCATAAGAGGGAAAGATTAATTCTCCCTTTGGTCTTCCTTTAGAATCTGCGATAAGTATCCTGTCACCGACTTCTAATATGTCTGTTATTGCCCCTTCTGTTCCTAAAGCCCTATTTATTACATAAGTTTTTGTTGTGTTTTTTAAATCAGCTACGCGCTGTGCTTCGTCATACACTTTTCTATGCATAATCAGGGTGACTTTTACCTTGTCGGAAGGAGGCTCTTTTCCTTCTGTTTCCGGCTCAACTGGTTCTGGCGGTAATACTTCTATCACGCCGAGATTATAGGATCAGCTGCTATGTTTGTCAACAAAAAACCGCCTATGATGATTAGTTATACTCGGAGAAGTCCTTTTTCATTATCGCAAGCATCTCGCTAAATAATTCTTTATAATCTTTACTGGATATTCTAACAGCTTTTTGAAGAATTCTAAGTACTTTCTGATCGTCTACATCTTGATTAAATCCAAGTTTAATCATTTTAGGCAGAACAAAATTCGAAATAGACTCCTCAGAGGCTAAGTTTTCAGGATTCACTACGTCAAATAACGTTTGAATAGTTTTAAAAAAGAGTTCGTAATCTATATTTGAATATTCACTTAATACTTTCGAAATCATTCTTAAATCCACGCCATGAAGTGAATCTTTATAAAGATCAATTATTTCAGGATGGTCATTTAGTAAATTCAAATCAAGAGCTGCCTCCATAAAATTATGAGATAAATCAAACATTTTTTTATCACTGTTTGAATCTACTAATTTAGATAGATCGGGAGCAAGTTCTTTACCTTTAACATATGAGTATCCCCCTTTATAAAAATGGCTATATTTATCTGCTCCAACCTCGTTACTATGTAACTTCATGCCTAAAGCCAAATCAAGCATATCTTTATGATTTTTCTCAATGTAAGAATAAAAATCATCGAGACTGTCATGCAGATTTTGGGGTGGAAATTTGTCCCGATTTACCCAAACAAGATCTGGAAGAACCGAGCCAATTACTAGCAAATGTGTTTTCTTTTTTGAGATCGTGGTCGCGGCATAGATGTGCACGAGAGGAAACATGGAGGAATTATAGCACTTTCCAACAAAAAACCACCCATTCGGCGGCTTCATTCAGGCTTGACGTCTAGAAATTTTTCTAGTCCGTCCATCTCTATATAGTTTACAGTTAGAGGAATTCCGTGATTTATAAGATAAATCCCAATGTCAATTTCATCATCAGCCTGATCCGTCAGACTTCCTCCCGTTAGAAGCTGTAGTCCATGTAGCCACTCATGGAGATAAATAAGTGCGACATCATGCCATAGTTCTTCCGGTACTTCAACTCCTGGAGAAGCTGAGAGCTCTCCTAACTCTATTTCCCGCTGTTCTATATGAAACCAGGAGCTTAACGCTATCCTAGTTCTTATTCCTCGCAGTTTCTCATGTGAAGGGGGCTTACTTAATAAACGCAAGCCTCTCCCTTCCCTAATTCCTATTCCAAACCGTCGTGGAATCTCGGGATCTTGAAGGCTCCTGATCGCATCCTGATACCTGCCTTCTGCCACCATTTTTCCTGCTGAAAGAACATAATTTTCGTATCTTGAAAAAGGTGATTTTTCTCGATCTTTTGCAGCTGATTGCGGAGTTGGCTTAAACGGTCCATCTGTCATAGGCCCGAAATAGTATCACTAGCGGTTGGGATTGTCAATTCAACAAAAAACCGCCTTTCGGCGGCTTTCTGTAGCTATGTTCTACGTTTCCATCTAGCTATTTTCTTCTCCGGGTATCTGACCAAGCGATCTGTAAGCATACCCCAGCGGTCTCGGACAAAGTGAGCACTGGTTTTTTCAACAACAATTACTTCTCGCTTCCATTCCTTAGTTTCTCTAATAGGTTCGTGAAGTTGAACTATTAAATGACTTGCTTCCGAAAGCTTGGTGCCTCCTCTTCCTTTTGGAGAGAGCAACACTTGCCTATCCCGTAACCACATGCTTGGTATCGATAATGCCACAGATTGAACTCCCGCATGGGGATCTATTCGACTTAGATCGATTGCGATCGGACCCCAAGGAGAAATATGGGTACCAGTTACATCAGGAATGCTTATCGTTTCACTCGAGACGACACTGGGTTCGATATCCCCCAATCTTCTTGGTCTATCTCTTTTAACTCTTGTTAATTCTGGCGACATAGAATTCACCTCCTTTCAAGACCACAAAAAAACCTCCCTTACGGGAGGTTGTCCACAACAGAAATTACAACCTCCCGTTAAGAGAAGTTGTAAAAGTATCTGGTGTTAATAATTTTGGTTTTCATAAATACTGTTTGTGCTAACGATCCTCGGCCTTGATCTATTGTCCCAGGAACGAGTCCTAGTATCGTCAACGCTGGTCCGTTTTACGACTTTGTTCGGAATGGAAAAAGGTAGTTCCAGACCGCTCTAAAGACCGAAGAACCTTAGCACAAATACATTCGACTACGCTCAGTATTAGTGCTGAGTGAAATCGAACGCACAAACTATGTACTATTATATATTAATATGTCAAATTGCTTTCGTCGCAAGGTACCGTACGGTGCCTTGCTCCTTAAAATACAAAGAGAAGAATAGCGTCAAATATAAAAACTACCTTATCGATCATTAGTACGGGTAGGCTCAACATATTACTATGCTTACACCGCCCGCCTATCAACCTCCTGGTCTTGAAGGGATCTCACTCGCGCACAGCGCGAGAATTTCTAATTCTTAATTTCTAATTTCTAATCAAATCCAAATGGTCAAATTCTGAAAAATTGAAACAATGAAAATTCAATGTAAATTGAAAATTTTAAATTGAAAACTCTTGCGCTGCGCGCAAATCGATATCTAATCTTGGAGTCTGCTTCCCACTTAGATGCTTTCAGCGGTTATCAGTAAGGAATCTAGCTACCCAGCGATGCTTCTTTAGAAACAACTGGCACACCAGGGATTCCTCCATCCCAGTCCTCTCGTACTAGGGACGGCTCTCCTCAAATATCAACGGTTGTCCTGGATAGAGACCGAGCTGTCTTACGACGCTCTGAACCCAGCTCGCGTACCGCTTTAACTGGCGAACAGCCAGACCATTGGGAGCTTCTCCACCCCCAGGATGCGATGAGCCGACATCGCGACTTATTACTAAGTGCATTGACTATACCTTCATCCTTCACACCGGAAATCCGAAATTCTAAATCCGAAATTCGAAAAAGTTTCGAGCTTCGATATTCGTGCTTCGAGTTTCCTTTACTTAAAGGAGCTAGTCTAATTATGGAAGCTATAGATTTGTCCGATGTTACTTCGGACAGAGACTTCCATCCGTGTTCGTTTGAAACCAAACACAAGTCGATACGGGGGAGGTGCCATACGGTACCTCCTTCCCTCGGTATTGTCCTGAGCGACTGTTCGAGTCGAAGGAGTCCACCGATATTAACTAGTTGATTTTATTATTTCTACGCGTTCTCTAAACGCGTTGTAGAATAACCAGACTTATAGAATTACTTCTATAGGCGCCCCAATGTTATTTAAGGTGCCAAACCGCATCGTCGCTGTGGACGCTTGGATGCGATCAGCCTGTTATCCCCGGGGTAGCTTTTATCCGTTAAGCTCCGAGCCTACCACTAGGCTACGGAGGATCACTAAGACCGACTTTCGTCTCTGCTCGACTTGTAGGTCTCGCAGTTAAGCTGGCTTATGCCTTTGCACTATCATTACGATTTCCATCCGTAATTAGCCAACCTTTGTACAACTCCGTTACGATTTAGGAGTCAACCTCCCCAGTTAAACTGCCCACCAGACACTGTCCCTTAGCCGGATTTTTGTGCGGCGATAAGGTAATGATTGCATATTCCGAAGAGAGGTATTTCACTATTGGGAGGTACCAGACGGCACCTCCCTCCCTCCTATTCTAAACAGTCAAAATAAACTTTCAAATGCCAAGATACAGTAAAGCTCCCGGGGTCTTCTTGTCCAAGGACAACTAGGCCGCGTCTTCACAGCCAACTCAATTTCGCCGGGTAAATGATTAAGACAGTTACTCAGTCGTTCTACCATTCGTGCGGGTCGGAACTCGCCCGACAAGGAACTTCGCTACCATAGAACAGTTATAGTTACTGCTGCCGTTTACTGGAGCTTAAGTAAAAAGCTTAATTCTTTTGGAACATCACTCTCTACTTTTGACTTACCAGCACTGGGCAGGTGTCAGCCCCTATACGTCAGCTTTCGCTTTTGCAGGGACCTGTGTTTTAGATAAACAGTCGCTAAGTAGTCTTTTGTTGTAGCCTCGAGATTAATCGAGGCAGGGCATCTCCCAAAGGTTACGCCCAGCTTTTTTGCCGAGTTCCTTAATCATTTTTCTCCCGATCGCCTAAGTGCACTTACACTTGCCCACCTGTGTCGGTATTCGGTACGGTAAAATATACATTTTCTAGGTACCGTATGGCACCTGGCCAATGAGACTTTTCTCGGAAACTGAAAGCTATTGAATTGTTTCCCGATAAATCGGGGTCCTCTCCGTTGTAGCTTAATTAAACAGACTAAAGGATTTTCCTCGAAGTCCTATCTCGCTACTTAGTCCCGCCATTGGCGGGATCAACTCTTCCACTTTCGTCCTCCCCTTGGAATTCATATATCTTGTAGTCGAATTTTAAACGACTTATCCATCGGGCTATACCCCTTTAACGAGGCACCCCCTTAGGGCCGACTAACCCTCCGCTGACTTACATTGCGGAGGAAACCTTGGGCTTTCGGCGGCACAGTTTCTCACTGTGCTCTCGCTACTCATACCGGCATTCTCACTCCTATCCGCTCCAGTAGGCCTCACAGCCACACCTTCACTGCAGAACAGGACGCTCCCCTACCATGCTCGCGCGCTACGCGAGAATTTCTAATTTCTAATTTCTAATTTCTAATCAAATCTCAAATGTTTTTAATTTTAAAAATTGGACAAATGAAAATTCAATGAAAATTGAAAATTGTTACTTAAAAATTCTTGTGCAACGCACAAGTATCTTCAACTTCGGTAAAAAGCTTAATCCTCGATAAATTTTCGGCGCCAAAAATCATCCTCCAGTGAGCTATTACGCTTTCTTTAAATGATGGCTGCTTCTAAGCCAACATCCTGGTTGTCTATGAATTTTGACTTCCTTCAAAACTTAGCTTTTATTTAGAGACCTTAGATGGAAGTCTGGGCTTTTTCCCTTTTGACACATCAGCTTAGCCCGACATGTCTGACTAGAATGAAAAAATTACTGTGTATTCGGAGTTTGATTGAAGCCTACATCTTGCGACGCAGGAATTCATTCAGTGCTCTACCCCACAGTACCTATAACATTCCGCTATACCTAAATATATTTCGGGGAGAACCAGCTATCTCCGGGTTCGTTTGGCATATTGCCCCTAACCTCAAGTCATCTCAACCCATTGCTACGGATACGAGTTCGGGCCTCCTGCTGAGCTTTCGCCAGCATTCACCCTGCTCAAGGTTAGCTCACCCGGTTTCGGGTCTATTCCACACTCTGTAAAATCGCTCATTTAGAGCACGCTTTCACTACGCCTTCCCAACTTAATTGGTTAGACAAAAAGTGTTGAATAACTCACCGGTTCATTCTTCAATAGGCACGAGATCACCCGCCCACAAGGCGAGAATTACCAATTTACAATTTACAATTTACAATCAAATTCTAATGTTCAAAATTTTAAAAATGAAACATTGAAAATTCAATGAAAATTGAAAATTGATACTTGAAAATTCTTGTCCTATGGACAAGCTCTCTCTGCTTGTTAGCCAATAATTTCAGGTCTATTTCATCCCCCTCTCGGGGTGCTTTTCACCTTTCCCTCACGGTACTAGTTCACTATCGGTAGATTTCGGTATTTAGTCTTGGAACGTGGCCGCCCCAGATTCCCACAGGGTTTCACCGTACCCCATGGTACTTAGGAACAAACTATCGGAAGCATAAATTTTGCGTACACGCCTTTCACGTACTTTGGGGGACCATTCCGGGTCCTTCTGCTATCCATGCTTGCATCGAATATCGTCTGCCCTGCAACCCCCACTCGCACGCTGCGCGAGAATTTCTAATTCTTAATTTCTAATTTCTAATCAAATCCAAATGTTCAAAAATTTTAAAAATTAAACAAATGAAAATTCAATGAAAATTGAAAATTGTTACTTAAAAATTCTTGTGCAACGCACAAGCGAGTTTAGACTGTTCCCTTTTCGCTCACCGCTACTTGGGGAATCTCTATGATTTTTTTTCCTGGCGTTAATTAGATGTTTCAGTTCACGCCGTACCCCGCCAAACACTATATAATCCCATAAAGAGACTATTTTTATGAGTGGCTACCGCGTAAAACGCGGTGGATTGCTCCATTCGGAAACCGCCGGATAATAGGTTTATGGCACCTACCCGACGAGTATCGCCGCCATATGCGTCCTTCCTCGGCCAAAATCTCCTAGGCATCCATTATTGGCATTATGAGTAGTCTTTATATTGCTTGTTTCCCTCACCTTAATGGTGAGGGTTAAAGACGCTAATTTCGTATACAACCAGAGTTTTAAGCCTAATGCTACAAAGCTGCAAGCTATATACGATCTTCTCTTTGTATGTTAAAGAGCAAAACTTCGCTAAAGCTTCTATTTGCAAACCGATTTTACCTTAGCAAAATCCGTATCTGCCCTTGCCCTTCCGTAGCTTTATGCGTAGGAGGGTAAAGAGCAAAAAATACTCTTGAGTTTTTAGAGTAACCCTCTTCTAAACTAAGAGGGCTGCTTCAAAAACCCAAACTGTGCTTGCACTGAGCGAAGCGAAGTGGACCGTGGGAGACTCGAACTCCCTACCTCTTCATTGCAAATGAAGTGTTCTACCAGCTGAACTAACGGCCCTTCAGGGTGAACCTTCAGGGTGAACCCGCACCTCTAAAGAGAGAATTCCACTAAATATTTACTTTGTTAAACCGCGTCGAACGCGGCGCGAGCAAGTTTTTGCGAGAAAAGACGAAAGAAGACTAAAAGGAGCTGAATCACCAGTGAAAAACGCCCGCTACCGGGTTCGTTTATCAGTTTGTGAGAAATTCAACATAAATATCTTTTTTGTTCCTTCGTCTACCTGCCCGCAACGCCTCGCAAGCTCGGCTTGCATGGCGGGCGGGGCCACGCTAAACATGTGTAAATGATCTTAACACAAGCCTAAAAAAGTGTCAAGGATTAAGTTAGGGGCTAAATTATTCCCCTTGAGTATTGGGAGGGCTTGACAAAATTGGTAGAATAGTGTTTTACTAAGTTATAGTTGCCCGATGAGTTGTAAAAACCAGACTCTGTATCTGTTCTCTGGTGGTATTTTACTTTTTGTTTTAACGCTTTTATTAGCTGTTAAACCCGTCTTCGCATCGCCTCCTACTTCTTATTACGATTGGGGATCATACTATGATAATAAAGAAAAGGTGTTAGGAGTTACCTTTTCTTCTCTAGAAGACCTACCTGCCCCTATTGTTCCCAAGGAAGTACTACCTGCTCCCGCTCAAGGAATTCTGCCTGGAAATCCACTTTATAATTTTGAAATTCTAACAGAAAACATTCAGCTTACTTTAACGTTTAATCCGGTACAAAGGGAGACACAGCGTTTAGTATTTGCCGAAGAGAGATTAAGCGAGTTTAAAACTTTAGTTGAAGAGGGAAATATAGATCTTGCCAACAATACAGCTTCGACCTACCAAAACACTATGGATACTATTTCCAAAAACGCACAGACCCTCTCTTCTCAAAATGTTAACGGTGCCGGAGATTTGCTGACAAAAGTTGAAGATACCGCCGGAGCGCATGCGGTTGTTGCTCAAAGTTTGGTTTTTTCTTTTCCCCCCAACACAACAGCTTCTTGGAATAAGGTGATAGACGCAACAGAAAAGGCTATGGACGTAGCGTCCGATGCCCAAGGCCTACCTGCTATTCCAGAGGAGCTGTCAGTAAGCATCCAGGAGTTAAAAGAGCAGGGTTTGATAAGTCCTGAGGAAAGTAATAAGCTCTATGCTTTTTCAAGTCGCGCAGATGTTCGAGGGGAATTGAATAAGCTTGTTACATCTGGGGAGTTCCCTTCAGCCGAAGTCATAAAACTAAATCAAACTGTAGCCAAAAACTATCCGGAAAATTATAAAGATACCCAAGAGGTGCTTAAGTTTGCAGAGCTTCGAACGTACGAAACCCTTCCTCCTCCTTCAGTGGAAATCCTAAATGAAATAGTCAGATGGCAGGGCGATTCAGCTGATATTCCTCCGCCCGGTGAGATTCGCCCATATCTTTATTACAGTCGGGCACAGGAACTAGCAAAAGAAATAGATCTTAGCCGTTTTGAGCCGGATCAACAATCCGAAATAGCCAGCTTTCATCCGGAATCTGTTGTTCAGAATCCAACTTTTTCCAACACACCAGCTACCTCACCATCACCTTCACCCAGTCCTACTCCAACTGAACAAACAACTGAACAAACAAAGGAAGAAGTACCTTCTCCCTCGCCCCAACCGTCTCCAAACCCCGCATCCGCTCCAATCGATCCTTATTTAGTTCAGTATAGCGGTCCTTTTCCAGGGACATTTAGGTATTTCTTTAAAAACATTGGTGAACAAGTAAGCCTTGCTACAACTTTTGACCCGGCTCGACGTTTGGAGCTTGAAATGGACTTGGCTGATGAACGGTTAAGTGAGGCACGTGTTCTCTCTCAAGAAGACGGCAAAGAAAAACTCTATGAAGATACGCTAAATAGATATAGGCAAATCATGGATTCTGCTTCTGATGACCTAAAGGACTTTGAGGGAAAAGAAGAAGATAAAAGAAATTTAGCCAAAGCTTTGGAACTTGAGTCAGCAATGCATAATGTTATTTTTGAAAAAGGACTACTTCCCCAGCCTAGTGGGGATACCAAGGCATATGTTGCCGCTATTGAGGCTTCCGAAGACGCAATGGATAAAACAAGCGACGTATTGGGACGGCCTGCGCTTCCTCCCCAACTGGCAAACAGACTTCAGGATATGAAAGCCCAGGGCATAATTTTGGAAGAAGAAGTAAGTAATTTGACAGAAGCCAACTCTCGAGAAGAAGTTAGAAAAAAGATCCGTGAGCTTACCAAGTCAGGCATTTTTCCGCCTGCGGATGCCAAAAAACTTGACGAAGGACAAGCGCTGGTAGTACCACAAGATTATAATCAACTTACAGAGATACGTAAGATTGAGGAATTGCAAGGCCTGCGGGCAGTACAGGCTGAATTTGCGCAAACAGCAACGCTTCGTGAAACCGGAGCAAGTTACGAACAAAGAGTAAAAAATCTCCTCGATACGATCGATCCTGGCTTAATCCGGGCCGAAGATCTGGGAGGACGCGAAGAACTGATTAAAACCTATCGGGAAATTGCTGCCAAAGCCCCAACCAGACCTATAAATGCAGGCCAATTTGGTGATGACGTAGTGCCGGGTATTTCCCTCCCAAACACGTCTTCTTCATCTAATGATGTTTCGGGTACCTGTCCTATAGGCGCATTTTTCAAACAATCCGAAGGTTGTGTCTGGGAAGACACGGGAAAAAGAATTGATGATGTTACGCAGTACGCTTGCAAGAATTCTGGACAGTACTGGTCGTTTGTTGCTAGAGCATGCGTTTACGGGAACTTTGAATCGTCGGGTGCTAAAGGTGACGGCAGCCCGGCTTGTCCCATAGGCTACGCCTGGTCTTGGAAAACATCCAGCTGCCAGTCTGGCGCCGGAGATATTATTCCTTCACCCAATCCCCAGCCCTCACCCCAGTCTTGCCCAGAGGGATCAAGCTATAAGGCTCCCCGAGGTTGTGTTTGGGATGCAAATGATAAGCCGATCCTTGACGAAACACAATACCGATGCGGAGGAACAAGCTCATATTATTCATTTAGCGAAAAGAAATGCGTTCCCAATCCTGATCCTAAAAAACCCTTCCCTGAGGATGCAACACCTACTTGTAAAGAAAAAGATGCATATTGGAATTGGACACAAGGCGGATGTGTACCTGCGCCTCAGCCACCCACTACTTTCCAACAAAACGCTGAGCCCTTAACACCCAAGCCTGCGTTTACTACGCCCGATAGTCCATTCTATTTCTTAAAACAGGCAGTAGAGACTGTGCAGGTTGCAACCGCTTTTGGCGCGGAGGCCCGTGAAGAAGTAAAGCTTGCCCAGGCAAAAGAGCGTCTCGCCGAAGCATATGCTCTTCTTGAGAAAAATGATGAAAAAGGCTTTGAAGAATCACTTGGCAGATACACAGGGGCAATGCAATCGGTCTTTAACGATATCGACAAAGGGCTTAACTTAACCGAAGAAGCAAAAAAAGAACTGGGGGAAAAGCTGGCAACGGACGTTACAAATCAGAATCTCCTTCTCCAAAAAGTGTCAGTTCTAGCAGGAAAAGACGCGGCAACTCCCATTAGCGCAGCAACCTCTGTGGTTATCCAAGGAGTTGACAGAGCTTCTGACCTTCAAGGACAGCCAGCTATTCCTGAAGATGTTAAGGAAAAACTGGATGCTTTACCTGAAGACATGCTGTCGAAAAAACAAAAACAAAAGCTTGCTGATGCGGATACCAGGCTTGAGGCACGTCTTATAACAGGAGAGCTTACCGCAACAGGCGCTCTGACCCAATCCGACCTTGCTTCTTTTGATAACTGGACTGCTCCGGCTGATTCGGAATCGACTTTGAGGCTAAACGAGTTTAAGAAATTAAACGAGGCAGTTGAGCTTACAAACCTTAAAGAGGATATTGCCAAAAAAGTAGAAAAGACTGAAGACATTGCCGAGAAATTAGATGAATTTAAGAAGAGTTTTGAACCGGGAGAGGAAATACCTGCTGATGTTCGTCCCTATGTAAGACTCACGCGAATTGATGAGATTTCAAAGACAATCCGGCCGGATGTTATTAAGCTTGAGGATTTTGGCAACCGCAAAGATATCCAGTTAGCGATCGCAGCTCTCCAGCAAGAATTCAAGCCAACGAGTGAGGATTTCCGCCGGATTGAGGATTTCCGCCGCTCAAACCCCGGAAGGCCGCTTACAGCAGAATTGGCGAGAATCGAAGCTCTATCCTTCAGTATTGGTGTAAGAGACAGCGCAACAACATGCTTCTTACCTTCACCGCCATTTGCGCCCAACACTCCATGTCCGCCCACCGGAGCGTCTATCCCCATCTCTTCCTATTACACTGGGGCTCCGTTCTCGGGAATCGGCGGG
>C687J35504_10002665_pt1 | contig 12036 bp, 9 predicted proteins | sample RifCSPhighO2_02_FD_35504 | JGI IMG/M metagenome (IMG submission 35504) | reverse complement strand
GTTTAGATAGTCCGCCCAATCTTGTGGCATAGAAACTTTTTGAAGAAGTGATGAAATTTGCGCGTCTAAAGATTCTTGGCGAATACAGGGTTCAGGACATTTTTGGGTTTTAGATTTCTTGGTGCAGTGGTAATAAGTGTAGAAATGTTGCGTGCCGTTGAGTTGAGTTTTCACCCTGTATTCGCCAGTGATTTGCATACCGCATGACGCACACGAAAGGAGTCCGCAATATGCTTGTGGCTCGTTTTTCTGTTTATGGCGCGGACGACTTCTTCTTTTCATCACTTCTTGCACTTGGTCAAAAAGTTTCTTTGCCACTATTGGCTCGTACTTGCCCTCGTATATTTCGCTGTTATACCGAAAATGTCCGTAATAAAAAGGATTGGAAAGGATAAAGGTCGCGCGGGAAATGTGGATTCTCTTTCCATTTTTTGCAACGAGGTGGTTGCGCTCAAAATATTCACCGATACCTTGCAGTGTTTGATCGCCTTTCGCGTACAGCTCAAACGCGCGGCGAATAATCGGTGCGGTCTTTTTGTCCACGATAACAGTTTTTGTGCGAGAGTCATTGATATATCCCACAGGTGCGAGACTTGGATATTCTCCGCGCCGTACTTTCTGGCGCAACCCTCGTTTCGTATTTTCAGAAAGAGAATCCACATAATATTTGCTTTGCCCAAATGCCATGTTTAACATGAACTTTCCCTGCGAAGTGCTATCGCACCAAAAAGTTGGAAACTTCAAGCTCGCAAGTTTCTCTGTGTCGAGGAGATAGATAACGCGCCCACCATCAATAGAATTACGAGCGAGACGATCCGGATGCCAAGCGAGAATATTTCCGCCGAGTTTTTCAATATCGTCTAACATTTTATTAAACATCGGACGACCTGGAATTTTGGCAGATTGTTTTTCCACAATCTCGGCGGATATTTCAATATTCTCTCGCTTGGCATAGTCTCGCAATTCTTGAAGTTGTGCTTCAATCGAAAGAACCTGCTTGTCCTCGACATCAGTGGACTTGCGAGCATACAAAAAGAATTTTTTGGGAGAGACATTTTCCATATACGCATTATACCAAAAATTCTTTTTGTATGGCAAAGCAAATAATTAGGAAAAATTGCATTGGATTTCGAACCTCTTTCTTGGCGAAAAAACAGTTCGTCCCGCCGAAGGCGGGACTCCGAATTCGTTTGGAAAAATGGGGGGAAATCAGTGGGACGCGCTTCGCGCGTCCCACGCTTTGGGTGCTTCTGTATCTTTTTCTACAAAACTGGAGCCAATGGCCGGGATTGAACCGGCGACCCCGTCCTTACCATGGACGTGCTCTACCAACTGAGCTACATTGGCTTAGGGCCCATCCACGATCTAACCGCCAGATATGAAGCAAGACATGGCTTGCCCCCACACCAATATTCATTGGTGTGATCTCGCAAAGCGAAATGTTCAAAATTCTGCTGCAAATTGCGTATTTATCGTCAGCGTACCTCGGTATGCTTCCTCAAAATCCGCAATTTTCGCAAAAGAATTTTGAACATTTCGGCTAGCCATTAGATAGTGGATGGGCTCTTAAAGGAACTATTGCATCATAGTATATTAGCTTAGCTCAAAAATACAAATGAACAGATGGGGATTAGCTTTTAGCTGTTAGCTATTGGCTATTAGCTTGCTAGTAAAAAACACCTGACATGAACAATTAACATTTGACGGGGAAGAGAAAAAAAGAAGAAATCCTCCGGTCTACGACCACCTCCTTTATGAAAGGAGGAAGAAGGTGGTGACATCTGCAAAATTAAGTCTTTTCTCCATCTTGCTTTACAAATTGACTGATCCGATCCTTGAATTTGTAATAAGCAAAACCGGAAATCAAAAGTATGACGCCTAATGAAATAAAGGAAACGAAGCGGGAAATATCATTAAGATTAGCGGTGTCATAAAGGAATATTTTGAAGATGGTTATGGCAAAAAGGATAATGGAAAAATATCTAACGAACGAGGACCGTTTGAATATTCCCACACCTAAACCAATAAACGCGTATATCAGCCAGAATATAGATAAAGTGACTCTCTTTGTATTTTCTATTGAAAGCCATTCTCGAGATTCGGCAAAAAGAAGCCGCGCGTTGTAAAACTGCACTATTTCACGCGTTACAGCCCAGAGGAAAAGTATGTTCGCGGAGCCGATGAGAAAGCTAACCACTCCCCCTTCCTCATCAGTCATTTCATCTCGGCGCAATTTGTACAGCCAGAAAACATACATCACCGCCGCGGCAAAGACGACCGATGTCAGCGTTCGTATATTGAAAAAAGACGGGAATCTGGAGAGATCTATGGAAAAGTGAGCAATTAAAGACCAAAATCCGGCAATAAAAAGAGTAAAGTAAGAGAGATAGCGGATTGTCTTTTCTTTCGCGGCAAAAGCCACACCGAACGCGAATCCTGAACCGATAATCCAAATAAGTGGAAGATACAAGTCATAGTCAACCAAGAAATCAATCGCCTCAACGGTTATCCACGCAAAGAACACAATGAAAGCGCCGACGGATCCGATGTTTCTACCGGCCGTCCTCTCGTCCTCTGTTGTATCCGGAAATTCGCGGGGAATGACACTGTAGATTTTCCAAAAGACCGCGTACATTGCCAAAACAAACAAAATTACAGCCGATCTTTTGTTGAAAATAAGATCAGACATATTCAAATCAAGATCTGACGCGAAAAAATGAAGTCCGGTAATCAAGGAAAGAATGATGCCCAAAATCCTATTGCCTGAAGTATTCAATAGATAACCTACGAGAAGCATGGCGACCGCCTCAACAGCCCACACGATAGTCAGCGTAAATCCATCAAAGTGGAGCGCTGTCGCTCCAGCTATGAAAGGCATCGCGATCATAAGCATGGCGTTAGAAAATGTCCTGAGCTCTCCCAAATCCCTAAATCCAGCTCTGATCACCGTTGATATCAAAATATAAAATATTCCGATAGCCAGCGCAAAAAGAGCAATGCCTTCGTTGTCATTCATTAGGTCAATATTCAGAAGAAAATAAATAATAGGCACTGAATACAATAGAAAACCGTCAATGCCTTTGTAATCCCTGTCTCTGAATATAAAATTCAACAAGCTGGTCGTGAAGTAAATGCCGAATATGACAGTGCAATACGCCAAAGTAACAACAAATAAACCGCTGTGATAAGGACCGAATAACCATTGAATGTAGAGCGAACCGGTACCGACGATGCTCATAACGGCAAGCTCCGGCCAGATTTTGAAGCGAGCTACCACTAGAATTCCAGCATTTAAAACAATCAGAAAAGAGAAAAGAACGTGGGGAGAAGCGCTGAGAGGAAGGATCAAAGGAATGATGAAACCGCCGACCAGCGAATATACCATAAGCGGTTTTGAATTATAAATGACGGCAAGACCTGAACCCACGGCTGTTATAATGGCAAAAAGGATAAAAGCGGGAAAAGAACCTATCAAAGAATAGAAACTGTAGGCAGCGTAAGCGGATAGATATGTTATACCAAGGCCGGCGCCAAGCAGTGAATGGCCGTATGACGGATATTTTTTTGAAAGAAAATGGCCTATACCCGCGGAGACAATACCAGCCAGCCCGCCCAATATTACTCTCATTGACTCGGATATAAGATCGTTACTGAAGGCGTATCTCAAGAAGAATCCTACGCCGAGCAGGACCGCAAGCAAGCCGACGGCTGTAAGCACTTTACTTCCGACCACAAACTCAGTATCTTTGCTTTCACCTTGACTCTTCGTCTGTCTCGCGTCCAGCGGTATTTCAGGCGCCGCAGAACCGTTCAACCATGGGGCAGGGTTAATAAGATCCTCCGTTTTTTTTAAATTTATGGGCGAAAAATCAACCGCTTCATCCTTAGGTGTTTGTGTTTGATCCGACGAAATACGCGAAACATCAAGTGAAGCAAGTTTTCTCTCCAAGTTATTTATCCTATAGACGAGGTAAATGAAAGCAACGAGAGCGATGATAAAAGAAAGCATAAAATAATTATCTTATGTATTTTTTCTCAACTTGATAAAGGACATGATTGATGACAAAAACAAGGACAGTAAGTCCGGTAGCGAAATAAAACTGATGAAGAGCTACGGCAATTCCTATTCCAGCTGTTACCAATATGGATGCGGCGGTGGTGAGATTGCGAACGTGGTCATTGTCTTTGTCTCGAAAGATAATTCCTCCGCCAATAAAACCGACACCAACTACTATGGCTTCAAATAATTTGACGGGATCACCTCTTACCGCGTCGCCTAGAAGCGTTTCGTATTGACCTATGAGTACGAAACCGAGAGAAACGATAGTAGCCGCTGACGCTGCTATAAGCATGTGCGTGCGCAATCCCGCTGAAATATGACTTGCTTCTCTTTCCCAGCCGATAATACCTCCCAAAAACGCCGCTGTCATGACATTTACCAATATTTCAAGTTGAAAAAATGAATCCATGATATTTCGTTAACATAAATTAGATATAAAGTACTAAAATTATAGCAGAGTTGAAAAAAAAAGTACACGCGACCTTCTATCGCAGAAACAAAGGGTTGCTAAGCTTTGTTGCCAACATGTTGAAATCCTTGACTTTTTCTTGACTATCTGATATACTTGTTATGTAGTTAGCTCTTTGATATTTCAGGACTTGAGACTAGCGTTTTGGACGTTTTTTGAAGCTTCCAGAACGCTAGTCTCAACAACGAGACAAGTCGCCAGTCCGAGCGGTTCGGATAGTTAAACGAAAGGATGATGACGATGCAAACGCAAACCGCATTGATCACGTCTCGCGATCCCAAAGGCATGCAGGCCGTGAACATCTTCGAGGCCGCCTACAACAAGGCGAAGCTCGACGATTCACGTGCCCAGCGTCTGAACGAACGCGGCGACGAACTGAAGACCGGAATCTCGAAGCTCATCGCTGAGCTCTCGGTTTCCGACCGCTACGCCGACGAGGAGGTGCAGTCCAACTACACCTACCCGCGCGAGTACGACGGCCCGAAGCCGATCGAGGAACAGGTCAAGGCACTCGCCGAGATCCTGAACCTCGATTCCAGCAACGCGCTCGAGTACGCCAAGAATCTGCCGGAGCTTCCGGCCGGAGCCGAGGGATGGTTCGCCATTCCTTCAAGCAACGGTCTCAAGAAGCTCTTCCCGCAGATCGAGAACGACGCCGATCGTTACTGCGCCGGTGTCAGGCTCGTCCACGAGAAGATCGCCGCTTCGCGCAAGTTCTACAACTGGAGCGACCGTCAGATCACGCCGAATCGCCTGCGGGTTCACGCTCGCACGGCGCACGCGCTCGACCTCGTCGCTGAGAACCAGCATGGTGACATCCTCATCGTGGCCGAACAGCTCGGCATGCGTCACCGCGGTCGTTCGGTCCGTCGAGCACGCGAGTGCTTCGACTCGAACGAATTCGGTCTCGGCTCGCTCGCTGTCGGTTCCATCGTTCTGACCCATCCCAATCGGCTCGTCCGTTGGAAGGAACTGGACATGGACTGCTCGGGCGACGAGTTCGACGATCCGGATGCCGATGTTCGCTTCGATCACGCCCCGTTCTTTATCTTCAACGACGGCGAGGTCGGGTTCGGCACGCACTGGTACGACGACGCCTACGAGAGCTATGGGTCGGTGTCGGCCTTCGTTCCGCAGTCCTGAACCTCGAGGACTTGATCGCTTGACGCTTTTGAGTCCTTGAATCTTTGTCCCGCCGTAGGCGGGGCTCGCCGGGTTATCCACACTTCGACTATGCTCAGTGCAAGTCAGTGTGGGTAGCCCAGCTTTTTCTTTTCATAAACAAAAGATTTTTTGATACAATAGACAATGAGATTAGGCTCGTGAACAGTAGTTTACGGATTGCTGTCGCCGAACTCTCTCTTCAAAAAAGAGAAAAGCAACCAGCGTCTTAGAGATCATGGTTTCTAAGAGAGTGTTGTATTGAGGAGACACTGCTTGTTTCCGTCTGGTGAAGGTGTCGAGTTTTCTCGACTACTTCCATATAAAATACAGGGGTGAGAGCATACCCTATTTCCAGTAGGGACCATGTTCAAGCTCTGGTGGCACGGATGGATGGAGACAACTATCCGGATGCCGATGATCGCTTCGATCACGCCCCGATCTTTAACTTCAACGACGGCAAGGTCAAGTTCGACACGAACTGGTACGACAACGCCAACGAGAACTATGGGTCGGTGTCGGCCTTCGTTCCGAAGTTTCTCCCCAAAGCAAAAAGCACCCGATCGGTGCTTTTTGTATTAGTCGGTCTTGAGAGAGCGTATCCAACCACCAAGCATTCTACCGATTTCATCAATCTCTCCTTGGAGGACCGTGTACCGCTTATTATCGAGTGCTTTAACATCTTTCATGAGCCGAACTAGTACACGCAACAAATTGAGGTCGACGCTGACCTTTTCAAGTGTCGGCACCTTTTCTTTCTTCGACTGTCCACTTGCTTTGAAAATACCCGACATCACATCAAGCAATACACCTTCTGCACGTTCGTACGTGGTAAAGCGATCCTGCTTGGGGATGAGCCGATGATACTCATGAAAAGTCTTATGGAGATCGTATGATTTTTTAAATATTGGAATATCGAATTCATTCATGATTGCTTACAAGGATTTATATGAGCAAATAATTTCGCCAGAGAATCTCTTTTTGTCGTGGGAGAAATTTAAGAAAGGCAAAAGAGGTAAGCGTGATGTGGCAAAATTTGAGTTTGATCTGGAGCGTAATATTTTTAAACTGCATCGGGATCTGAAAGAAAAGAAATACCGACATGGACGGTACTTTGGTTTCTACATTAGAGATCCAAAAGTTAGGCATATTCATAAAGCGACCGTTCGAGATAGAGTCGTCCATCATGCTGTGTTTAGAATCTTGAATTTTTTGTTTGAACCTACTTTTATTCCAACTTCTTTTTCGTGTCGAATTGGTAAGGGAAATCACAAAGGAGTGTACGCACTTGAAGATATGGGCCGGAAAGCGAGTAAAAACTACACCAGGCCGTGCTATGCCTTGAAGTGCGACATCAAGAAATTTTTCGACAGTGTGGATCACGAAATTTTGTTGGATTTGCTTGCAAAGCGAATTAAGGATAAAGACACTATGTGGTTGCTCCGAGAAATCGTCGGAAGTTTCTCTACTTCCGGAACTTTATTCGAGAAAAGAGGTCTTCCGATTGGTAATCTGACTTCTCAGCTCTTTGCCAACGTGTACATGAATGAGTTTGACCAGTTCGTGAAGCATGAGCTGAAAATCAAATACTACGCTCGGTATACGGATGATTTTGTAATTCTCTCTGGAACTGATAACGAGTTTAACGATCTACTTGAGAAAATCACACACTTCCTGAGTGACGAACTTCGTCTTTCCTTACATCCTCATAAGGTGAGTGTTCGCAAACTGCACCACGGTATAGATTTTCTCGGATATATAGTCTTCCCATATCACAAGTTGCCGAGAGCTAAGACACGTCGACGGGTAGTGCGAAAGTTACGACAACGAGCTGAAGAATATCAGGAAGAGAAAATTGGTGAAGTGACTTTAAACTCGGCACTTCAGTCGTACCTTGGCTTACTCTCACACGCCAATACCTATAACTTCTCAGAAGATTTAAAAAACGGATTGTGGTTTTGGTTGCATGACAAATAAAAAATCCCGCATTAACTCGGCCAAAACGGCTCCTTAATGGGGAGTGTTCAACCGGGTTTTCGCACCATATCTCTCAGGAATCTGAGAGGGTTAGGCACTGAGAATTATTCAGTTGTCAATTTACATAATACCAAATACTGCACGGTTTAGCATTACGAATATAGCTTTTAGCTGTCAGCTGTTAGCTTGCAAGTAAAAAACACAAATCAACGACTCCGACGCTTCGGTCGGAGCCCCGACCGAAGCGTCGGGGATGAAGACGAATGCCACGAATAGGAATGCAAGCTTCGTTAGCTTGCACACAAATTTTACATATGTAATCTTAAATTTTAAAATAATTTTAAAATTATAATTATAAATGAAAGAAGAGAGAAAAGTGAACCGCACCCCATCGCTCCCCGTAATTTGCCCCGAAATTTCGGGGAACTCTTCCCCTCTAACTCCCCTTCGCTCGAAGCGAGCTTCGGCGGAGCAAGAGAGGGGAAGAGGAAGGTGGGAAAAAATTTCTAATATCTAATATCTAATTTCTAATGGAAGAGGGGGATGAGGAAGATGGGAGTTGCTTTAAAAAAGGATTCCCCTTCTCAAGAAAAGCAAAGGCGCCGAAGATGGCTCCGGAGTAAATAACATCACCAATGAGCATATTCTGAAAAAAAGGCAGAGCCATTACATAACTTTGTGCGAGCCCGACCAGGCCGGGCGAATACATTGTTCCGAATTGCCATACCGCCCAGTTGGTAACCAAAAAAAACAATAAAGACGATGAGACCGCCCCGAGAATGACTGAAGGTGCTCGCTCGCGTTTTTTTATGCAAAGACCTATTAGAGCCACCATCCCAAAACTGGCGTATACAGACAACATTATCTGCCAATCGTAAAATCCAATAAAGGCATCAGTAATCAACATAACGGCAAAAACGAGCATCAAAGAGTATTTGAAACCGAAACGCGCTGAACCGAACAAAGCGATCGCTGTTATGGGGGTCATGTTCCAAGGATGCGGAATAAGCCGACCGAGCAGGCCTACAGCAAGCAGAAGTATCGTCGTGATTAAAAAATTTTTTTTGGACATAGATTTGGTGGCTTATAGTAGCTTTTAGCTGTTAACTTGGTAGTAAAAAACACAAATCAACGACTCCGACGCTTCGGTCGGAGCCCCGACCGAAGCGTCGGGGATGAAGACGAATGCCACGAATAGGAATGTAAGCTCGGCACTTCCCCTCTAACTCCCCTTCGCTCTAGGAAGAGCTACGGCGGAGCAAGGGAGGGGAAGAGGGGACCTTAGTTGCGGGAAAGACGAAATGATATGAAGAGCCCTATTATGCCCGCCAAAATCATTACGATCCCGAATGGCAATGCCGAACCCGATCCGGCGGCTGACGCCAATGCCGCGCGCCCATTTAAGCTCTCACCGGTAGAGCTCGCGTTCAGAACCGGCTCAGGGGAAAATGGGGATTCAACAAGTTCAACTTCCGCGGCATGCTGATCATCTTCCCCGCTTTCCTCTGCCGTGGACTGATGCGCAATCGGTAAAATGGCGACAGGCCGACTCTCCTCTTCATTGCCTTCCTGTGTCTCTCTACCCTTTGCCGATCGGCCGCTTCCCCCCTCTGTCTCCGTATCCTGATCGCTTGGAGTATCAGCCGATTGTTCCCCGTTTTCAGATAATTCTCCGGAAGAATCTTCTTCCATATTGCCGCCCAAACCCGGCTTTGAAAACTTTTTTAGCGCGTCGTGCCAAGTCAATCCCTTGCCAGCCAGAACAGCGTATGAAGTGGCCCAAATTCTCGTATCGTCGTCAAAATCTTCTGATTCAAATGCACCGTCTTCCTCCTGCAAATCCGCCAAATAATCCAGAGGCGTTTTCTCGTTTTTTTTCCAGTCTCTAGGATGTTCGCCAAGAGCGTAAATGGCTTGGATGGCCCAACTTGTTGAAAAACCGGAAAAAAATCCGCCATCATCCTGAAGCATTGATTTCAGGTATGACTTCGCCTTACTCAATGACTGGCTCACACCCGGCTCGTTCCGGGCCAGAGAAAGCGCCTGGACCGCGGCGGATGTCATGTCAACACTGTTCACCCAAGATCCATTTGGGCTTTGCTTGGAGACAATAAACGCGACTGTTTTCCGTATTATATCATCATCACTGCCATACCCCGCGGAAACAAGAGGAAAAATGGCAAAAATATCGTCGTTCACCAGTGAATCATACCCGATCTGCCGCCCGTCAAAATAATTGACAATTTTTTCAATATAGTCCACCTCCGTGCCATCGTAGGGATTGACCCCGAGAGACATCAGAGCCATGGCATGCCTCTCATAATCGGTAGCCGATCTTCCTTCAAAATTCAAACTCACTAAATACTGCCTAATTTTTTCTTTCGGCTGTCCATTTTTAACAGACAAAGCCAGCGCGGCCCAATCCGTATACATATCAGCTGAGAAAGATCCGTCGTCCGCTTGTCTTTCGGCCAAGTAAGAGAGCGCCAAATCAATATTCAGAAGAAGAGTGCCGCTATCACCCGCTCCCCCTAAGCCATTCTGACCGGGCGTATTTCCGCCATTATCGGATGGTACGCCATCATCGCCTACGCGCAGCAAATTTTCATTGATGACAGGATAAATTGTCCGGGCTTTGCTGTCTATAAAACCTTCTTTGAGGGCATAGACGGAAAAAGGATCAGTGCCGGTAGCGGCAATAACGAACACGCCTTCATTTCCAAAATAAGAAACATTCTCTCCCACTCTTATGCTGGAGGAAGCGGACGGGAGCCATACGGCGTTCCAATCAGCGTCAAAACCAAACTCCAAAACCGTAACCGTCGTGGTGCCACTCACGTAAGGTGTGGTCGTTGACAATAAAATCTTGAGCGGCATCTTGCCCAAAGTTACGAGCAGGTCTTCTCCCTCTTCCAAGATATGCTTGTTCAAAGCCGTGCTTCCGTACTCAAGATCGGCGAACCACGACCAGAAAATATTGGCGGAGAAATCGTTTGATTGCCCGCCCATGCTTTCTAAAAAAAGATCATCGCCGTATGCCGACCAAAGTGAATCAACGCCTGACGCTTTGATGGCGCAATAAGCGCTTGTTGTGGCCAAGGTACCCGAACCGGAAGAGCACGGGGAAACAGACATCTCGCCCGCATATAGGGTTGAGGTGGCAGATTGAATGTTTAGGTTTATCACCACGGAGTCCGTGGTGGTCGCGACTTCCGGCTCCGAGTCAGCCGCTTCCTCGGGGTCAGTCTGGGCTGATAAGAGTCCAGTATCAAAATCTTCTTCTTCTGAACCGGCAAGAGCGCGTGTGTTATCCGGTCGCTCAGACTCTTTTTTGGATTTGCTTTTGCCGGAAGAACTTGCTGAACTATTTGAAGCAGGCGAGGGAGATGCGGATGGCGACGGAGTCGGCTCGGGAGAGGGTTCCAGTGACTGACTCGGCTCCGGACTTGGCGTCACTATCGCTTCCGGCAAGGGCGAAGAGGTGGCATAAGAAGAGGGTGTTGGGGATGCCGTGGCTAGTATTGAAACAGATTCCGCGCCGGCATAACTCGGCAAGTTCAAACAAAAAAACAAGGCTGCTACCGCTGTTAAAAAAAATTTATCTCTTTTCATAATTCCATTTGATTAAATCCCCTTCTTTAATAATATATTGCGACGCGCCCACGACGGACTCCTTGCTATTAATATACAAAGTCCAGTAACCGCCTCCTTCTGACTTTTTTCCGTTTATCTCCTCAATAAAATAACCCATGCCGGGAAAGTACTTCGCCTTAAAAGAGAAATTCGCGCTTTCTGACTGATATTTCTTCATCGCCTCGTATAACGAAGAACCTAGTAAAGATGAAATATCGTATGAAAGGTCACCTACTTCCATTTGCCAGCTTACCGTTGACACTTCGGGCTCATTCCCCTCCTCGCTTTCCGACAATCTGTACTCCTCTGGAGCTCTAACAGGCCGAGGAGGCGAAATCGGCTGAGGGGGCAAAGCGCTCTCGGAAACCGGGTTTACTTTCTCATCATGTTCAACGGACGCGGTATCAGAAATTCTTGACTCCGATGTCGCAGTCAAAGGTAAAATGTCCGGATCGTCGGGCTGGTCGGACTGACCGGCGATAAAAAATACGGTCGCTACGAGAGCGAAGGCGGCAATGGCTGAGAAATAAAGTTTTTTGTGGGACATAAAATTTATACATTTTAAGAACGGCACCGCAGGGCATTATTCATTAGTATTCATACCCGACGCTTCGGTTGGGGCTCCGACCGAAGCGTCGGAGTCGTATATTAGTATTTTTTTGTAATTTCGGATTTCTCCTTCGAGTTCCTCAGGATGGTGAGTTTGTCGAACCAGAATTTCGTGCTTTTTTTGTGT
>C687J35504_10002661_pt1 | contig 12046 bp, 6 predicted proteins | sample RifCSPhighO2_02_FD_35504 | JGI IMG/M metagenome (IMG submission 35504) | reverse complement strand
AGCGGCTAAAGAATCTTTTTGATGTAGCGTTGGAGCTTGCTCCAACGTTGAACGTGGCAGTAAACTGCCACGCTACACGCTACGCTCAGAATGACATAGAGTATTAGAACAACTTTTTCAGAGGTCTCAACATCTATCATACGGAAATCACTCCGTCAAGGATTTAACACCTACATCAATTGAGTATAAGCAACTGTAGGGGGGTCTGGTATCTGGACTTTTGTAGACAGAGGATAAGTAACGATAATGGTTAGGTTTAAGATGAATTTGTGGAATTTTCAAAACTGGGCTTTTTGGGGGAAAAGTGAGGTTTTTTGAGGGTAGAAACTAGACTTCGTGAAAAATCTTCAAAATACGGCCACAGGCTTCAATGGTCCTTCAAAACCGTTTTCTGGGGTTTTATAAATGCTGTTTTCGTTGGACATCTTTGAGTAAAGTGTCCAATCTTGATTGGACATGCAAAAATATTGTATCTTATTATGTCAGCTAGGGATAAATTCTAGGCTCATGTCCAAATGTTAAATGAAAAATTTAGAGGGTCCATACAACATCTTGTGGGGGTCGTTGCTTTTAAACTCTGGAGGGTGTGGCGATAAACTTGGGAGCGCAAGATGCAGGATGGTTATCGGTTTAGTTTGTTGAATACCCACGCGACACGGCCGTTAATAATAGGCTCTTCACTGTAGCGGCGCTCTTTTCTTATATATGTGTACACATAAGGTCGGTTCCCTCCCGCAGGATTATCCGGAACAAACGAAAGGTCTTTGCCGTCTTTATAGAATCGGCGAATAATAAGTCCCTCATGCCTTACCCAGATAACATATACCCTTCTTGTTTGAAGGTCTCTAAGCCCCCTTTTTCGTACATCACACCCACAATAGAGCTATCGGGAATGTCTGATTCCATAGAATTTCCATGAACTCTCAATGCACCAATATCAGGAGTAACAAAGTGATTATCTATAACAATGTATCCGGTGGGTTTTCTTTCGTTAATCTCACATGAATCGCCTGCGCTAATGGATTTTAAGACAGGAATACTAACCGCCTTTACCCCAGAGACAACTTTTACTTTTTGACTCGTGTTGTACGGGACGGTATGTCCAGGAATCTGCTTCCTTTACCAGTTATAAGCCAATTCAGGTTTACGTTCTTCTTATTGGCTAATAGTTCCATTATGTGGTTAGGCAGGCGAACCTGGGCCATTTCGTATTTGCGGTAATTTTCGCGAGGTATCCCAAGGGATTTAGCCATTGATGTTTGTCCTCTTGGACCGAAAAGGCCCTCCCGGATCTCTCTCAACCTGGTTGCGATTTCAACGTCCTTTTTTGTTGCCTTTATATGAGCCAAATGACACCTGAAATAATATGGGCAATATTCGCCCTTTTTGTTTGACAAAGGACGAAGTTCGCCCTATAATTTTTGTTGTATCCAAGAGGATAAAAGCGTAGCCGTGAACATAACCCCTGTCAAGGGAAAACTTTAGTCAAGCACACCCTCACGATTGTGGAACTTACCCGTCGAATAGGGGACAGGGGAGATGAGGTCGGGGGACGTGGTCCCTCAGAGATTTAGAAACGGCTGGTGGCGGCTTACAGAGGGAAGTTAACGGCAGAATTATGAAGGAGATCCAAGAATTCAAGATAGAGTGACTATAAAAGAGGCAGCAGCATTAGAGGGTGTGAATTATTTTGCTTTTCATAAACGCTGCTTGCGAGGGAAGTATAAAACGTACCGGGAACACGGTACCCTGAAGATCCCTGTCTCCTCATTATCGCCCCAGGCGCAGAAGAAGTACTGGACGGTAAACGAGGACACACACAGAACTACAATCCCACATATAGATATACAGAACCTTTCGAAAGAGAAACGCGACAACTATCTTCGAAAATTACAAATAATCAAAGAGGCTCCCAAAGGTGACGCCAGGGACCTTACCAAATACCTCAAAGAAAAGGGTGTCTCTAGGGCTGCATTCTACGAATGGAAGAGGAAGCTCAAAAAAGAGGGTGCGGAGGCACTTCTAGACGGGCGTGGCGGCAGGCCGCGCGAGCTAAACCCAGCAGACGAGGCAGCCCTTGCATACTTATATCTAAAACCGTCAAGGCCTTCCATAACCCAGGTATATAGACAGTTCCTTTCTTTGTGGGACAAAAATTGTGGCCGGCCGTGCCCCTCGACCCATCAGGCCCGCCGATTCTTAAAATCCCTGCCGGAAGCCACAAAATTCCGATACCGACACGGCATTGGGGCTTATAAGAATTTTGCGGAAATATTCGCAGAACGCGACTATACAAGTCTACTGCCAAACGAATTCTGGACATCGGACCATACCCAGATAGATGTCGCCGTGCGAGACCCATTCACCGGACGAGCCTTATTTCCATGGATTACCATCATAATGGATGTACGCTCTAGAAAGATATTGGGGTATTTTGTTGGGCATACTCCATCAGGGCGTACAATCGCGGCAGCTCTAGGTCGTGCTTTAAAACATTGCAAACCTCCAAAACGGGCCATCCTTGATAATGGTATGGACTACCGTTCGCGCTATATTAGCGGAGGTCAAGTCCGGCTCAAGAAAGGACGCATCGAGGTAGACCGGGAAACAAAGGGCATCCTCACCGCACTCCATATAGATGTTCAATGGACTATCGTGAAAAATGCCCAGTCTAAACCCTGCGAGCGATGGTTCAGAAGGATGAAGGAAGAGTTCTGCCGCATACTCCCTGGCTACCGAGGCGGCCGCATCTGGGAACGGCCCGAAGGACTTCAAAAGGTATTAAAGTCCGGACGACTCCTTTCCCTCACCGAACTTGACGCCCTGTTAGCCAGATGGATAGACGACTACAATAATAGCCCTCATCGAGGCCACGGAATGGACGATAAGTTCCCCAATGAAGTTTACGTAGTTAAGAAGTCAAAACTGGTAAATCCTGACACCCTTACACTTCTTCTGATGCCATTTACCAGACGGAAAGTATGCAGAAACGGCATCAAGTTTATGGGTGCAACATACTACGCAGCGGCGCTAGAAAATATAAGAGGGCATAGCGTAGACATACGTTGGGACCCACAGGAGATGGGCCGGATTGCCAGCTTTGATTTAAAAGGTGCCTTTATATGCTGGGCCGAACACCAGCCACGACTCTCTTTCAAAGCCACAGAGGAAGACATCAAGAACCTGCAAGCCAAAAAGAAGGCGAGCCGCAAACTACACGGGGATTTTTACCGCGAAATAACAGAACGGCTTGAGACCCCGAACCTGCTTAAAAGGATTGTAGCAACCCACCAGGCCACTAAAAACGTACAGCCTACAGCCACATCCTCAACTGCTAAGCGGTTCTCAATACCAGAAGACTCTGAGGCTCTAAAGTTGAAGATCGCCAGGGAACTCCCGCCCTGGGAGGCTGCGGGGGGAGTGCACCCAAGAACCCGGAATAAAGAAAAGGACGAAAAATTCTATCTCTTCGAATGTGAGAGGGAGGAAGATGAAGAAGGCAACACATGAAAGGGTGGAACGGCACCCCATAACCGATGAGCTTGCAACCGCCCTGATAGAACTAGAAGGTGTCTGTAAGCAGCGCGGCATAACCTTTAAAGAGGCTGCTAAGGCGATCAGCGTCTCACCTTCGTCCTTATCCCGTGCACGCAAGGGTGAAAGCCCATGGCGTAACCAGCAGAGCACAACCCAGCGAATAAGGCACTGGATTACACGGCCCGACGAGATCTGGATGCTGGAAAAGTACATAAAAGACACGGGCACCTCAGAGGCAGCCATGGCTAGGAGGCTAAACATCTCGGCCTCAACGCTCAACATGATGCTGACAGGCAATTACTTCCGGAATATACCACGCGTAACTGGCGGAAGGGTCCTCCCAAAGATTAGAGACTTTCTCTGGAACATACAAGCAAAGACCGAGAATACCTCTGTCTCCTTCCTCAATACCTCGGTCGCAAAGAAGATCTTTGAGGTTTGCTGCCTGGCTAGAAACGATAGAAAGAAGATTATGCTCATAGCATGCAGGCCGGGTACGGGCAAGACTATGGCCCTGAAACGCTTCCAGTTTGAGAACCCAGGCACAATATTGGTGGAATGCCATATCGGCATGGGCCGTAACAATGTACTCAAAGCCGTGGCCGAGGTTTCCAAGGTAAGGCCGGGCACCACTACCGATATTACCCTATCCCGCCTACTAGAAAGATTCAGCAACTCAGAAGAACTAATAATCATCGACGAGGCCAATCATCTCAATCGTCCTCAGCTTGAGATACTCCGCTATATAAAAGACCAGACAGGTGTCGGTATGCTCTTATCAGGAACACACGAGCTACTAAGAAAGTTAGAACAAGGTGGGGGTGACAACTTGGAACAGCTTGCAGACCGTATCAAGATAAAGGTCGATATTAAATCCATTAAGAGATCGGACTCTGATATATACGTCGGGGCCGCATTACCACACCTGAACGGCAAACTAACAGAAGATCTTTTGTCAACCTTTTATGCCCTTTCTGATGGCAAGATGCGTCTCCTAGAGAACATTGTAGGTGAGGCGGTGAGAATAGCCAGGATAAACCAGAGGGACATAGACAAGCAATGCATAGAGGCTGCATGGAAGCTATGCACTCAGACACAGACTAATTAGACATTAAAATGTCATAGACTTCAGCCTCACGATTGCTATTCTTCATAAGCTATTTAGTCGAATAATTTGACGGCTTTAGATGCGTGGGGTATTGCATCTGTTTTCATCTAGGGGGTAACTTATTATAGCACCAAGCCGTTTCTTACTAACCTGCCTACAGTCTTGGCACCGGTAATTAAGTTAGTCTCGTATTGCCTATCGTGTTGTGTAGGGATGTATGCCATCTACCTTGATTTCACGTGGTTATGTATATAAAATCTTTCGGCGGGAGCATTATATGTGCGTCCTCAAAATATTATATTCCTTGCACCACCTCTCCGTAAACATTTCTACCTCAAATAAGGTGCCTAAGTAGAATAACTTACAGCCAAATAGAGTACGTAAAAATCGCAGTCATAAAGCCACTAGCAGCTTAGGTTAATAAGGGGAAGAGGTGGATTCTAAACGAATTTGTAAGATGTAGATTTACTTCTTATGCGGGCTTCCCCGGCAAAAATGTACTACCAACCAAAGGGATTGTCAAGGGTAATAGTAATAGGCCCGATATTATTCAAAAAGTCTCCTCTGGGAGGCTCATAGAAGCCCGTAGGCACCCCCTTTTAGAACACGGCAGAGAGGTTATTTCGAGAGTAGTCAGTTTTGTAGAAGGTCTTGATATCAAGGTGAAGGTTATTAAACATAGCAATATATCAAAATTTGACTTGTCCCAATTTATCCCAATTTGCCTGATTTTGGCTCTCTGTTGCTCACTTTTTGCCCACCTGGGATTTGTTGTAAGTGAAAAATGATTTGAATATGCCTTATCGAGAGGTTATATTTTCTCAGGGATAGATGGGCAAGGATGAGGACTGCCCGCAATTCCATCATCCTTGCCCTGGGGGACTAGTTACCTATAAGCAAATGGAGCTTAACACACCACCTAAAGGTAACAAGCCCCTTTCAATCTATCTTCTCTGACTGTAACAAGTGCCCCAGTCACATTTCCACCTTCAAAGATTGGATAGCTCCTCAACATCAAGAGTTTCTTATTAAACTGAATCTTTTTATCTACCTGTTTTACGCAGAGGAAAGTTGACTGTACAACACCATAGGCAGACCTGCAAAACCGCAACAATTTCCTTGCCCTAACGTTTGCATCCATAACATTCAGATGGAGTTCAAATAGAACCATTGTTGTATCTGATATCTAAATTATCTCGCTTATTGGTTTATGATATAGGCTATTCTTTTTCTCTTTCAGTGGAGCCCTTTTTCATCTACACATTACCACGTGGTTCTATCTGCCTATTGACTGCGAAAGACGCAGTTGGTAGTATTATTAAGTGTAGAAGAGAAGAACCTCTTCTACATGGGCGTCGAGGGTCTTGCCACCCTGGAATGTTAACCACTATATGCAATATTCTCAAAAACTGACATTAAAATTTGTACCCAACATATATGTGATAATGTCGTAACGTCCATCTACAGACCCTCCCATAGAATTTCCTACGGCATTATTTATATGCCTTTCTTCATAAAATATTGTTCCAAAAACAAAGTCTACCCATTTTTCTGCCCCAATAAGTGTTGTCGACTCTTTTTCTCCCCAACGATATTCGCCTCCCACAAAAACTCCGTGTCTGCTGCTTTGAGGAACGGAAGGTTCAAAGGTTCTACTAGGTACAGGTGTTTCATGATAGGTGTAGCCCCCTCTCGCTTTTATAGAGTCATTTACCGAGTATTCCCCACCTAGAGCAAAACTCCATGTATTATGCCACTGGCGAACATCCTTATCATCTGCCTCTAGTAGTACGTTACTAGGTCTGAAGCCATATTCAAGAACATCAAACCGTGACCAGTTAGTCCATTGCAGGTCTGCCTCAATACTCCAACGGTTCCTTTTATAAGCATAACCAAATGAGACCATCTCCGGCAGTGTGGCCGTTGTTCTGGTTCTAACCATGGTGTCTGTGGAGCCAAATAGCGCCGCGGTTGCACCGCTTAGATTGTTAAGCCTTAGTTTACCATTTACGTGCATAACCGCTTTGCTACTGAATGAAATGCCGACACTGTGCCTAGGAGTAATATCAAATAGCATTCCAATATTATACCCGAAGGCATCACTATGCTCGTTTATTTTCTGATCAGCATCCGGCGTGGGAACGACAGGGAGGCCGGTGAGGATAGAGTTAGTTATACCCACATTGATGTGTTTTTTCCTACGCGATTTAAGGTGGTAATAATTCAGACCAGCACCGATTGAAAGAAAGGAGAACGGTTTAAAAGCAAGAGATGGACTTACGTCAGTTACTTTTAAGTCAAATTCTGTAATTACATACTTAGAGAACCCGCCACTTCTCCAGTGACCTCTAAGACCGTAGGGGACAGTAACCCCGAGACCAGCAGCTAAGCGATTATTTACGACTGGCATAGCAAAATACGCGTTTGGTACAGTGTTTATTTCCCTTCGCATATTCTCTCTGCCGCTAGGACCGTGGTAATCTACTCTCGGAAGAACAAAGGTAGCACCAAGAGATATCTGTGCCTTATTAAGTTGTGTAAGACCGGCAGGATTAAAATGTATTGCTGTTGCATCATCTGCACGCGCTACAAAGGCGTTGCCCTGGGCTAGTGCAGCCGCACCGAAAACGGGATTATACAGTCCAGATGTCCCTTGTGCAAAGGCATTCGTACTAATGAGAGACAATATAAAGACAAAAAAACAGGTCCTGACCAATCGTTTTATATGAGGGCTAAATTTTGAATTGTTGCTCATCAAACAATGACCTTTCGTCTGATTTAGAGATACTACAGTTAGCCACCGCTTCAATGTTATAGTGTTTGACAATAGAGGCAACAACGCTTTCTGTCACAGTTGGAACAAGTTTAGAACCTATCTCCTTTCCAATAAGGCTTAACGCTTCTTCGTGTGAATACTGTTTGTGGTAGGGTCTATCAGAAGTCAAGGCATCGTACATATCTATTACTGCGAGGATGGCTGCCTCATAAGGAATCTCGTTTCCCTTAAGACCCTCAGGGTAGCCCTTGCCATCGTACCTTTCATGATGGTAAAGCACGGCTGACAAACTATTTTTCAGGAAGCCTATGGGCTCCAAAATATTGTAGCCCATCAGGGGATGATCTCTTATCGCCGACATCTCTTCTTCCAAAAGACTTCCGGGTTTGGTAAGTATATAGTCGCTTACACCTATTTTTCCTATATCATGGAGGAAGGCTCCGTATCGAAGGACCTCTATCATTGAGGCATGTATACCCAGTTCTTTGGCTATGAACCCAAACAATCGTGACACCCTTCTGGAGTGGCCTGCAGTATAGGAATCTTTAGCGTCTATGGCCAACAAAAGCGCTTCCGTAGTTGCAAAGAAATTATTATAAATAGCTTTTTTTAGGTTTTCCACCAGCCTATCTTGATTTGACAGTTTGATCCGCTGGGACAAGGCCCCTTCTGCAACTTTGACTATTTGGGAGGGCTCAAAGGGCTTAGTAATGTAATCGAAAGCACCTTCACGAAAGGCTGTAATTGCAGTTTGTGAAGAAGGAAAGGCAGTGACTATGACTACGGGAATAGCAGGATTGATAGATTTGACGTGCTTAAGGAAATCTAGGCCATTTCCTTTAGGCATTCTTATATCGAGGAATATTACATCTGGTCTGGTATTTTCTAGGCTTTGGACGGCCTCATCAATGTCTGAAGCAGTGAGAATATCGAACCTGTCTTTCAGAATCATTCTTAAAGACTCTCTAATACCCAACTCATCATCAACAACAAGTATACTTGCAGCTTTTATTTCCTGTGCCATACCGCACCCCCTATGAAGTGAATAACATCTTTTTGCCAGCCCTCTTGTAAACTATGACCATAAATTATTGGCTGTTTCATTTCCCTTGTTGTACGCCGTTCCTTTTGCGGAGGAAGATACGCATTTTTAATGCCAAAAACGCCAAGAATTCTTTACCATACACAAGCTGTGTATATCCTTAAGCTTATGACTATTCTCAAATCCGTACAGCTATTATCCAAAACGAAGCTATATGTACAAACCTGCGCGTCTCCAGGAAAAATATTGACAAAATTGTGCACATGGTATATTTTGCTGTAATATAGGCATTTGTCAAGTGTAAAATGTTACACTTAGTGAATTTGGGGAGGATGTCAGCAATGCACTCCTTTTTGGTCATCTCAGACGACAGTTCTGTCCATAACTTCCTCAGAAAATCTCTGGAGAGAGACGCTATCGTCCTCTCTGCCAAAACGACTGAAGAAGCATTACAAATACTCCTTGATAAAGAAATTGATGTGGCTTTTTTTGATGTTTTCTTAAATGATAATACAATACACGAACTGGTTGATGGACTTAGAGATGTGAAAATCGAACCAACTATTGTTGCATTGATTCCTTCGGCTAGGCCAATGTTGTTCGAAGAAGCTTTGGGAATTGGTGCCGATGAACTCCTTGAAAAACCCCTGAAAAAAGCGGAAGTGCAACGCGTCTCGAAAAGGGCCTTGGAGAAGCAAGAACTTAAAAGAGAGTTGGGCTTTGTTCAATCGCAAATAAACGAGTTAAAACCGACCGGTAAAGACAACGGATTCTTAGAATATCCCTTTCTCAAGCAAACAGGTACCAACGGCCTACACCTTACATATAAAGAGATTTTTCAAAAGTTTTCGAGGGTACTAACACACGTTGATGATCTAGGTAAATTAGCAGACCTAACCGTTGAAGCAATGGCCGAAATATTCAGGGTAGGAAGAGTAATATTTATGTTGATCGACAGAGAGGAAGCCACTAGTAGGCCTTATCGCTGTCTTGGTATAGATGAGGTGGCCGCTAGGAGCCTTTGCTTCCCTACCTATCGTGGTACCGTATCATGGTTGTTCAAGAACCACCAGATATTAAATAAAGACGTTCTAGATAAGGAGGTTGTAACAAACAAATTAACGAGGCGGGAAGCGTTGAATATACAGAAGGAGATGGGTCTTTTGCAAGCGCAGCTCTGTATACCTATATTTGCCAAGGGAAACCTCGTGAGCGTTATCGCTTTGGGGAACAAAATTACAGGGAAGGCATTCTTCGATGAGGATATCGAATTACTATCCATGTTGGTGGGATATATAGGAATGGCGGTTGAGAACGCACTTCTTTATAAAGAAGTATACCTCAGAAAGATCCATAACGAGAATGTTTTAGAAAATATCCCCTGCGGTGTAATCGCCATAAATAATGACTGTATGGTCAATATCTTTAACAAAAGTGCTGCAAAAATGTTAGATATATCTCCACACGATGTGTTAAAGAAAAATGTCAAACATATAGGCTCTATATTTGCGGACGTTATCCTCAGAACCTTGAAAGATAAAAAAACTTATAAAATGAGGGAGATCGTACGTCCGGAGACTCATTGTATATATGCTGTCAGTACTTCCTTACTAGATACTAACGGGGAGCTTGGTGCGATTATGGTATTGTCAGATTTAAGCGAGATTAGGAAATTGGAATCCAGGGTGAAGGATTTAGAAAAACAGGCCTTCTATCACACGTTAAGTACGAACATCGCCCACTACATAAAAAACCACTTGGTAAGCCTTAAAACGTTCATGACTTTGCTCCCGGAAAAGTTAAAAGAAAAAGAATTTGTAGAACATTTTTCTCCTATAGCACTGCAGGAGTTAAATAAGCTCGACCTCATGGTAGAGAGGTTAACAACCTTGGGTGAAAACAAAAGTCTCATGCAAAGGAGGGTAGAACTACGGCTTCTTGTGGACCAAGTACTGGATCACTGCAAGGAGGAGATGACGAAATCTGGCATTAAATTAATCAAAAAATACTCGGAGGCACCCGCAATCACGTGGGGAGATTGTGAAAAAATAGAGGAAGCATTTTCAAATATCATACTCAATGCGATAGAAGCAATGCCTAACGGTGGGATGCTTACAGTTACACTCTCAAAGACTTTATTGGATGAGAAAAAACTAATGGAACTATACCATTCTTCAAACAATGGCGCGTTCCTTGGCAAGTACTACCGGGCAAAGGACTCAACACAATTTCACCCGAGGTACACGGAGATAATAATTGAGGATACAGGAGGCGGAATATCCCAGGAACAACTCTATAATATCTTCCAACCCTTCTATACCACAAAGGCACATAACATAGGCCTTGGCCTCTCTATAGCACAAAGAGTAATTGAAGAACACTTTGGGTTTATTTATGTCAGTTCTAATATAGGAAAGGGTAGTAATATCCACATCTTGTTACCTATTCGAGGTTCAGAATGACGACCATATTAGTAGTAGATGATGCGGCTAGTGTAATAGAGTCTCTTCGAGCTATTCTGAAGGATAAATACAACATTATAGGTGCTCAAAGTGGAAGGGAAGCTTTAATGGTCCTGGACGAAGAGCACGTTGACCTTATAATTTTAGATCTGCGAATGCCTGGGATGGGTGGAATGGAATTCCTAAGGCGATTGCAGCTCTCTAGCCAAGGAATCGGCGTAGTAGTACTGACGGCGGTGAAGGATGTACAGTCAATCATTGATGCCGTTAAGCTAGGTGCACTAGATTACATTGTCAAACCGTTTGAGGTTGAAGAGATCAAGATAACCATTGAAAAAGCATTAAAATATAAGCGGCTAACTAGGGAGGTCAATTATCTCCGCTCAGAGTATAGTAAAGCTTATTCCCTAGAGAGGATTATCCACGGACACAGTAGGGTAATGGAAGAAACGATTGACATCATCTCTAGGTTATCAAGATTGGACACTTCCGTTATTATAAGAGGAGAATGCGGCACGGGGAAAGAACTGGTTGCACGTGCAATTCACTTTCACAGCGGTCGCAGAGAGAACCCGTTTGTGGTGGTCAGTTGTCCAAATTTGTCTGGAGATTTGTTAGAAAGCGAACTCTTTGGTCATGAAAGAGGGGCGTTTACTGGTGCGTACGAAAGAAGATTGGGCAAATTTGAGGTGGCTGATGGCGGTACGATATTTCTTGACGAAGTTAGCGAAATAAGCCTTTCTTTGCAGGCGAAACTCTTGCGTGTTTTACAGGATAAAGAGTTCTGTCGTGTAGGCGGTCACTCCGTTATTAAGGCAAATGTACGTATTATTACCGCAACCAATAAAGACCTCGAAGCGATGATCAAGGAGGGCAGCTTTCGTGAGGACCTGTACTACCGTATTAATGTCGTTCCAATTTATCTGCCGCCTCTTAGGGAGAGGCCAGAGGATATTCCACAACTAGTAGAGCACTTCTATAACATTTTCCGGAAAGAATGTTACGCAAAAACCAAATTCATTTCACGAGAAGCTATAGAACAGTTAGAGGAATATAGTTGGCCCGGCAATGTAAGGGAACTAAAAAACGTAATAGAAAGAACTATTGCTCTATACGGTAAC
>C687J35504_10002656_pt1 | contig 12061 bp, 12 predicted proteins | sample RifCSPhighO2_02_FD_35504 | JGI IMG/M metagenome (IMG submission 35504) | reverse complement strand
GTTGATGAATGTGCCTGCGATGAAATATCATTTGCGTAAAACATTCAATGATAAAAAGTCTTTACCTAAAATGTTCCATTATTTAGTGAACTAACTATAAGGAATCTTCTCTAAAAAATCTCTAAAGTCCACTGCAAGATTTAAAGGTAACGTATATAAAAGCTTTAGGTTCTGTCAATCGTATCCATTAATTTATCTGCTTTCCACAACTTAACCAGCTTTTTCGCAGGAGCGAAGTGTTTTGTGTTCATTGTCAGAATACCGCATTTAAATGCAAGTGCTGTGGCAAGTACGGGTCTATCAGTTTCGTGTCTAATGATGCTGCATTGTTTTAACTGGTTCTGATACATAATTTTTAGTACCCATTTTACAGGAAGGCTGTATATGTAATTATCTATATCCCTGCTTTCTATTCCAAGTTTTGGAAGTGCTCTTTCAGAAGCAGAAAACTTGACGCATCTTAAAAAAGAATGCAAAAAGATGCGTCTTTCGATTCCGTTTCTGAAATTTATGAGATGAGCTTCGCTCGTCGAGTCTTTCTTTTTTCTAAAAAGAAAGGGTGTGAAGAAAGGGCTTATAGGTATTTCTTCAGCACATATTTCAGGTCCTCAATATATGACAGCATTGTCCTGTCTTTTCTGCGCATTAGAAAGATAAAGCTCTGTATTCCATCACGGACGCGGACACCTTTGACATAAATCGGTGATTTTATCGGAATATTGGCAGCTTTTAGATTGTTCCTTCCAACTTCGAAGACTATTTCTGTTGCTATCTGATAGCGGTCTGATATTAAATAAAATCTTGGAAGTATAGAGCCTCTGAAAGCGCGGAAACCAGATTCTGTGTCTTTAAGATTCGTGCCTGAAATAAAATTTGTAAATTTATTGAGAAAAAAATTCCCTATTTTTTTAATAAACGGATATTTTCTAAGATTACGGCTTCCGAGAACAAAATCATAACCTTCATTGATCTTTCCAATAAACCGCGGAATATCCTCTGGTTCATGCTGGCCATCAGCATCAATAGTAATGACAATAGCGGGCTTTCTTTTTTTAGCATACTCCAACCCGGTTCTAATGGCATATCCCAGACCTTTATTAACATCATGATTTATTACTTTTGCACCTGCTTTTTTTGCCATTTCTGCGGTGTTGTCAAAAGAAGCATCATTTATTACAACAGCTTCGTCAACATATCTGAGGCATTCTCTAACAATAGTATATACTGTTTTTTCTTCATTATATGCAGGAATTAAAGCTATAATCATTATATTAGCTTAGACATGAAATATTAAAAACTACCTTCCCGAAGAATAGAAATTTGTAACTATCGGGAGTCGTAGCCAAATATTAAAACTATCTTCCCGAAGAATAGAAATTTGTAACTATCGGGAGTCGTAGCCAAATATTAAAACTATCTTCCCGAAGTTTTAATTAATATACACTACAATTAATTCTTATGGAAAACAAAATGGCTTTGATGGAAGCAATGCTCTTTACTACTTCACGACCATTGGGTCTGGAAGAGATACGAAAAAATCTAAAGCTTCGTGTGACTATAGTTGAAAAGATGCTGGATGAAATTGAAAAGAAGTATGCATCCGAACACTCGGGCATTCATTTATCGCGTACTAATGGTTTTAGACTTATTGTAAAGCCAGACTATCTGCATAGTGTAGCACACTTAACTCCGCATGCGGATATGTCCCGTGGGCTTTTAAGAGTGCTGGGAATAATTGTATATTACGAACCTATAAAGCAATCAGATATTGTTAAAATTATAGGCAATCGGACATATGATTATGTAAAAGATTTATCTGGCCGCGGTTTGATAAAAACAGAGAAAAAAAGCAGAACAATTCTTTTGTCAACGACACCTAAATTTGAAGAGTATTTTGGTGTAAGCAAAGAAGAAGTAAAAAAAATGCTTGCTGGTGATAAAAATGGAAATGACAGGTCTGGACATGAGGCAGTGCCTGATGGAGAAACCACTAAAATCAGCCAGAATTGAGAACATATATCATAAGAATAATTCTATTTCTGTCCGTGTTTATAGCCACGGGAAAAATTATGAAATACATGCAGGTCTCGGGTATTTTTTTATTTCAGACAGACACGAACAGGCTGAAAGCGCTACGCAATTTGCAATGGTTATGAGAAAATATTTGCGCGGATATGTTATAAAAGATATTTATCAGCTTGGCCTAGACCGCGTATTTATTCTGGAAACTGAAAAGAACAAACTGATTCTTGAGGTTTTTAGAAACGGCAATATAATTCTGACTAATGAAAGCAATAAAATAATTTCAGTTATGCGTTCGCAAAGATGGAAATCACGCGAGTTGATTGCCGGGAAAAATTATAAAGAGCCTGAATATTCTGATATAACAAAAATTATACCGGATACTGACAATGTAATTGAAGCAGTTCTTTTCAAAAGCGGCTGCGGTTTGCACTGCAAAGCCATATTGAAATCAGCTGGTGTTGAAAACAAGCCCTGTTCAGAGCTTAGCAAAAATGAAAAAGAAAAAATAATAGCTGAAATAAACAGGGCTATTCGTGATGATAAAGCAAAAAATGAAATATTTGAAAGTTTGTATGAGAATGAACAAAAACAAAAAAATCCTGAAAATGACCGTATACTGAGCCATCAGGTGCGGGAACTGGGGAAGGTCAGAGAAGAAAAGAAAAATCTGGAAAAAATAATAAATACCCTTAATAATAACTACAGTATTGTAGAGGAAATTATTCGCCAGGTCATTAAATCCAGTTGGAATAAGGGAAATCTTGATGTTGTTACAAGGGATTTTATCTTGTCCATGAATCCAAAAACAAAAAGCATAAAAATTTCCCTTGAAAACATGGAAATGGGGTTGAATGTTAACAGAAAGCTCAGCACTCAAATAAATGATTTTTACAACCTTCTGAAAAAATATGAAAATAAGATCGATAAAATTCAGGACATAATGAATAAAAATGAGGATAAGAAATTTGTTAAACGCAGGCAGGCATACAAAAAGCAGAAATTCCGTCGCTTTACAACGTCAGACGGGATTGAAATTCTAATGGGCAAGGATGCAAAATCAAACGAAGCACTGATAAAGAAAAACCTGCAGGCAGATGATATTGTTTTCCATGCAGATGTTCAGGGCGGAGCATTTACTGTTTTGAAATCTGACAAACCAACAAAAACAGCCCTTGAAGAAGCTGCTGTTCTTTGTGCCTGCTTTTCAAAAGCATGGCCAATGGGTTTGGGTAGTGTAAATGTTTACTGGGTAAAACCAGAACAGCTGGATAAGAGAGCAATGGGTGAATATATTTCAACAGGAGCTTTTGTTGTCCATGGAAAAAGAAATTATATGCGTGCTGAGCTGAAGTTTGCACTCGGCATAAACAGGAAAGGAGAAATAATATCAGGGCCGATAAAATATGTTGAAAAAAATTCCCAGTCTTTTGTTGTGCTTCAGCCGGGAGAGGATAGAAATATCGGCAAAAAAATCAGGCAGCAGCTATTAAAAAATTCCAGCGACGGTATGGAAGAAATAATAAATGTGATAAAGCCTTCAGAGTTTTTCAATTTCATTCCGTCGCGCAAGGCGAGTCTGGCGTAGGATATCTTACTACTACCGAGACAAATTAATTATGAGACATGATTATAACTTACCAACTTGGCATTGCGAAGCAATGCCTTTCGTTACGGAATAGGCTACGCTGATAATGTGTAACTAACTAAATTAATTTGTCAGATCATTCAGGATTTCATGAGTTTTCTCTGAAGGTACAATATAACCATAGAAAAACTTTTCATGCTTTGTCCTGCTGGAGACAGTGAATACAAAAATGGGTATATTCTATACCGAAATTATTTAAAGATTTTGGTATAATATTATCCTATGTTTTGGTATACTTTATACCTATATCAGGAATTAGAAACAGCGTATTTAATTCAGATACCCATTTTTTGAGAGCATTATTTCAATATCGTGCTGATTTTTTCCATTGCTTCAATTGTTTTTTCCATTTCATCCTTTGTATTGTACAGGTAAAGAGAAGCTCTTGCAGAACCTTCTAATTTATGTGAGTTGAACCACGAGTGCACGCAATGTCGGCCGGAACGAATCATTATATTAAAGCTGTTATCAAGCATCATTGCTATGCTGTGACTGTCAATGCTGTCCAAGTAAAATGAACATATGCTGCCGCGATGTTCAGCAGACGGGCCGATTATTTTCATCTTTGAGATATTTAATAATCCAGCTGAAAGAATTTTGTTCAGTTCGGTTTCATGCTTTTCTATTTTTTTCATTCCCGTTTTATTCAGGTAATCTATAGCAGCTCCAAAGCCAATTATACCTGCGTAATTTTGCAAGCCTGGTTCTAGTCTCTGAGGCAGAGCTTCAAATTTATGGGTTTCATATGTTGAATCAATAACAGTTTCACCACCAGTTATCAAAGGTTTTAATTTTTCAAGATGATCTTTTTTTCCATACAGAATTCCGGTTCCTGTTGGTCCAAGCATCTTGTGTCCTGAGCATGCAAAAAAATCCGCATCCGATTTTTTCAAGTCTATTTGTTTATGCGGGGCTGACTGGGCACCGTCTACTAGAACCAATGAATTATAGTCATGGCTGATTTTCGTTATTTCTTTAATTGGATTTGTAACACCGTCCAGATTTGATGTCTGTACGATTGAAACCAGCTTTACTTTTTTACTCATTATTTCCTGGAATTTATTCAGGTCAAAAGTATTGTCAGGTTTTGATATTAAAATTCTATATTCAGTACCTGTCATATGCCATGGTATCAGATTGGAATTGTGTTCTTTATCTGTTGTCAGGACAATATCGCTTTTTTTGAGTCCAAGTCCGGATGCAACCATATTTATGCCTTCAGTTGTGTTTTTCGTAAATACAATTTCTTCAGGTTTTCTTGCATTAAAAAATTTAGCTATTTTCTTCCGGACATTTTCCATTTCTTCTGTTACTCGCCTGCCAAATTTATGCCCGCTCCGGCCTGCACATGCCGGGTAGTTTCTATAATATTCCAGCATTGCATCTATAACAGACTTTGGCCTGAGTGACATACAGGCACTGTCAAGGTAAATGCCTTTTCCGATTGACGGGAAATCATCGCGAATTTTTTCCGGCAGCATATATAGTAATTGTGTAATATGTTTTAAAAAACCAGCCATTTCCATAAATTGAGTCTTTATAAAGTTACCGATAGACTAGATAACTTTTGCCCAAAAGTTACCGATACAGTAGTAAACTTGAAAACTTTATATAAATCAAAGCTTTATATACTACTTTAGTGTAGTATAATGTTATGTCAGATGAAATTGTAATTGCGGCAGTGACGAATGAAAGTTCTCATAGATATGTTCCTGCTATAAAGGCATTGATTGAAGCGTATTATTTAGATCTGCACCCGCTTATTGACAGAGACATGTTTCTTATTGATGTTGGTAATAGTTCAATGAGAACTAGAGACGAGAAATATTGTTCGAGCATGGAAACAGCATTATCTCCTTTTTATAATGGTAATCAGTATAATCTTCCGTATAATTATGTAAATCTGGAGGATGAAAGAAAAAGGATTGCTTTACGTTCTGCATTGCCCCAGGTTCTTGCTGAATACAATATAGATAAAAGGAATAATGAAGCTGAAAGAAAATTTCATGCAATAGGAGTAGATGTTGATAAAATACGTGAAACATATGGCATAAAAATCAGGGAAGAAAAACCGGTTGAGAAGGATGATAAGCCTGAAAGAGAACAGTATATTCCTAAATGGATGGATCAGTTGTATAATGACATTACTTTCTACCACATGGCTAATGGTAAGACCCAAGGTGATGCTGAAAACATAGGAAGAAATGTTGACTGGGATGCTGCTGTTCATTCAGGATTTACAACATTTCAGGAAGCTGTAGAGCATGTTGAAAGGCAGGATCGTTATGAAAATTTATACAGTGCACTGGATGCGTGGGACAGATATTCTGACACTGCAATAGAAGAAATGGAAAGAGTTCTTCAGGAGCGAGGCAAAGTACCAAAGGATCTGGCAGAAAGAATAATCAGTATTTTTAATATGGAAGAAGCTGAAGGCTTGAGGCAAAGACGTTATGTATTTTGGAGTGCTATTAATGAAGAAGTTTTGAGAGGATTGTTCAGAGCAAGGGCGCCGGGACTTGTAAGGGATATGGCTTCATATCCGTCTTTGAATGAAATGAGGAATTACAGGAAAAGAAATTACAGGAAAAAAATAGATGGAAATCTCAAAGCAAAACCTTTTACAATTCAGGAATTTTTAACTCATTACAGCGAAAAGGAAAATGAATATACACGAGCTGTTGCTGAATATGAAGCACGAAAATCTGCTATTACTGAAACATCAGGATATGATGGTCGTGAATCTGAAATTCCAGGTGCAACAATGCAGTTAAATTTGGCTTTGTGGAGAGCTCTTGAAAGATCTGATTCTGGAACATGGAAAGAACTTGGAATTGATGAAAACACTGTCAATGGTCTGGAAGCAATAGAGTACAAAGAGCGCGTGCTTGGCGAGGCAGAAAGAATTATTTTAGAAACTTATATTGATGAATGCAATGAACGACGTGACAAAACAATTAAGGATATGAGCGGAACTGAATATTCTGCATTAGGGTGGACAAGCCAAGATAGAGATATGTGCCTTGAGATTGGACTCGGAATTCAAAGAAACCTTGACAAAGTTTTCTCTGATGGTGGTGATTACAGAGATATGTATTTCGGGGCGGATAATCGTCGTAGAACCGGTGATGGTCTAACAATTCTTGAAGATGTAAGAGAGTTGTTAGAAGATAAAATCGTAGGCAAAACAATAAATCAACAATCACATTATTACTATAGTGTTCCCTTTAATACGCTTCTTATTTTTCTGTCGGATGTTGCAAGATCAGGCGGCCAAAGATCAACGAACGAATTGAATCTTATAATTCCTAAAATAAATGTAACTATAAAACATTTATATGAAACATATGCATCCCCGGGATTAGTGGCAGCGGTGAAATATCTTTCAAAAGAACAGTATAAAGATAATCTTTCCCGGCTGGTTGAAAAGTATGCTCAGGAAGAATAGAATAATTTTTTATTTAAGATATATCATATAAATAGCAATTATGCCCAACATAGTTCTTGAACAGCTGACGCTGTTGTCAATAGGATTCCTGAGTACATCTGTTGTTCTTATATTTTTTGTTATATGGCACGAAACAAAGGAAAAAAAGATCAAGCGCATTATTAAAAAGGTCAAGGAAGAGCGTGAAATTGGTGAGTTTTAAATGGCAAAGAAATCAGATATAACAAAAAAGGAAAAATATGTTTTCTGCTCAGTTGTGGGAATCCTGCTTTTATTTGTCTATATGCAGTTTTTTGTTGTTTCTGTTCAAAATAGCATATTCTGGTACGGGGCAGAAGCTGGCATCATTGTTCTCCTGGCATTCGTGATTTCCAGATGGAAGCATCTTTAAATATTTGTGTACTAATATAAAAATGGGTGTTTTATATGAAAGTGGTGGAAAAAATAATAGATGACGAAGGTCGCATAATTATACCAAAAGAATGGAGAATGAAGCACGGCACAGCTGTAATTATGATAGAGTTAGAGAGTTATATAAAAATTATACCAAACCAGAAACACAGACTTTCTGAATTGTTCGATAGCATGGAAGTTGCTGCATTGCCTGATATGACTGACTGGCATGAATTTAAAAAAGATATTTTCAGGAGGACTAAATGATGTTTTTCATAGATTCCAATATTTTCCTTTATGCGTTCTTATCTACCAAAAGGAAATTGAAAGATTCGGAAAAACAATTGAAAGAGACTTCAAGGAAAATACTAAAAAAAATTGACAGTGGTGAGAAAGTGGCAACGTCTGTTGTTCATATATCAGAAATTTCAAATGTATTGGAGTCAATAGCAGGCAAAGGAGATGCTCAGAAAGCCATGACTTATCTGATTTTAAATGAAAACATCGAAATACTGGAAGTTAACAAGAGTGCGCTCATAATGGCTTCTGATATCAATAAAAAACATTTGATAGGTCTGAATGATTGTATAGCAATAGTTCTTATGCAGCAAAATAACATCAATAAAATATATTCGGCAGACAGACATTTTGATAGTTTTGACTGGATAGAACGTCAGTAAAGCTGTTTTATGTAATGTGCAACATGGTCAGAACTATAAAGTTTTCGGTGGATGTCTTCACAAGCCAGAATCTCTACCTTCGGCATCGTTGCACTAAAATTACGGATGTCTGTGTCTCATAAAACCTGTTTCAATACCAGAAACCGAAGCTGCAATAAGATGATTCTTTACATGCTTTTGAAGCGACCATGACTGATTTCTGATTATCCGCGAGGAAAAGATGTCTGCCTTTGAAATATGGTCATAAGCCTGGACCAGTTCATTATCTTTGTACGGAATATTGGAAGAGAACCAATGCAGTACTTCATCTATGCTTTTATCACAGGAATCTATTGACAAACTTGCATTACTGAAATTTTTTGTTCCGAATAAGGTTCTCAATGTTTCAAAAATATTATTTTGAATCGTTCTGTTTCCCAAAGTTGATACAGTTTGTAGCGTAATATTATCAGAGAGTATCTCCAGATCCATCAAAGCAGCCCGAATGTCACCATTGCACATTCTTGCGATCTGAGTGACAGCTGCGTTTTCATAAGGTATTTTCTCTTTTTCACATACTCTTAAAAGAAATTTTGCAACGCTGTCCCATCTAGGCTTTTGAAGTTTTATAACATCGCTTTTAAGATTCCGAATTTTGTTGCTGTAAATATCTGTACACGTCAAAACCACGGGATAATTGCATATGTCAACAATGTTTGGTAATCCCCTGAGAGAATTTATAGAATCGCCATCTTCTATGAGAATTATTTTTTTCTGATAGAATAAACTGGTTTGAATTGACGACTTCTCTAAAAACTTCATCTGATCTGACTGTTCTGACGGATTGTGTTCTGTAATTTCAGCTTTTAGTTCCTGTGCAATCAGTCTGACAGCACTGGATTTACCAGAACCTGTGGGTCCGCATAAGATTGTAAATGTTCCCGCAGTATTCAAGTTTTTTTTCAGTTTTTGAAAAGCCGATGAATTTCCAATCATATCTTCGATGAATTTGGGTGAATATTTCTCGAAAAGCATAAAAATAATATGTCGTAATATATAAAAATCAGTTATATATAATTGCATAGTCTATATGAATTATAACATAAGGAATGCTTATGAAGCCATTAACCAACACAAAATATATAGGAATAGTCATTGTATTGATAGCTATAGTCTTATTTCTATATGTTTCATGGCTTACCCTGCATTTAATGAAAGTAAATGCAGTAATTCATTTGTCATGCAATTTACCTGAGGCAATATGTCCTTATTCTGGTTTTCCTGAACAGGGAATTGTCGGATATTCATTTTCTGCAATAATCCTGATTTTTGGCCTATATTTAATATCCGTTTCAAGGCTGTCTGATAGGATAAATACAGAAAATATCGATAAATTCAGGAAAACAATAGATTCCCTGAATGGCGATGAAAAAACAGTTTATGAGGTAGTTGTTGAAGCCAATGCGATATTCCAAAGCGAACTGGTTGAAAAGCTTCAAATGAATAAAGTCAAAGTCAGCCGAATCATTGACAAGCTTGAAGGTCGTGGCCTGCTAGAGCGCAAGAGAAGAGGCATGAGTAATGTCTTGGTGCCAAAACGTGGAGATTGACAATATTTGGTTTACTGTAAATATGGTATAGAGCACATTTTTATTTGCAGCCTAAAATGGCTCAGTTGTTTTAGGATTTATGGCAGAGTCGTTTTCTGGTGTAAATAAGTGTAGCGTAAATTCCAAAATTCTTTTCTTTTAGTACAGGTTTTCTGTTTCAAAAGAAAAAAAGGTGTGTAACTGGTTTCATACATTCTAATATATACTGTTTCGTGATATAATTCAGTATGAAGCATGAAAAAACTTTAGGATACCTAAGCATGAGTCTGATCGCAATTGCGTTTATTGCATCATTTGCAGGATTGTTGTTTATCAGCAATTCTGAAAAGGTGTTGACAGACAGAATAAGGCTTTCAGAAGAGGAAGCAAGGCCAGCTAATTTGGAAATAATAAAATTAGTTTCATCTGAATGCAAGGATTGTTTTGACATAGAGTTATTTGTTACTGGTCTGAAAGATTTGAATGTAAAAATTACAAATGAAAAAATAGTGGATATTAATTCGCTTGAAAGCTTGGCTCTGATCAATAAATACAATATCGACAAGGCGCCAGCTCTTATCATCAGCGGCGAAACAAGTAAGTCGAATATAAAAAATGAACTGGAATCAGCAGGTACACGGGTCAGTGATGTTATATTGATTACAGCTCCAGTGCCGGTATATATTAATCTTGCAGATAAAGAAATTGTCGGCAGAGTTGCCATGATAAATATATTTGATAGAACCTGTACAGAGTGTTATAACATTAGCATCAGCAGGCAGATACTTCAAAATGGATTTGGCATTGTTTTAGTGAATGAAACAACATATGATATAAACTCAGTGGAAGGCAGAATGATCCTGGATAAATATAATGTCACGGCTGTGCCAACCTTTTTAATTTCACCTCAGGCAGATGCCTATGAGAATCTCAATCAGGTCTGGGGTCAGGTAGGGACAATAGAAAAGGATGGGTGGTATGTATTCAGAAATATCGGAATACTGAATGTGCCTTACAAAAATATCACAACTACAACTATATAACCACTAGTACAACAATCAAATCATTATCAGGATATTAATTCAAGGAGGATATGAAAATGGCGCGAGAATCACATAAGAAGAAAGAAGCTACGACTGAACACGAAATAGCAGCTACTGCTAACATACCAGAAAAGGCTCATACAACAGAGAAATCGCACAATCCAATGGTTTATGCACTGATAATTATTGTGCTTTCACTGTTAGTATATAATCAGTTTGCAATTTCCGGGCTTAGTGCAAAAATAACAGATCGTGCAACAAGTCCAGCAGTATCATCAATATCATCAGGTAACAGCATTGATGTAGTTCCAAGAGGAAAACCAGCAATATACGGCGATGAAATTGGATTAAGCTATGATGATGTCAGTCCAAACAATCCGCAGCTCGCTGATGTGACCATCAGAAAATTGTCATCATATGACGAACAGATAAAATTAGAGGGTGCTGACCTGCAACGATACATTAAAATCGTATCACAGATATCCTGTGAATATTGTTGCGGTGCTGATTCAATTATTTTCAGCGACGGGAAACCTGCATGTGGCTGTGCTCATTCCTATTCAATGAGAGGGCTTGCCAAATACCTTATCACGAAGCATCCGAATGAATATACAGATGACCAGATACTTGAAGAGCTTGGAAAATGGAAGACATTATTCTTCCCGACACAGATAGCTCAAAAAGCAGAAATATTGAAAAGCAAAGGAATAGAGTTGAACTACATCAATATGGCATCTAATAAATATAGGGGAATTGAGTCAGGCAGTACTAGCGGAAAAATGGTCGGCGGCTGTTAGCTGCATTTTTTTTTCAAACTAAAGACGCATCTTCGATGCGTCAAGTCGTTAAAGAAAAAATGTAAGTTGCCAAAAAAGAAAAACGAAATAGGAGGTGTTGAGAATGAGAAAAGAAACAGTAATATTGGTAATTTTGCTGGCTGTAATAGCTCTTGTAACAGTAGCTCAGGCAGTTCAGATATCAGATATCAGCGGTAAAATAACCGTTTCAAAAATCAGTCCTGCAGGCAATACGCAGAATTACAATTCAGCTCCAGCAGCACAAAGTGCACCAACAATGGTTGGCGGGTGCTAGTACTGAGACAAATTAAAATGGAAAAAATAAAAAAAGATAATTGTGTGAAATGAGAATGCGTTAGTTTTTTTCTTTGGTGAACTTAAGCTTTTTTTCGAAAGCAAAACTTTCGAAAAACACGAGATGTGCTGAACGCATGATGCAGCTTCGCTGCATCTTTCGGTTTC
>C687J35504_10002652_pt1 | contig 12069 bp, 8 predicted proteins | sample RifCSPhighO2_02_FD_35504 | JGI IMG/M metagenome (IMG submission 35504) | reverse complement strand
CACCGTAGCTACGGATACGCCTCGTAAATTCTTCGCTCCAAGATGGCTTGCCTTGCCAAACCTACTGGCACTTAAGTCCAATTCTGGAATGTGTGTTCTATACGTTATAATTTCTGTAACAAAAATAGGTATTTTGCGTCTCCTTTCGTAGAGGACTACATATGACAGAACAAGAACTTATTTCTAAACTCCGCGAATTGAAAAACGTTAGGCCCAAGGATGAATGGGTTGTTTTGGCTAAGGCAACTATTTTAAATTCACAGGCGGTGAAGGCGAAAGAATCATTTCGTCCATTACCCCATTGGAATTTTTCATCGATAGTAGGAATGTTTTTCCAAAAGAAATTTGCTTTTGCGCTAGCCATTCTTTTGTTTGTTTTTGTGGGCGGAATCGGTTTTCTGGGGTTTAATAATCAGTCAAAAAATGGTACTATGGTTGAACTGAACAACCAAGAACAGGTGATTGCCATAAAAGGTGAAGTTGAGAAATTTAAGGTAAAATCGAAAACATTATCCCAAATTGCAGCAGTAAATAGTACCCCGGCAGATCTTTCTCTGGCGGTGAAAGAGGTAAAGGAAGTGGCAGAAGGCCTTACTGATGCAATTAAAAAAGATCCGCAACTAGCAAAAGAGGTTGCACTTGATATCAATAACAATAAGACCTATTTGAATATTCCGGGCGAAGATGATTTGAAAGAGACCCTGGATGATTTGTATGAACCAATTGTTGTTCAGTTAATTGAAGATTTCAAGCACATAGATTTAACGGAAAGCCAAGAAAAATCCGTAGATAGAATTGAAATTCTGGCAGATCAAAAAAAGTTTACCAGTGCTTTAGAAGATGCCCTGTTGCTTAATATAGCAATAGAAAATAATTAAGAATAATAGACCTGCTGCGCAAAGGTTTTCGTTACGAAATGCAGTAATTTTTATCGAGAGAAGCGAAATGCGATGAGCCATATTGAAATTAAATCTGGCGAAGAGCAGTTAGATTTTCGCAGCAAAAATTACAAATTGCACCAGAAAAATCTTTACGCAGCGGGTCTAATGAAGCGTTTGAATATTGCGCCGAAGGGTTTTCTATTATTGAATGGCGGTATTGATAGTAAGACCAATGAATATAACATTTGACAAGTCGTAGTCCGGTTAAATTATTCGCGTGGTGAGGTTTAGCAAGATGAAATTCGTTGCTAATACGTAAAGCCGCGAAGTCACCAAGTTAAAGCTCGCCTTGCGAGCTCCCACCCCAGTAGTAGGTATTGCCCACGACAGGGGAATTCTGGGGTTTAACAGGACATAATTAAGGTCGACCGATGGTAATTAACAAAAATATTATTTAATTCAAAAAAACTATAAAAAAATGAATATAAGAAAAACAATTATCACAGCCGCAGTTGCAGTAACTACGGTTGCCATGATTGCTCCTATGTCTGTTGGCGCCGTGACCATAGCTGAGCTACAAGCGCAAATCAATGCTTTGATGGCTCAGTTACAATTATTGCAGGGACCAGTGTCTGGCACTCCTGCCGCTTGCGTCGGCGTGACATTTATCAGAAACTTGACCGTGGGTTCAGTGGGTTCGGATGTTAAGTGCTTACAGGCACTTATGAATACCTCTGCTTCAACTCAAGTTGCGGTATCAGGAGCAGGTTCACCTGGAAATGAAACAAGCTACTTTGGTGGATTAACCTTAGCGGCTGTTAAAATATACCAGGCACAGCAAGGATGGACGCCTGCAAACCAGGCAGGTCCTTTGACTCGAGCAAAATTAAATGCTTGGTTAAGTGGTTCAACTCCAACACCAACACCAACTCCAACACCAACCCCAACCCCAACACCAGTTCCAACCGGAGCAGGGCTTTCAGTAATGTTGGCCTCTGATAATCCAGCAGCTGGAACGGTAGTTGATGCTTCAGCGCTTCACCCAATGGTAAAGTTAACCTTTACCAATGGTGATAATGCTGAAGTAATGGTTACGGGATTAAAGCTAAAGAGAATCGGTGTATCAGCTGACGCCTCTGTCACAAATACCTATTTGTTTGATGGAGCTACGCGATTGACCGATGGAGCCGCAGTTTCATCTACTATGGTTAACTTCAACAGTTCTACGGGACTGTTTAAAGTTCCGGCCAATGGTTCAAAGACCATTTCGGTCTTGTCCAATGTTGACGGAACAGGTTCAGAAACCGTTGGTTTCCAAGTTGTTTCAATGGCTGATGTTACAACCAACGCCAGCTCGGTAAAAGGCACCTATCCAATTTCGGGAAACCTATTTACTATAGCCTCTGGCACGTTGGCAGGAGTAGAATGGAATGCCACAACGACCCCAGCAGAAGCTTCTGTTGACCCGCAAGACGGTTACACTGTTTTCCAAAACAGCGTAATTGTCACTACCAGAGCTGTTGACTTGACCAGAATTGCCTTCAGGAAAACCGGAAGCACTTCTGACACCGATTTGCAAAACTGGAAACTCTATATTGATGGAGTACAAGTTGGTTCAACAGTGCAATTGATGAAAAATGCGCAAGGAGACTGGTATGCGACTTTTGACTTGACTGGAGCTCCAAAGAGGTTGGAGGCAGGCACAAGAGTTGTAAAAGTATTAGCTGATATTGTGGGAGGATCAAGCTTAACCTTCACCACAAGTGTATGGAACGTAGCAGATGTTACGGTTGTTGACACGCAATATTATGCTAATGTTTTGTCTGACTTGGTTTCAGATGCCACATTCTCAAAGCGTTCATCTGGCGAGCAGACCATAAACGGCGGTACCGTCACTTTCACTAAAATGACAAATTCTCCATCAGGAGATGTTGTTAATGCCGCTTCAAACGCCCTTATGGGAAAATGGGAAGTGAAGGCAGCTGGTGAAAGTGTAAAAATAGAAACTCTTAATGTAAGGGTAATATTTGGTAACACCGTAACTACCGGTGACGATGATACTACCGCAACCGGAGATATCACTATAAGAAACGGCACATTGCTGGCTAACGGAGTCCAAGTTGGAAGCACCACTTCCACTATTAACGGAGCCGCTGGCACGCAATTTTCACTTGGTTCTTCTCTTATCGTAGTCCCAGGAAGCCCGGTTACCTTAGAGTTTAAGGGTGATGTATACGATAACAAAGGAAGCGCCAATGATATAGATTCAACTGATACCTTGCAGGCAAGCATTGTTGGTTCTTCAACCAATAATAACGCTACCGGACAAGTATCGGCAAATGAAATTGATGCTCCGGCATCTAGTGTCAATGCCAATGTGTTGACAGTAAGGGAAGGTTCTTTGACATTGTCAAAGTACACCGCCTACACCGATCACTCGGTAGTAGCTCCCCTTACTGATTACAAGGTTGGCCACTTCACATTGACCGCGGCAACTTCAGAATCAGTCAATTTGTCAACAATCACGGTAACCGTTGACGAAGTAAGCTCATACGCATCAAACCTGTATGTAAAGTACGGAACCCAGACTACTTCGGTAAAGTCAACAGTTGCGGCTACCCAGTCATGGTCAATCAATCATAGTTTGACGCCTGGACAAACCATCGACATGATGGTGTATATGACGGTAGGATCTGAAATGACTACCGGCACTGGTACTATAACCCTTGATGTTTCCGGAACAACCGGCAGTTCAGCGGTTGCAGCTGATGTTGCAGCAGTAACCAGCCAAGCGTTAACCTATACGTCTGGTGCGTTTTCAACTGCGTTTGACGGAACACCTCAACACCAAGTAGTTTCCGGAAATCAGTCTGTCTTAGCAGGAAAATTCAAGTTGACATCTTCTTACAGAGATTACACTGCTAAAGAAATGAGGTTTACTGCCAATAGCAACTCCATTGTGATTTCTTCAGCTACGCTGAAAGATGCCACAACGGGCGCGACATTAGCTACGGTTCCTTACGACAATACCAACAGCTACTTTAACTTCACAGGATTAGCTGTTGCTATTCCAGCCTCAACCGTAAAGAGAGTGGACTTGTATTATAACTTGATAGCTGATCCATCTGCTACTAATGCATCATGGAATCTTGATACCAAAGCTATCTTAACTTATATCAAGTACGCTGATTCTAACGGCACTGAAACTGAAGTAGATCCGCCAACCGCCGCTTCAAATACGGCAAACAGTACTATTGTATACAAGGCAGTGCCCGTTCTTTCTCGAACCGCTGTAACCAGTACCAAAGTCAATAATGCCAGTGAAATGGATCTTTATACATTCAATGTAACTGCTCCCGCTAACGGCGCTGTTCATATGAAACAGTTTAAGATTAATGTGGCTTGGTCAGATGCTGTTACTGCCGATACTTTAGAGATAGACACATTGAAACTCTTTGAAAATGGAGTTGATATAACCTCTACGGTGCTTATACAAGACCAAACCGGAGGAACAGTAGAAAGCACGAGCGGTATATCCGAGCTTTCCAGTAAGCTTATCGTAACTTGGGACGGCGACACTGAAGAATCAACAACTTCAGCCGGCGCAACAAGTATCTATACTCTAAAGGGTACGCCTTCAGGATTCAATGTTGAGGGTGCAACCGATACCACGCATGACGCTGTTACCTTCCAGTTTGTGCCTGATTCTGCCGCACAGACATCGGGATATAACTACATTAATGCAGGTACTACAATAGCCTCAGTTTTGAAGTTATTCTCATCGTCTACAGCAGATGCTTCGGCTGAAGATGCAAACTTAGTTTGGTCTGATGAGTCGGCAGTTGCCCATTCACCGGATGATGATGCTAGCACCAAGGATTGGTCCAACAGCTATTTGTTTAACACGGTTGGATCCCAGACTCTGACCTACTAATCTCTGCATGAACCCCTTACCCCTTTCCTAGATTGCTTGATAATCGGAATCCCGATTAAAAGGCCTAGCCGCAAATGAGTTTAAGGGAAAACTAAAAACCGCCCATTTTGGGCGGTTTTTAGTTGCTGACTAAAAAGTTAAGCAAGAGTTAAGCAAGAACGGTTCTGGTTAAGCCGGTTCTGGTTAAGCAAGAAGTTAAGCAAGAACGGTTCTTGCTTAATTGTTAGTTGGCTGATATACTTAATAATATATGTTACGCAAAGACCCATTTATTACCGGTGAGTACTATCATTTATATAACCGGGGTATAGATAAACGTATTATTTTCAAATCCAGAAAAGATTACGAACGTTTTATGATGCTTTTGTATGTTTCAAATTCTAATGAACAATTTTTCCGTCTTGATAATCTAATAAATCAACAGCGTAAAACATTCAATCAGATTCTAATATTAGAGAAGGGAGAACCACTCATATCCATTGGCGTATGGTGTCTTATGCCAAATCACTTTCATTTATTAATTAAACAAGAAATAGATGGCGGTATTACAAGATTTATGAGAAAGTTGGGCGTAGGATACTCGATGTTTTTTAATATTAAGTACCAAAGGAGTGGATCTTTATTTGGTGGTTTATTTAAATCAAAGTTAATTGGGAAAGATGACGATTACATGAAGCAATTATTTGGGTACATTCATATCAATCCGCTGGATATAGAATTTCCTAACTGGAAGCATGATGTTATTAAGGCAACAGGCAATATGAAAAAATTCCTGACAGTATATCCATACTCCAGTTATTTAGATTATATTGGGGAAAATAGGGTAGAGAAGAATATAATTAATCCAGAAAATTTCCCTGAGTATTTTCAAAATGCCCAATCATTCGAAGATTTCGTTGGGGATTATCTAATTAACGATTTTCCCATTTAAGCATTTAAGCAAGAACCGTTCTAGCAAGAAGTTCTAGCAAGAACTAGCAAGAAGTTCTAGCAAGAATAGCAAGAATTCTAGCAAGTTTAAGCAAGAACCGTTCTTGCTTATGTCGTTCTTGCTTATGCTTATGTTTCTTGCTTATGTGCTTATGTGGTTCTTAGTTCTTGCTTATGGTACCAGCGTTATTTCGGCGGATTCTCTTTTAAATATCTTTCCCAATACCCATGCTCCGAAGGCAGTGTCTTTATTAATCCCTCCATCCCTTTTTTTGAAGGGGGATTTAATTGTATGAGTTGAACAGCTCTTAAATAGGTCAGCTCGTACTCTTTTAATTGGTGGTGGATTTGGATGAGGTATGAAAGGTATTCGGTGTTTTTAGGGTCGTTATTAAATAATTGAAGATAAATGGCTTTGGCCTTAGAAAGTTCCTGTTCTGGGCCCGGTTTAAAGTAGATAAAACCCAAAGATGAGTTTAAAATTGGATTATTCGGCCTTTTGCCAAGCAGTAATTTAATAAAAATCAGAGTTTCTGGATTTTCGGGCTGAAGATTAAAAACCTCCAGCGCCGTTAACCCAGCTTTTTCGTAGTCCCCTGCTTTATCATACAAAAAAGCAAGGGTGGCAAAGTAACTGGCGGCGGCAGATTTTTCGTCAGATGGACGAAGTTTTTCGTAGGATAAAACCGCTTCACGCCAATTTTCCTGGCTCATGTAGGCGACGGCTAACTGCTTATACATAGGATTATAATTATAGCCATTTTGTATTGCTAAATCTGTATTTTTTTTGCCATTTTCTTGGTCTCCTAAAAATATTTGCGCAAGACCTAAATACCAATAACACTCGCCAAATCGCGAGTCTATTGCAATGCAATCCTCACCCACTTTTTTCATTGCAGAATAGTTCTGCGCTATCAAGTAACTTTTCCCCATTTCCGCCATTGATTCTTGCCGTCCGGGGCTTAACTGGATCGCCGTTTGAAGCTGATCTACCGCTTCTTTAAGTAGCGCATTTTTACTGCCCTGGTTTTCTTCTCTGGCAGCCAATACGTTAGTAAAGCTACCCATAAAAAGCCAAGTTCTTGAAAATTTCGGATGGGCATCAGTGGCTGTTTTCAGTAAAGAAACCATTTTTTGGGAGTACTCCACTTCTTTTTCGGGTTCTACAGAAGCGCATCTTTTTACAATATCAGAATATATCAAGACCGCATGCGGTTTTAAAATGCCGGACTTTGCCCAGTCCTCACTATTTGATAGGGTAAATGCTCTTTTGCAATGACCCTCACTTGATAAATTTTTGGCATGGGCTATTTTTTCGTTAAGATATAAGGGTTTTATATTCCAAAACCATAGAAACATAATTATAGCTGCAAAACAAATAAAAATCAGCGGTTTTTTCTTAAAGAAAATGTTTTGGGCGGGGAATACGGTTATTTTTTCTTCCTGTAGCCAAATCAAATAGAAAGAATATCCAATAAAGAAAAAAGAAATCACATACGTTGCAAAGCTGTCAAAATTGAAGAAAAGCACAATAAGATACCCGATAAACATGGCTTGGACTCCATGGATTTTTACCGTATTGCCAGCGTAATCGTCACCCGCCTGCAACGCTTTGGGCGTAGCCAGTGCGGGCAGGTCGTTTTTTTGGGAGTTTTTTGCATGTTCTAGTTTCCAAAAAAGGGCAATCCAAAAAGCGATATAAAGCAGTAAGGAAAATATGCCAGAGCTTGCGGCAATATCTAATAGGATATTATGCGGCCTGTCCCACAGTAGCACAGGATGAGCAAAAGGGACGGGATTGTAATATTTCTCAAAGCCGATATAAAAATTTTCAGGACCCCAGCCCAAAAGCGGTTTGTCTTTTATTGCTTCCACGGTCATGTTCCAAACCGGCAGCCTTACTCCAACAATATCAATAACAATTTTTTGAATGGATACACGGGTTGTTATGACTTTTAAGATATTATTTTTTTCTCCTAATTGGGGAAAAACGTTAAAAAGCAAAACAGCAACGACGGAACATAATATTATGCCGACGGCGATGATTTTGAGCGTTTTATATTTTTTCGGATACGGATACCATAAGAAAAAGTACAAAAAACCGGCCAGTAATCCAAGGTATCCCGCCCTTGAACCGGAAATTAAAATTGTAAAAACAAATAGAAGAAATAACGCCCCGTATGCCCCCTTTTCTTTTTTGCTCTGTTTTTGAATGAAAAACGTAAAGGATAGAAACGATAGAAAAATCATATACATTGCCAAGACGGTGGAGTTGCCAAGGAACGACGGAGTTGAGCCGCTTTCGAATGAAATAAATACGTTTTTTAAAAGATTAAAGTATTGCACAATGGCCAATGCCGATGCCAAAAACCCCGTGATGAATAAAATACGAAACAGCTTTTCCCATTGGTTTTTATTAATAAAAAGAGCTAAAAGAATTGAAAAAAGAAATAAAAATAAAAGGTTTAGCACACCACCGGACCTTGTGGGCGACCCAAATATGCTAAATAGAATGTCTTGGGAAAAAATAGTGGCCGCCAATAAGGTTGCAAAAAAAGCCCCAAGGAGTATTAAGGGCGAGTAAAGAGATTTATTCCATATCGGGAGCTCTATGGAAATACTTTTTTTGTAGAAAAATTTAAAAAGCAAAAAAGAAACTATCGTGGTTATAATAAGTCTAAATAAAATTGACCGTGTCCAATCGGAAGGTTGGAAATTCGGGGGAAGAACTATAATTGGAAGAAGTAAGAGAAAAGCCGCCATCCATACAACAATAGAGGAGGTACTTTTTACACTGTGTTCAGGATTGTTTTTCATATGGCTTTATGATATAAAAGATACATATTTATCATACCTATTACCCCGTAAAAAGCAATGAAAAAAGTAGTCATTACCTCCGGTTTTTTTAACCCAATCCACATCGGCCACATCAATTTAATGAAAGGAGCCAAAGAACTTGGTGATTTTTTGGTGGTTATTGTCAATAACGACGCGCAGGTTAAAATTAAGGGGAGCGCGCCATTTATGGCAGAACAAGAACGGGTGGCAATCATCCAAGAACTGAAGCACGCTGACGATGTATTCCTTTCCATTGACCAAGATATTACGGTTGCCAAAAGCTTGGAATATATTGCTAAAAAATACCCCGGAGAAATCTTCTTTGCCAAAGGGGGCGATCGGAATTTTGACAATATTCCCGAAAGTGAGAAAAAAGTATGCCGGCAGTATAACATTAAGATTGTGAATAATATTGGCGGAAGCAAGGTGCAAAGCTCTTCTGGATTATTGGGCAAGGTTAAGAGTAATTCAAGATAGTCGTATCTATTGTGGAAACAAAAAAATGTCCAATCTGCGAGTCGGGGCCAGTATCGTTTTTTTTGAAAAAGGATGAGTATCCTTTTTCAGTTTGCGATACCTGCCATTTGGTATTTATGAACCCTCTGCCAGACAGCGGACACCTCATTGAAAATGTTTATTCAAAAGAGTCTGGGTATCATTCTAAATCGGTTAAAAACTTAAAGGAAATAAAAAAATACGACAAAAAATTTACCAAGATTATTAATGCGTTGAATCGTTTTAACATAACGGGCAATCTGCTGGATGTGGGGTGCGCCAATGGTGAATTTTTATCCTTGGCAAAAAAACACGGATTTGATGTATATGGGGTTGAGGCCAACACCCATACTGCCGATATCGCCAAGAACAACGGATTGCCTGTTTTTAATGGTACCTTAGAAGAGGCGCGTTTTGAAAATAATTATTTTTCCGTAATATATTTGGGAGACATTATTGAGCACGTTACCGACCCGGTTGCCTTACTCAAGGAATGCAAAAGGATATTAAAAAAAGAAGGAATGATTGTCGTTTCAACCCCCAATATAGATTGTTTTTGGGTTTTAGCCACCCAATATGTTTGCTGTTGGTTTAAGTTTCCATGGTCGGTGCTGCACCCTCCTTACCACGTGTATCTTTTTTGTGAAGCTAATTTCAGAAAACTTATGCAGATGATAGATTTTAAAGTTTTGGAGGTAGAATATCATACTATTTCTTTAAGGCATGAACTTGGCGTAACTGGCCTGTTTAAAAAATACAAAAGGGAAAAATCAATTACCGCATTACTCTACATGGCATTGGTGTTTTTGTCATACGCCATAATATATGGCATCAATTTTTTATTGAAGCCCTTCTTAAAAAAGAGTTTTGAAATGATAGTTTTCGCTAAAAATTAACATATGAACATCAGGGAACTTTTTTTAGAAAATATTGGCATTAGGCAAACCATTTTTAAAAATACTTTTTGGTTGACGGCGGCCGAAGTGGTCATCGGTTTTTTGAGGCTGGGCTTGCTTATCTATGTCGCTAGAATTTTAGGGGCGACTGAGTATGGTAAATTCACCTTTGCTTTTTCTTTTGTTTCAGTGATAGTTATTTTTTCGGATTTGGGCGTCATTGATATTATTACCAGGGAATTTTCCCGCGACAAGGAAAAGGAAAAAGAATTTCCCAAGATACTTACCTTAAATATTGTCTTAAGTTTTGGGGCGCTAGCAATGATGATTATCGGCTCTTTTTTTATAACTTCTGAACCATATATTCAAAGATTAATTTGGATTTTAGCCTGTTTTATCGTATCCACCAGTTTTTTTGGGATATTTTTAGCGTTTTTACGGGGCCGGCAGAAAATGGAGTACGAAGCCGGTATTAAAATTATCCATACTATTATTTTGGTGGGAGTGTCTTTTCTTGGGATTTTTTACTTTCCGTCGGCCATCGGTTTGGGATACGGTTATTTGATAGCCAATCTATTTTCTTTAATCGCGCTTTTATTATTTTTCCACTTTCGTTTCCAGCGCCTGCGGCTTCATTTTGATAAAAGCATATTTAACATTCTAAAAATAGCATGGCCTTTGAGTTTGGGGTATGTGCCGATATGGATTTATATTACCGTAAGTTCCATTATGCTTGGTTATTTTAACTTAATCACTGAAAATGGATGGTATAACGCGGCTGCTAAAATCGCTCTTATCGCAATGTTGCCCGCGGAACTTATTATTAGGAGTTTTTACCCGGTGTTGAGCAAATTTTTTGTCAATGCCAAGCAGGAACTTCAAAAAAGCTGGGATTATTTAATGAGCTTTATTATTTTTTTAGTCATGCCGACGGTGGTGGGGGGGGTCACGCTGGCGCCAAAAATGATCGATTTTTTTTACGGTCCGGATTTTGGCCCATCCATCTTTTTGTTTCAACTCATGATGGTGGTCGTCGGCTTTACTTTTATTAATTACCCCTTCAGCGTCATCTTGATTATTTCAGACCATCAGGCAAAAAATTTCTTCCTTATCATCGCGGGTGTTTTGGTAAATATTGCATTGGGTATGATGTTGATTCCTCTCTTTGGCCTTTACGGGGCCATTGTTTCGGTAATGGCCTCTTCATTGGCTATTTTGCTGTTAACCATGGTTACTTCCAAAAACTTTGTGGAAATATCCCTTTTTAACACCAAGTTATTGAGGCATAGCCTCATTGCAGGGCTTTTTAGCTGCGCGATGTTTTTTGTTATAAGCAATCCCTTTATTTACCGCCTTAATATTTTTTATTCTGCGGGTATAGGAGCGGCAATGTATGGCATGCTATGTCTTTTATTTTATAAGATTCAAAATACTTATGGCAGAAAAATTTAACAGGATTCACCCCGTTAAATCCGCTTCGCAAAGCGAAGCGGTGTCCCGTAATGCAGGACAATTTAACCGGGTAAAAGTTGCTTATTTTTACACTATTTTTAGAAACGCCGCGATGGCACGGTGGGTAAGAAATATTACTGACAACATTGACCAAAGCAAATATGAAGTATCATTTGTCGGCTTAAAAATAGAGGAAAGCTTTACCAAAGAAATCCCAAAGAACATTTGCGTGGTAAATTTAAGTAATCCATATATCCCAACCGCGCTTTTAAAATTAATAGTATATCTTAGAAAAGAGCGGCCGGATATTTTTGTTGCTGCTTTCCCCCATATTAATGTTCTTGCCATGATGGCAAAAGTGATATCGGGAGTTCAAGCAAAAGTTATCCTCACAGACCACAACCACTTTTGGGGCCTTGCCCGTAACGCCAGAAGTTTATACCGCAGATTCTTTGGTATGTTTATTTTGCCACATTTAATGCGAATTTTTTATCCTTTATCCGATGTGGTTATTTGCGCATCAGAAGGTGTGGCGGAAAGTATTTTGGATGTGGTCAAGATTCCCGACAAGGTTAAGGTAATATATTATCCCGTAGCGACCGATAAAATCCAAGAATGGGCGCAGGAGCCGGTAAGCCACCCT
>C687J35504_10002642_pt1 | contig 12085 bp, 12 predicted proteins | sample RifCSPhighO2_02_FD_35504 | JGI IMG/M metagenome (IMG submission 35504) | reverse complement strand
GGCGTGAGGGCAATCCTTGTAGGGGAGGCACTGGTACGGAGTAAGGACGTGGCCTCCAAAATAAAAGAACTACTGAAAAACAATAGTAAGTAGGGGCGTATTGCAATACGCCCCTACTCCGGTTTGTAGTTTGTACCCACAAATAGCCCGCAGAAACATATACCGCCCTGGGCTATCTCTTCCTCATGGTAGATGCAGGGGCAGATAATACCCTTATTTTTCCCCTTATCTTCATTATTTACCACACGACAAGGGCAGTATTCCTCCCCATACTTCAACTTTCTTAGGGCAAGGCCCTTTATGATGGTATCTACGGTGGAGGTATCTGGATTGAACCGATAGGGGGTGTTCTTCAGCCACTTCTCAAGTCTCTGGCGGACGCCCTGTTGCACCCTGTCCAGACGGTCTTCTTTCTTGTCACCAGTTCCGCCTGGTGAGGATACCGCCTTTTTTGGCTCCATACAAAAAATTATACTTATCACTATTTTGAATGCAAGGAAAAAATTTGTACAATATATTGTATGTTTAACCTAAATAATTGACACATATAGTATTAGTGTCTCTGTGCGGAAATTTTCCTTTGACAACGCACTACAAAGTGTTAAAATCCCGTGCTGAGGGGAAGGCAGTAGCACCGCTTTGGCGTGAGTGGTTCAGGGAACAGGAGTCAGGGATCAGCCATCAGCAATCAGCAGTCAGGTATCAGCTTTCAGTCTGCTGATTACTGTCCCCTGATAGCTGACTGCTGTATACCCCCCCTTGCGTCAGAGAGGTGGTAGTAAGAAGACGGAGGTAAGGCATCATGTTAGACAGGGGGAAGCTGGCCCGGGGGCTTGAGACCATCTTAGGTAATATCGCAGTTGAGGAGATGCCAGGTAGTAGCAGTAGTAGAGTATTACACGTAGACCCCAACCTAGTACAACCCAATCCACACCAACCCAGGAAGAATTTTGACCCGCAGACAATAAAGTCCCTCACGGAATCCATTAGGGAGCATGGCCTACTACAGCCTATACTTGTAAGGCCGGGAAAGGACGGAGGCTACCAACTGGTAGCAGGCGAGCGGAGGTGGCGGGCAGCCAGGGAGTTAGGTCTTAATAGCATCCCGGTCATTATTAAGGATATGGGTAACAAGCAGTCCTTGAGTGTGGCCCTGGTAGAAAACCTGCAGAGGGAAGACCTGAACCCCATAGAGAAGGCAAGGGCCTTTTGGGAGCTTATAGAGGTCTTTGGGCTTACCCAGGAGGAGGTAGGGAGGTACACAGGGATAGACCGCTCTACCGTAGCCAATTTCCTCAGGCTCCTTGAACTCCCAATAGAGGTGCAAGAGCTTGTTTCACGTGGAACAATCTCCCCTGGCCACGCCCGGGCACTAATATCCCTCGGGAATGAGACCCTCCAGAGGAAATTATGCCAGAGGATAATAGAAGAGGGGCTGACAGTAAGAGAGGTGGAGGCCATCGCCTCAGGGGCCAAGAACCCCAAACCTAATAATGGGGCGGCGTCGGCACCGGCCGAAGAGGCGGTAGACCCAAAGGGTACTCACCATATGCGCTCCCTGGAAGACCGCCTGCGTAGGGCATTAGGGCTTAAGGTGCAGATAAGGCAGTCTAATGGCAGAGGAAAGATTATCCTCTACTTCCAGGGCAACGGTCAATTTGAACGCCTGGTGGGGCTCCTAGGGACTACGAGTGCATAGTTCCTAGGCATTCCCTTTTCTCTGCTCTACTAGCCCTGTGAGGCATTCTAGGATCTGGATGAGCTGGTTCTTCAGCACCATTGTGTCTACTATCCTTGCCCTCAATACCTCCCGCAGGGCCTCTATCTGGGCCAGCTCTCGCTCTGTGAGTTCCATCCCAAATCTCCTTGAGGATACCCGAAGCACAATAATAAGTTATACTAATTATACGTATTTTACAGATTATGTCAAGTAAAATTTTTCCGATGGATAAACAGGCGATAGGTGAAAGGCTAAAAATAGCCATAGTGTCTCAAGGTATTACTCAAAAAGAGTTTGCAGAAAGGATAGGGTTCTCAGATAAGTATATAAGTGACATTGTTAGGGGTAGGACGAAGCCATCCCTCGCCCTGCTATCGCAGATACGCTCTGTATTTAACGTATCTACGGAATGGTTGATTACCGGGGTCGGCGACTCTTCCAAGATAACCCTGGAGGGTTTTGTCAAGGAATCTACCCCGACCTATCGGCCTTACACAGGAGTGCCTTCACAATTAAAAGAAGATAAGAAGGTGGCCCTGCCCTTATTATCCGAGACACAAGTCTTAAGTGTCTACAACAGAGAGTCTTACATTAAAGAGATAAAAGCTGAAGAATATTGCCTGTTCTACAGGGACTGGCTAAGCCAGCCAGACGAGACCGTTTGCATGCAGGTCAGGGGGTCTGAAATGGAACCCCTTCTAAAGGAGGGTTCGGTGGTTGCGTTAAATATTGGCGTGAGGGACCCCGCCCTCCTGGTGGGGAGGATTTGCGGCGTCCGGGTGAAGGGGACGGGAGGTGGTGGGGCTGCTCCTGATAATATATGTTTCAGGTGGTTAAAGGCCAGTGAACCCTATCTGGTCTTTGTGCCCCAACAGGAAGGCCATCCCATACTGTGTCTCCCCCCAGCGGAAAACCCCATTATAGGCAGGGCAGAGGGGGCCTGGGTGAGATTTTAGAAATGTAGGGTGGGCTATGCCCACCAATTAAAGGTGCAAAAGTAACGACAAGGGTGTAGGGTGGGCACAGCCCACCCTACCAGGCTAGACATTTTTTCTGAAAAACATTATTGAAGATTTTGGGTTTAGAATTACAATTAAGCTTTTTGGATTTATTGCCATGAGGGGATAACACCCTCGGGGGTTACCTCAATAACCACTTGCAAAGAGGGATGTAGGCTGAATTTTCGCCCCCCTCGGGCGTTCTACATAATACGTAGGGGATAGGTCAGTTGTGTCTTATGATATCACATTTATACATACTTCTGGCAAGCCGCTGACACGTGCTTAGAGACAAGGGAAAATATTCTGACTCTGAAGAAGTCTGGCCGGTTAAAGGGTACGAAAAGCCCTCTGCCGCACTGTTGTATCTCCTCCTAATCTGCGTGGCCTATGCCCCTGTAGTCTTTTCAGGCAGGAGTCTTCATGCCTCTCTCTATTATCCCTATGGCGTCTTGAACGACGGCCCAGTAGGGTATGAGGGTAGGAAGCCCCTTAATACCTTTAACATAGACCATACGCATGCCTTTACTGCATGGCCCTTAAACAAGGCGGTGGGGGACATGTATCGGAAGGGGGAGATACCGTTATGGAACCCTTATCAAGGCATAGGGATGCCCCTTGCGGCCCAGATTACACAGGAGGCGTTCTTCCCGTATCGCGTCCTTGAAGACGTCTCCCCTGTCTGGACGTGGGATTACTTCCTCCTCGGCCGGTTGTGGATAGCTGGATTTTTTACCTTCCTTTTCCTTCGTCAGTTAGGGCTCTCTTGTATGGCCTCCCTTCTTGGCGGCATATTCTACATGTTTTCAGGTGCTTTTGTATGGCACATAAACAGGGAGGACATTGCCGATACGGCAATAACGGTCCCAATATTGCTTCTCTCCCTGGAACGGTTGATGCAGAGGCAGCTCTACAAGGAGATAGCCTTCTCTGCTGGGGCCTTTGGAGTAGTCCTCTCAACCCAACCAGAGGCAACTCCCTGGATACTGCTCCTCGGTTTTTGTTATATCCTGGTAAAAGGCATTGCGGCAGGTATCAATATGAAGACCCTGATATTACTCCTTACTGTCCCGTTTCTCCTGGGCATGGGGATTTCTGCCNTACTGTGGTGGCCATTTCTGGACATGGCTTTGTGCTCACAGACCCTCCATTTGGAGGGCTGGATGGGGACTGTGGGGACGAACCAGGCCTGGTCGTATAAGCTGTCCATTTTGTTTCCTACCATTTTCATATTGCCTTCCTGGACTCGGATATGTCCTCAAAACGGGTGTTGGGACTATCTGGGTGGCTACACCGGGGTTCTCCCGATTTATCTGACTGTCTTAGGGCTTATACTGGTCTTTGTTTCAAAGGAAAGGAGCTTCCGCCGGGAGTTAATTTTCTTTGCAGGGTTTGCGGTGGCAGTGCTCCTTAAGAATTTTGGGATTCCCCCCTTTATCTGGCTGGGGCATCTGCCCATTTTCAATGCCTCCTTTTCCCAGCGATGGGGCGGTTGTGTCTGGACCTTTAGTTTTGCCGTTGCGGCGGCCATTGGGCTTGAGGTCTTGAACAGGAGTTCTCAGAACTCCAGCACCGGGTTGCAGGAGGTCTCCCAGCGGTTGTTGGGCTCGCTGTGGAAAAAGGTGCTCTTTTTTGGCCTGACCGTAGGCATCCTTATTGCGATAAGAAAAGAGTTACTGGATATAACAAAAAAAGAGGGTCCCCANGATAGTTTCTTTGCGCCAAGCGTATTTGGGGGTTGTGTGCTGGCCTCAATAGTGGTCGTCTTTGCGACGCTCCTTGTGTGGAGGTACTCCAGGAACCATAAGGGGCTGGCAGCCTTTATTCCCCTTGCCTTTGTGGAACTTTGGTATGTAATACCTAGAGGATATAACTACTACACCATGAACCAGTTGTGGATACCCGTAGTGATGGGCCTCCTGGTAATAGTCTTCGTTGCCCTGGAGAGGAGACGGCTTGCGGTGCTGGGCAGTTTTGTGTTTATTCTATCCTACCTTGTAATTGACGCTTATGCCCCCAACGGTTTTCCGGACAGGCATGACCCCTTTACGGAGGCTCCATACGTGGGGTATCTAAAGAAACTGGGGGGGAATTACCGTGTAATAGGGGAGGATGGCATCCTCATGGCAAATTTTGCCTCTGCCCTGGGTGTACAGGACGTCCATTATGCCTTCACTGTGATCCCCCAGTGGTTTTGTGATTATGCGGAGAAGTCCCTTTTTACTGCAAAGCCAGGGAAGACGGCGGCCTCAAGCTGGTTTCTGGGGGTTGGGGGACAGTACCCTACGATGAGTTTCCCTGAGGTATCGCCGGGACTGGTTTCAGATGAGGTCAAAAGGGCATTAGATAATGCCCACAGGGTTGAAAGGGAGATTAGGGTGAATCTCCCGTTTTATTCGCTGTTGGGGCTCAAATACATAATACTCCCCAAGCGCACCACCTTTAATACCCATGACCTGAGGGACAAAAGTAAGGCAATCTTTCCCTTAATCTACCACGACGAGGTGAATATATACGAGAACCCAGAGGTGTTTCCTCGTGCCTTTGTTGTGCACGGGGTCAGGTATGCCGATTCGTACGAAGAGGCTCAGGCCCTGTCGCGGGGGCTTGGTTTTGACCTCAGGCGTACGGTGGTCCTTGAGGATGCATTGCCAGCAGAGTATGAGAATGGTACGCAACAGGAGGGCCTCGACTCTACGGCCATAATCAGGCGGTATAAGCCTAACAAAGTGGTTATTGACGTCCATGCAGACGCCCCCGGTGTGTTGGTGCTCAGTGACCTCTACTATCCGGGCTGGGAGGTGTACGTGGATAGAGAGCCTGCCAGACTGTATCGGGCTGACGGGGTCATCCGCGGGGTCTTCGTCCGGGAAGGGGAACATACGGTGGTATTAAAGTATGTCCCCCGGAGCTTTAAATATGGCCTGATGGCCCTTGCCTTGAGTCTTACTGTGTGCGGTGGGTTTATAATGGTTGGCTCTAGAAAATTCGTTTAACCATCTTTAGATGCATATTCCAAAGACACTGAATATGGCCGAGAGGAGTATGACACACCCGATGGCAAAGGTAATTGTTTTTGCCATTGTGGTGGCGATGCTGGGGCCTTCATGCCGTCTGTATTGCGAGGAAAAAAATAACGCTACAAAAAGTGCCGCAGAGGAGATAAGGAAAGGGGATGTCTTATATAATCAGGGGAGGTTATGGGATAGCCTCACTCACTATAAAGAGGCCCTTCTCATTGAACCTGGTGCAGACCTTTACTATAAGGTAGGGATGATTTATAAGAACCAGAATATGGCTCTCGGAGAAGAGTTCTTTTTGCAGGCCATCAGGTTAAATGAAGAATATGCGCCTGCATATAAGGCCCTTGGAGAGATGTATCTGGCGTGGGGAGATGCTGGATTGGCCAGTGAGGCCTTTTGCAATGCCCAACAGCTATTTGCGAAGGGAGGAAACCTGGCAGAGGCGGCATTGTGTAAAAACTGTGAAGAAAGCATAACTCATTTTATTGCAGGTATGAATTTGCAAAATAATAGGAATCCCCAACAAGCCCTATACCACTACGGACTTGCGGCCGAGGCCACCTCCTTTAAATCTCCGCAGGTGTTGTACAGGATGGGTACCGCCTTTAGCGAGTGTGGGCGTTTTGTGGAGGCCATTAAAGAATACGAGAAGGCCCTTTCCCTCATGCCTGAAGATAGGGACACCAGATACAACCTTGCCCTTGCTTACAAGATGCGTGAGGATTACAAAAAGGCCAGGGACCTCTTGAAGGAGGTTATCCTTGTGGACCCCCAATGGCCATACGCACACAAAGAACTGGGAAGGTGTTATATGTATGAGGCCCAGGTCTACAAGGTAAAGGAGTCCCCGGAGGCAGAAGCGGAACTTTACGAGGCAGGTGTTTTGTTTCTGAAGGAGAGGAATATCAGTGAGGCAGATGCTTGTTTGGAGGAGATAAAGCATCTATGTGGGAAGTCGTCGGCCTCTTACAAAAAGCTGTCAAGAAAGATAAATGAAACGGTACTATGCAGGAGGGAGGCTAGGACTATATAGGAGGCTAGGACTTAGAGAGACTAAATACCTTTCTAAGTGTTGCAAAATTGGTGTTGAAATTGCCTTCAGAATCATTAGTATATAACGAACGCCCTGTCTATGGCGAAAAGGAGTCTCTATTGACGGGTGATAAGTACAGGATAGACAGCCACAAATTGTTTTACCACGGCATCCCGAGGGTAAATGACTGGCTAAAATGGGGGCCTATCAAAAGAGGTTTTTAGAAAAGGGACTCCTCCTGGAGCGCCTCGCCGAGCTGGCACAGAAGGGCCTCGGGAGCGTGATGTGTGCAGGGGGGACGCCTGGGGCTGTAGTGCCTACCTGGGAAACGAGAGGTTCCTTTTAGCTGATTTTTACAGGGGACACAGAGGTTGTCTGATAACTACAATTTAAGGGCACAAGTTAAAGATGCCAATAGGGAGTTCCATGACCTAGTAGCCGACGTTTACGACCAGCTAGGCAGCAGGGAAGACACAGAATTCAAGACGTGGCTGGAAGATAAGATTAAGAAGTTAAAAGGGCTAACCAGGGGGGAATGTCTCCTTGACCTCGGATGTGGAAGGGGTTTTGTGCTGGAAAGTGCCCAGGATGTCTTTCCGAGGACCTGTGGCATAGACATCTCCCTCGGGATGCTTCAAAAGGTAAAGGGGTTTCGTGTATTGTGTGGGGAGGTAGATTTCCTTCCCGTTAGGACAGGGACGGTGGACGTGGTAGTTGCCGTCGCTCTCTTGCACCACCTCTGGGAGTATGATAAGCTGTGTTCTGAAATTTACAGGGTGCTGAAGAAGGGTGGGGTTTTATACATAGACCAGGACCCCGACACGTGGTTTACTACTCTATTTGGCTTGCCGCTGAGGATACATAAGTATCTCTTCGGTTCTTATAAGAAGTACGGTGAACTTAAGAAGGGGTTGACGCAGGACTTGTTTGATTCTGCCGAGGTACATCTTTATGATGGGGTTGATTCTGCTTCGGTATTGAAGAAGCTAAAGGAAAGCGGGTTCTCGTCCGTAGAATGTAGTTATCACTGGACCGGCCCCTTTGGTCTTGTAAACAGGCTTGTGGGGGACATAGGTTTCCCCAGGGGGTTTGCGCCGTATTTTAGGATTATGGCAAAAAAGTAGGGAGATGGAAGGCTAACCAGGGTCTGGGGAAGCGATGACATTACACTTAGACAAAAAACCGTTAGAGCAGGACCTCACAGTGGTCGATTTAAAAAAGCTGGCGTACAGGATGAGAAGGCAGATTATAGATATGGCCGTGAGCGCAGGGGGTGGGCACATAGCCCCGGCACTATCAGCGGTAGAAATACTAATCAGCCTGTATTTTCGTGTCTTAAGAATTAACCCTGAGGACCCACAATGGCCTGAAAGGGACAGGTTTATCCTGAGTAAGGGTCACGGCTGTTGTGCGTTGTATGCAGTCCTGGCCGAGAGGGGTTTTCTCCATAGGGATGCGCTGAAGACCTTCTGCCAGGATGGTCATGCGATGGGGGGGCATCCAGAATATGGCAAAATCCCCGGGGTGGAAACGTCTACCGGCTCCCTTGGTCACGGCCTATCGATAGCAATTGGTATTTCTCTGGCCGCAAAGAATGACGGAAATACTTGCCGCAGCTTTGTGCTTCTGGGTGACGGGGAGTGCAACGAAGGCTCTGTCTGGGAGGCGGCGATGTCCGCCTCCCAGTTCCAACTGGACAATCTCGTGGCGATTGTAGACTATAATAAACTGCTGGCTACCGGCTTTATTAAGGACGTGATGGCACTAGAACCCTTTGCCATGAAGTGGAAGTCCTTTGGATGGGAAGTAAGGGAAGTCAACGGACACGACATCAACGAGGTATCTCGCACGCTGAACGAGGTTCCTTTTGCAGAGAAGAGACCGAGTGTGGTCATTGCACATACGGTTAAGGGTAAGGGGGTCTCTTACATGGAAAATAACCCTGTCTGGCATTACAGGTTGCCTAACAAGGAAGAACTCCTGCAGGCATATAAGGAGCTAAACGAAGGGTTACAGTCACTGACATGAGAAACGCCTTTATCAAAGCTGTTTATGAGCAGGCGGGCAAAGACAATAGGGTTTACATGCTGAACGCCGATATTGGAGTCTTTGTCTTTGACGATTTTAAGCGAGATTTTCCCAAGAGGTACATTAACCTTGGCGTTGCCGAGGCCAACATGATTGGCGTGGCCGCAGGGCTGGTTTTGAGCGGCAAAGTCCCTTTTGTTTACACCATCGCCCCGTTCGTTACCATGCGGTGCCTGGAGCAGATAAGGGTGGATGTGTGCCTGCAGAACCTCAACGTTAAAATCGTAGGGGTTGGTGCAGGGCTGGCCTACGGCGTCCTGGGGCCTACGCATCATGCAATTGAGGATATTGCGATAATGCGTGCCCTACCGAATATAACGGTCATTTCACCGGGAGACCCGTGGGAGGCGTATGAGGCCACTAAGGCGTCCGTAAGGCACGAGGGCCCCGTGTATATCCGTTTGGCTAAGAGCGGAGAACCCAGTCTGGTAGAACACCGCCACAACGCCTTCCAGATAGGAAAAGGGGTGACCTTGCGGGAAGGGAAGGATGCCACTCTGATTGCAACCGGGTGTATGGTGAAAAATGCCCTCTGTGTGGCCCAAAAGTTGTTCTGTGAGGGTATAAATCTACGGGTGATTAATATGCACACGATTAAGCCCATAGACCACGACATAATACTGGAGTCTGCAAGGGATACAGGGGCAATCTTTACCATGGAAGAGCACAGCGTTATTGGAGGATTGGGTAGCGCGGTGGCAGAAGTCCTTGCAGAAGAATCTACTGAGAAGGTGCAGTTTCTTAGGATAGGATTTAAAGATACGTTCTGTGAAGTCGTAGGGTCTAGAGAGTATCTCTTAGCGAAACATGGCCTAGACGTGCCCAGTGTTTCTAAGATGGTAGCTAATTCCCTAAGAGGCAGTCCCGTGCAGTAAAGCCCTCCCACAGCGACCCGCACTTAATCCAGAGGGGTTTATCACAATGACAGAACAAGACAAAAGACTAGAGATATTGGAGGCGAATAGAAGGTTTTTTGATACGGTGGCAGATTCCTTCGCAGAGATAGATGCCTATAGGCTAAAAGAGACCGGGCAGTGGGTGGGTGACGAGTTGAAGAAGCTGAGCCAGGAGGCGGGGAGTTCTGCACTATTGGACCTGGGCTGTGGTACAGGGCTTGCCATACAGGCAGGGAAGGGTTACTTCAGGCACGTGTTTGGAATAGACTTATCCCACAAGATGCTCCGTGAGGTGAGTTCAGGTTCTAACGGTTCAGTGTGTGGTGACGCCATATACCTGCCTTTTAGGGCAGACTCCTTTAACGTAGTTGCCTGTGTTAGCGTCCTGCACCACCTTTTTGACCACCTGCCTGTGTTTCAAGAGGTCCATAGGGTCTTGAAAAAAGGGGGCCTTTTGTATGCAGTCCATGACGTAGACTCTGTCTTCATGAAGAGGTTCCACCGGCCTGCTAATTTGTACAGGCAATGTTTGGGTCTTAGTAAAAAGTTCGTAGAGTCAAAGGAAGGTATTACCGAGGAGTTGTTGGAGCTTGCCGACTACCACGTTGCCGAAGGCATAGACACCCAGAAGCTTGCGGAGGAATTGCAGGAGGCTGGTTTTCCGGATGTCACTGCTGAATTCTATTGGAGGGGGGCAAACAGGCAGATAGACTTCCTTTTAAGGTTTTTCGGGGCCATGGGGAAGACACCACGGGGGTTTGCCCCATATTTCTCTGTTATAGCCAGGAAATAATTCAGGAGGTGTTGTCCCGTTGCATGTTTAGTCCACTGGAAAATAGAAACTGATCGGTTCGGGTAATGTATTAGAGATTTATTNCTTGACTTAAATAATTTATGAGATATAATTTNNGGTCTAAACATTCNAGGCCATTAAGAGAAACGGGGTGAAAAGGCGTAGTGGCTAAGATATTACTGACAGGGGAAGAGAACCTAAAAGAGGCCCTCAGAAGGTTTAAGAAGATGTGCGACAAGGAGGGCATTATAAACGAGTCCAGGCGCGGCGCCTACTATGAAAAGCCTTCAGACAGGCGCAGGAGGGAAGAGAGCCGCAGACTCAAGAACATTAAACGCTCCCAGTTCAAAGTGGAGTACGGTACATTCTAAGTCATATCCAGTACGGCCTTAAGAACCCCCCCCTCTCGCAGGCGAGATTAAAGGCCTTTTTTGCCCTTTTTAAGATCTCCTTTTTTTTAGTTTGTTAAAAACCCAAATCGCCTTTCCAATAATAGGATTTTCTGCGCGCTTATTGAAATGGAACGGCCGATTTGTAGAAGAAGGACGCTCTGGGAAAAAGTGCATCGCACCCCTTTGTAACGAAAGCCTTCTTAGTACGCAGTTATCCTCTGCCCGAATAACGAAAATCATCCCGTCCACAGGTTCCTGTTCAAGGGTATCCACCACTACAAGAGACCCATCCGGAATTGCCGGTTCCATTGAAGCTCCTTTCATTTTTAGCACAAAAGTGTTTTTGGGATGTTTTAACCATTTTTCATCAAGTGCAATAAAGTCTTCCGCAGGATAGTCTTCTAGTGCCCTTATAGGACCGGCGGCAACCTCATTAGAAAGAATCGGCAAAATAAAGGAATGGAGCGACACTGCGTATTCAGTGGACTCTTCCTTTATAATGTCTGTGGCGGTTCTGTTAAAATATTTTGGCCCTATTCCCAGTAGAAGCCAAGCAGGATTTATCTTTCTCTTTTCTGCAAGTCTCAAGATAAGTGGTGAAGAAAGAGGGGCTTTAACTTCAAAATAATTGTAACCACTTGGAGTAAGGCCAAGAAGCCTGGCCATTTTCGCTTGTCCCCTTAGTCCAAACCATTCTTCCCTTAGGGCCTTCGTGCGGGCCATAATGTCAGGCAAACTAGTACCCATGACGCCCCTGCCAAAAATCAAATTTATTGGAAAAAAACTGTTGACAAAACATCCAACATATCTTATATCTTGTTCGGGCAAGTACGGGCAAGTGCAGCAAGTGCAAATAGACGCAGTATACAGGCATACATAAGAAAGTCAAATCCCTGTGTGAATAAATTATTTCCTGCATAAAATTGTTGGTGAGTAATGTGTAAGGAGGGTTAACCATGTCCACCATAACCACATACCTGGGGATGCACTGGAATAACTTCTTCTTAGTATCAAAGTCTTGCGTAGAGTTGAGACTGGTCAGGGATGGGAGTATGGCCCATTGGGGAGACCAGTTCCTCCCAGTTAGAGGAAAACAGTTTGATATATTGTACAAGCTTGCACGGAGACCGGGGGAAATAGTC
>C687J35504_10002640_pt1 | contig 12098 bp, 12 predicted proteins | sample RifCSPhighO2_02_FD_35504 | JGI IMG/M metagenome (IMG submission 35504) | reverse complement strand
AGATAAACATCGAATCGCTCCACGTGGCGGAGGTCGACCCGAAGACGCATACCTCGCGCTTCAAGATAGAGATCATCGTGAGTCCGGAGCTCATCGCGACCNTGACCAANCANATAGAGCGCATCGTCGAAGTCGTCCACGCGGAGTACAAAGAAAGCAAATAATAAATGGAACGGATACTTGTTATCGGCTGTCCGGGCGGCGGAAAAACAACGTTTGCCAGGAAGTTAGGCAAGTTGCTAAACATCCCAATACATCATCTGGACTGGCATTTTTGGAAAGAGAATAGAAGGCCCACGCCTCAGGATGAGTTCAGAGAGACCCTAAAACAATTAATGCAGGAGTCCCGGTGGATTCTTGACGGGAATTTCACCAAATCAATTGACATTCGAATAGCTGAAGCCGATACGATTATTCTTTTCGACTTCCCAAAGGCGATTAATCTGTGGCGCACCTTCAAGAGATTTTTTCAACACTTCGGGAGTGTCAGACCGGACATGGGAGGGGGCAACAAGGAAGCGCTTGTGTGGAAGCACGTCAAATACATCATTACGTTCCCCCGAAAAGAGTTTGTCCGGAAGGTGACTTCGTTGGCAGAAGGGAAGAATCTCATTGTGCTCTGCAACCCAAAGGAAGCACAAGACTTTCTCGACACCCTGTAGAATCTATTTCACGAACGTCAGCCACTCCAGATACTTGGGTTTTCTTAACACCCCAAATTTTACACCATGGTGTAGAAAAAGGGATGATAGTCTGAGAGTAAAATAAGGTCTGACCTTCTTTCACGCATCGGTTGCGAGAGTATAATACGGACTATGGGCATTGATAATCAGGAACCGCCAGGGGGGACGGGACGTCTTCGGGCCGTGCTCGCGCAAGCCCGACAAACGAAGGAAACAATTAAACAGCAAAAAGACCTCGAGGATGATTCAATACGGGGCCTAGGACGACCATATGACGTATTCAGTCGCGATGTAAGTACGTATCTAGAATCTCTTGAGGAATTCTTTCCGGGTGTCTCAAAGCACGTGAAAGACGTTATCGCCAAGAAGAAGCAAGAAGGAAAGAAGGTATTAGTCGTTGATTTGGCAGGTGCTGCGAGTGCCACTTCTTTAGGGGCAGATAGAACTATATCTGCAACTCTCCAGAATAACGTCGAGGAACTTGAAGGGCAAACGATACTCGCGGTCGATTTACTTTCTCACCGGGGATTGCAGGCACTTTCACATACCATACAGGAAACTGGTATGCCGATTAGTTTTTCATTCTGNTGCCCAGTGGGACCTGCCGCCACCCCTGCTTATGGCGGAAATACGTATGTTGATGGAAGGATGTCACGTTTATTGAGGGGGATATACTCGCTTCATGCTGTGGGTGGCGAGATGTATTTGAATTTCCACTATGCTCCTCGCAAACTCGAAATACCCTCTGTTTTTGATGGTTTGGACGCAAAAGTCGAAGATGCATCGAGAGACCAGAATCTGGAGAGAAATATCTTTCGGATTACAAAGCCTGAAGCACCGGAGCACACATAAAAAATAAAATGGAACTGTTCAAAACAACTTTTGATCCGGTTATTTTTTAACGAACGTCAGCCACTCCAGATACTTGGAGTCTTCTCCCTCATCATTTCTAAGCGTCACGATTTATACACATCTCGACGATGTCCGACTGCTTCAATGACGATTATATTTTGGTGGACGGAGTACACGGCGCGATAATCCCCGACGCGGATCTTATACAAGCCCTTGAATTCCCGATGGAGCGGCTCCGGCACGATGTCGGAAAAATGTTCTTCAAACCACGCGATCTTTTCCACGATCCGCCGGGCGATGACCTTATCGATCCGTTCGAGATCCTGCAAGGCGTCGGCGCTCCATTTAACGGATGCCATACTTTCTGGCGATCACTGAAAGCGGCGTGAGTTTCTGCTTCTTGCTTAAACGCTTCCGAAGCGCTACAACGAAAGGCTTTTTGAGCTCGAGCCCTGCGTCGGGGTCGCCGAAAAACTCGAGGATCTTCTGCTCGACGAGGTGTTCGAGCTTTTTATTTTTCTCTACAGTGGTCATACGGGAGCCATTATAGCATTTTCTCGAATATTCGCAGCTTATCCGAAGATTCCTGTATCAGAGGATCTTCTCACGATTTGTTGACGAACGTCAGCCACTCCAGATACTTGGGGTTTTCGCCGCGGGTGATTTTTTTGAATTCTTCCAATATCTGCTTCGTGACCGGGCCGAACGGCGATTTCATCGGCTTGTCGTCGATGGAAGCTATCGGCGTCACCTCCGCCGCAGTGCCCGTGAAGAAGCATTCGTCCGCGGCAAAAGCCTCCGCGGGCGTGATGGCGCGTTCCTCTACCGTGTAGCCGAGGTCCTTGGCGAGCGTCAAAACGCTCCAGCGCGTGATGCCGGGGAGTATCGAGCCGAGCGCGGGCGTCGCGATGGTCTTGGCCGTCACGATGAAGAAGTTCTCGCCGGAGCCTTCGGCAATATTACCCTCGGCATCCAATTGCATGCCTTCGGTGTATCCCTTTTGCACCGCTTCCCGCACGCTAAGCATAGAGTTGATGTAATTTCCCGTCAGCTTTGCGCCGGGGACGGTCGTCTGCGGGTGGATGCGTTGTGTTTTCACGATAATGACGCGCGCCGGCTCGTCGCCCAAGTACGCGCCCCACGGCCACGCGGCCATGGCGATCTCGATAGGGCAGTTGGTCGGTAGCACACGCACCTCGCCGAATCCGTAGTAGATGATAGGCCTGATGTAGCAGGATTTCAGCTCGTTCGCTTTTACCAATTCCACCGCGGCCGCGCACAGCTGGTCCACCGAGTAGGGGAGTTTCATATCCAGACCCGCACCGGAGAACTCGAGGCGTTCCATGTGTTTGCGCAAATGGAATATCGCGGGACCTTTTGCGGTCTCGTACATGCGTATCCCCTCAAAGGCGCCCGTACCGTAATGGAGCGAGTGCGTGAGCACGTGTATCTTCGCGTCTGCCCACGGGACGAGCTTTCCGTTGAACCAGATGTATTTCGTTGCTTCCATTTTTTTATTATGCGTTCAATCTGCTAACGACACAAGACGTGAATTCCTCCGTCGAAAGGGTACCGGACAGATCTTTGGTCTTTTCCCCCGCNTTCCACGCGGCGAGGACGGCAGCCTCGATGGCGTCTGCTTCTTTTTGCAGATCATATGTGTGGCGCAAAAGCATCGCGAGGGAAAGTATCTGCGCGGTCGGATTCGCAATATTCTGTCCGGCGATGTCGGGAGCGGAGCCGTGCGAGGGCTCGTACAATCCGAATTTCTTCCCGCTGAGGCTTGCCGACGGCAGGAGTCCGAGTGAGCCGACAATAGCGCCTCCGAGGTCGCTCAAAATGTCGCCGAACATGTTGTCGGTCACGATGACGTCGAACGCGACAGGGTTCCGCACGAGCTGCATGGCCGCGTTGTCCACGAACATGAATTCCAGCGCCACCGAAGGATATTCTTTCTGGACGCTTCTCACCACATCGCGCCAGAGGCGGGATGTTTCGAGGACGTTGGCCTTGTCCACGACCGTCAATTTGTTCTTCCGCCCCGCGGCCGCGGCAAATGCCACCCGCACGACCCGTTCTATCTCACCGGCGGCGTACGTGCTCGTATCCTCGGCCATCTGCTCCCCGTTCTTTTCGAAGCGGCGCTTCTCGCCGAAGTAGATCCCCGACACGAGTTCGCGCACGATAAGCACGTCTAACCCCATGATTATTTCCGGCTTGAGCGAGCTGAAGTGTTCGGTGCCGGGCCACACGCGCAAAGGTCGCAGGTTGGCAAAGAGGTCGAATTTTTTCCGTAATCCCAGAATGACCTTTTTCTCGGCGTCTTTCCACCGCGGACTTTCCTGATCGGCGACGGGCCCGCCGACGGCACCGAAGAGAATGGCGTCGGACCCTTCGCATATCGCTATCGTTTCTTTGGGCAAGTGTTCGCCGAAGGAGTCGTACGCGGCGGCACCGACGGCCGCTTCCGTTGCCTCGAAGGTGTGGCCGAACCGCGCGTTCACCGCTTCAAGTACGCGGAGCGCCGAGGTCATGATCTCGCGCCCTATCCCGTCACCGGGCAATACTGCAATAATTCCTTTCATACGCGTTTTTTGGATGTTTTGCCGCCCGCGCGCACACGTCGTGTGTGCTGCGGCGATCTGTTGAGCGCGGAGAGAAGCGCGCGCAGTGATGCCCCGACGATATTGGGGTCGATGCCGACGCCGAAATACGGAATTCCCGTTTCGTCGGCGATGCCGATATACGCGACCGCGCGCGCGTCCTCACCCTCCCCGAGTGCGTGCTCTTCATAGGAGAGGAAGGAATACGTCCCGACATGCGCGAATTTCAGCGCCTTGCTGAAAGCGTCGATGGGGCCGTTGCCGGTGCCCGCGATAGTTTTCTTTTTTCCGTTGACCGTCACGGTCGCCGAGATGCTCGTGACGTCTCCCTTCGCACTGCTCGAATCTTTGGTCTTGAAACTCTCGAGCGAGAGGGGAGAGTCCCTGTTCACGTACTCATCCTCGAAGGCTTTTTTAATGGTCACGGGAAGGACCTCGCGTCCGGTTTTGTCCGAGATGAGCTGCACCATCCTCCCCAATTCGGGGTGCATCGATCTGGGGATGCTGAAGCCGAATTCGGTGCGCAGCACATGCGCGACGCCGCCCTTGCCGGATTGGCTGTTGATGCGGACGAGCTGTTGATACGTGCGGCCGACATCTTTGGGGTCCATCGGGATGTAGGGGACTTCCCACTGCGGGGAACCCGCGGCCTCCATGGCTTGGAAACCTTTATTGATGGCGTCCTGGTGCGAACCGGAAAATGCGGTAAATACCAGCTCGCCCGCGTACGGATGCCGCGGATGGACGCTGAGGCCGGTGCAATCCTCGAAGGTCCCGATGATACGGTCGATATCGCGGAGGTCGAGCGAAGGGTCGACCCCTTGGGTGTGCATGTTGAGCGCCAACGTCACGATGTCGACATTACCCGTCCGCTCGCCGTTGCCGAAGAGCGTGCCTTCCACGCGCTCCGCCCCGGCCATGAGAGAGAACTCCGTCGCGGCCACTCCCGTGCCGCGGTCATTGTGACAGTGCACGCTCACGACCGCTTTGTCGCGCGCTCTGAAATTGCGCAGGAACCACTCGACCTGATCGGCAAAGATGTTCGGCGTCGCGACCTCTACCGTATTCGGCAGGTTAATGATGACTTTTTCACCCTTTTTCGGGTCCCACGTATCGACGACCGCATCACAAACCTCGGTGGCAAAATCGAGCTCGGTGCCCATGAAGCTCTCGGGTGAGTACTCGAAGCGCACGTCCGTACCCTCCAGATATTTTTCGCTGTATTGCCGCACCCATTTCGTTCCCTGTACCGCGAGGTCGCGCACCGCCTTTCTATCCATCTTGAAGACGACTCGTCTCTGGAGCTCCGAGGTGGAGTTGTAGAGGTGTACGATGGCGCGTTTGGCGCCCACGAGCGAGCGGCACGTCGATTCGATAAGATGTTCGCGCGCCTGCGTCAGCACTTGGATGGTCACGTCGTCGGGGATGAGGTCGTGCTCTATCAGGTGGCGCACGAAATCGAATTCGACCTCGGCGGCGGAAGGGAAGCCGACCTCTATTTCTTTGAAGCCGACGTCCAGGAGGAGCTGGAACATTTTCAGTTTCTGCTCCAAATTCATCGGCGTGACGAGCGCCTGATTGCCGTCGCGCAGGTCCACCGAGCACCAGCGCGGGGCGTGTGCGATTGTCGTATTCGGCCAGGTACGGTCTTTGAGCCCGACGGGCGGGAAGGCGCGATATTTTTTCGAAGAATTTTTCATACTGTTTTTTGTTTCTGTTCGTACGCGTCGATGGCACCGGCGAAGCTGAGCGTATAGCCGATGTCGTCGAGCCCTTCGAGCAAGCATTTCTTCGTGAAGGGGTTGTTGGGGAAGGTGTACGCCTGATCCTTCCACGTGATGGTCTGCGCTTCGAGGTCGATGGCGGCCTCCCGCTCGGGATTCTCGATGACGTCGCTGTGCATCATGTCCACGTCCTGCCACGGTAGTTCGATCAAAAGCAGGCCGTTCTTTCCGGAATTGTTCCGGAAAATATCGGCGAACCCTGCGGCGACCACCGCCTTGAATCCGTAGCCCATGAGGGCCCACGGCGCGTGTTCGCGTGAGGAGCCGCAGCCGAAGTTCTCGTGCGCAAGGAGTATCTGCGCGCCCTTGAATTCCGGCCGGTTCAGCACGAAATCCGGTTTCGGGGTAACGCCATCCTCCTCGAAGCGCAGGTCTTGGAAGAGGTGGTCGCCGAAACCCTTTTTATCGGTCGCTTTCAGGTAGCGGGCGGGAATGATCTGGTCGGTGTCGATGTTGTCGAGCTTCAAGGGGGTCATCCGCGACGAAAAATTCTTGAATTTAGGAAGTGCCATATGGTTATTCGTGAACCGGTAATGCGCTCGCGTGCGTGCGTACGTCCTCGATGTGTCCTTCGACGGCGGTGAGCGCGGCCATCGCGGGGGACATCAGGAAGGTGCGCGCGCCCTTTCCCTGCCTGCCGACGAAATTGCGGTTGGACGTGGACGCGCAATATTTTCCGGCGGGTACCGCGTCGCCGTTCATCGCGATGCACATGGAGCAACCGGGTTCCCGCCACTCGCATCCCGCGGAGAGGAATATTTTGTCGAGGCCTTCGGCTTCCGCCGTGTGTTTGACCTCCTGTGAGCCGGGGACGACGTATGCGGTGATGCCTTTCGCGATGTGGCGGCCTTTCATAATACCTGCGGCGATGCGGAGGTCCTCAATGCGCGAGTTCGTACAGCTTCCGAGGAACACGTAATCGACGGGCTGGCCCAGTATTTTCTGCCCCGCCTCCAGCCCCATGTATTCGAGCGCGCTCACGATCTCCTCGTTGTCGCCTTGGGGGACAGTCCCCGTAATGCCGACCGACATGCCCGGGTTCGTACCCCACGTCACCATCGGCTCGATACTTTCCGCCTCGATGATGACCTCTTTGTCGAAGGCCGCGCCCTCGTCGGTCTGCCACGAGAGCCAGTGTTCTTTCATTGCTTCGCGCTCGGCGTCCGTCTTGAACGCAACGCGTTTTTCGAGATAGGCGACGGTCGTTTGGTCCGGCGCGATAAGCCCCGCGCGTGCTCCCGCCTCGATGGACATATTGCAGATGGTCATGCGCGCCTCCATGCTTAAAGCACGGATAGCGCTCCCGCGATATTCGAAGGTGTAGCCGGTGCCGCCGCCGATGCCTATTTCGTTGATGATGCGCAGGATGATGTCCTTGGAGAAGACGCCGGGCTTCAATGCGCCGTTGACCGTGATGGCCATGCTCTTCGTTTTATTCTGCAAGAGGCACTGCGTCGCGAGCACGTGCTCCACCTCGGACGTGCCGATGCCGAATGCGAGCGCGCCGAAGGCGCCGTGTGTCGAGGTGTGGCTGTCGCCGCACACGACCGTTTTCCCCGGCTGTGTCAGGCCGAGCTCCGGCCCGATGACGTGCACGATGCCCTGATGCGCGCTCTTGAGGTCGTGGAGTACGATGCCGTATTTTTTGCAGTTGGCGACCAGCGCCTCCACTTGTTTTTGCGCCATAGCATCGGGCCACGGGAGCGATTCGCGCCCGATAGAGGGGACGGAGTGGTCCATCGTGGCGATGGTCAGGTCGGGCCGGCGCACATGGAGGTCGCGCGACTCCAATCCGCTGAAGGCCTGCGGCGAGGTGACCTCGTGGATGAGATGCAGGTCGATGTACAGCAATGCGGGCTCATCGGCGACTTCACGTACGATATGCGCGTCCCATATCTTTTCGTACAACGTCTTTTTTGCTTTCTTTGGTGTTTTCATAGTGATACTTGGTTGATTGTACAACAAACGAGCCCCTTTTCGAGGGGCTCGTTTGTTGTGTTTGTTGTAGTGACAACTAGGCAACAGCCCCCCGGAGGTCCGTGAGGGTAAGGAGGAGCGAGCTGATAGTTGTGCGTTGTGTACGCATGCATTCAGGGTAAACCTCATAGCCGATCGAGTCAAGCTCCGCGCCATCCTCATGGCCGCTCAATGTATCTATGTGTATGATACGAATACAGATATGAAAAAGATACTCGTCGTACAATCACGAGTCTCGGAAAAGGCGGTGGAGCGGGAACGTGAGAATTTCCGGCGGGCTATAGGCGACTTGGCGGCGATAGAATTTCTTTCAGCGCTCGACGAGCGGCTCGCATGGACATATCCCAACGAATTTCTAAAAGGTTGCAGTGGGGTGATATTCGGCGGCTCAGCGGAATTTGATTTTCATGGAGGGCGGATAGAAAAAGACCCCGCGCGGCTCATGTCGTTCATCATCCTCTCGCGGTCAAAGAATCTCATTTCGTTCGCGCTTGCAGAGAAGATACCGTTTCTGGGGATCTGCTATGGCCACCAACTCATCGCCAATATGTACGGGGGAAAAGTGGACAACGACAAAGGGCAGAGCAAGTTCGGTTCGTATGAAGTGCAATTGACCGAGGACGGGAAACGGGACCCGCTCCTCGGTCAGCTACCGGAACACTTCTTTACTCAGTACGCGCACAATGACAGCGTCACCACCTTGCCGGAAGGCGCGACGCTCCTCGCTGAAGGCAGTCGTTGCCGCTTCAGCGCACTTCGCTATGGCGACACAGGCTACACGTTCCAATTCCACCCCGAAGTCATGCGCCTCGAGTATCACGGCATCAAGCGCCAGGATTCTCCGGAGGCTTCGACTATCATTCGGCTGTGGATCGAGCATGTCGTGGAAAAAAGTACCCAAGCCCCGTACAGAATGCGGACTCCTCCGCGTTTCGATTCGACGGTCGGATTTGAGAACGAAGCATGGGCGATAAAAAGAGACGGCAAAGACATTCTTCCCGTGGACGTATCGGGTACGCTCGAAAACCTCAATCGCGATGCGTTCTGCGGGATGTTCGGCCGCGAGCCGGGCCTCGGCTCTATTGAATTGATAGGGGATCCGGCGCCTAACGTCGAGGCTGCCGCGGAAAACATCTCCAAGCTCCACGAATGCGCGGTCGCGCACGGGCTTGCGATCGAATACTCGGCGCGAAGTCCGTATACAACGGAGATCCCCTCCGCCGTCGAGCCGGGAATACCGAAGGACCGGCCGATAAAATTGTGGACCGCGGCACGCCTTGAAGTACTGCGCTCCGGCAGGCCCGAGTCCGATTGGGAGCGCGTGAAATGGTCGAATCATCTCGCCGCGCTCCATATGCATATCCGTTTCGACGATTTCCCGATATCGAAATACCACATAGACCGGCGGATGCTCTTCGTCATGAATATGATGAACTATGTCGGGCCGCGCATCGCGCGCATTCTCTGCGACAAATACGACGTAGATAATATCGGGCATCTTTCCCTGAGCGCCGCATGGGCCGATGAGAGGCGGTTTCCGGCATACGGTCGGTGGTTTCCGACCCCCAATGACTTCAAGAGATATCTCGGTTCGCTTAAACGACTGATCAGGCTCGTCAAAGGAGACAAGGAACATGGCGTCTATGCTATTGATCTTGCCACACCTATGGAGTGGGGAACACCCGGCGACGTCGGCGCGGGTATGTGGACGTTTTGCAGGCTCAGGCCGACGCTCGGCACAATAGAGGTACGGCTCCTTCCTTCGTGGCCGGTCGGCCTCATAGCCGACGTCGGCACCGACCTCTACGAATTCGTAGAATTTCTTGTCGCAGAAGCTCCCGAAGAGCCGATACGGAGCGTTGCCGAATTGGTGCAGTCGCCGGTATGGGAGAAAATAACCTCCTTTAAAATAGGCGGCATCGCCCCTATTCCGAGCGTGTACTCGAGGTCAATGTGGCAATCCGACGTCGATTACTAGGCCTGCCGCGGTGTGTCGGCCTGCGGATATGCGACCCATGCGTACAAACCTTGCATAAGTTCAGATACATTTAGCACTCGGGTAACACCAAAAACTCAGGAGGTTTAACCTCCCAAGAAGATAAAGATGTCGTGGCGTGATAGTATGCGGCCCAATGGACCTACTTGAGTTCAAACAACAATTCGTGAAAACGGATCTGGGAATCACGGATGAATTCGGTCGTATGGCCACCATGATTGATTTTGGGAACGTTAATCACTGGTTTGAAGAGGATAGACAAGATGCGGACAACAAGGCGCTGGCTGAAGATGAAAAATTGGTAATTGATCTGCAGGGACTCGGAGATTTCAGTGCACTTTTTTCTCCTGATGTGCGGTTTTATTACGGACACGATCCTGACAACAATGGTTCAATCGGCTTTATCGCGGCGGCTAAACACATATTCGGCCGTAACCGCGTATTCACAAAGCGTATACAGTTTATTCGTCACCATTTGAAACCGGAAGAGTTAGAGACTAATACGAGAGCGATGTTTGCGGATGCCGAGGGTCAATTTGTCAGGCTACCCAAGTGTAATTTTGATGTAGAAATTGCAGTCGATGCCATCAGAAGAATGGCTGAATATGACACACTTGTTCTTATGTCTAGCGACGCAGATTTCGTTGCTCTGTCACGATTCTTGAAAAGTAAGGAGAAAAAGATCATCCTGATTAAAGGGGGACATATCACGACAGGATTAAGAGATGTTGCGGACTTGGTAGTGAACGCCCAAAAGATCAAGAAATATATTACCATCCTAGAGAAAGCTGGAATCAAGCAAAAACCTGGCAATTAGCCAGGTTCTGCGAAACGTAACCCGTATCCACGGGCAGGTATTTCAGAGTATATGTATTGCTGTATGAATTGCAAGTGAACTGATGGGACAGTGATTGATCACCTCAACTAAGAAGGCTCGTACAGCAGTTATGCATAAGTTCAGATACTTTGTAAAATCTCCGGAGGTTAAACCTCTGGAGACATAAGTGCGGTGGCCAGCTAATCAACAGCAGATATTGCCATGTCATAGACGCGCTATACTGCAATTATGGTAAGTGAACGTCCGCGGAGAAATGAAAACCCAAAAGAGTTGGCGCATAGAATCGCCAAGGGCTACAAGGATGTTATAGCGGGTAAAGAGAAACTTGAGGCGCAAAAGACTGCGCAGGGTCGTCTCGGAAGAATCGCAAATTTTTCAGCGAATAAGGCGGCGCAAGCACCGATTGACTCGAAACGGGATACATTGGACGCAGAACTTTCGGGAGATGACAACAAAAAATGGAAAGTAATAGAAAAATTGGCGAACGAAGAAAACACACAGCTCAAGAACGCAAAGGAAGCGCTTGCTGCTTACGCGCTGCGATTCGGTGTACAGGTCGGTGTTCCTAGTTTCAAGCCCGATCCTGGTGCTGCACGATTCAACGTTAATCCGAACACAAATGACCTTCGTCGTTCCGTTCTAGAAGCAATCGCCATGGAAAGTAGCGAGAACCCCGATATATTAAAACCAAGAGGGGGGTTCGAACCCGACAATGCTGTTGCTCTGTCCAAAGAAGCTAAATCTCCTTTCGTATTATTGCTTCAGGATCTTTCGAAAGTAGATAAAGGCAGAGGGGGAATGCAAGGCGAAGCGAAATCGTACTCATTCCCTCTTACCCCAGAAATCGTTTCTGTGGTAGCGGGTGAACATCTACTCACCCAACCCGCATCAGATGATTATGAGCCGAGTGTTCCGCTTCAAGTTGAACGTTTTGCTCCCAACGGAGCGGGGAGCGCTTATAGGTTTAGTTTATTTCGATACAACTAATAAACTCCGAGAAAACGCGAAAAAGTGTCAAGCACCGAGTTCGCGATTATGACCCTAAAAAAGTGGCTTAAAAACCGCAAGAAATAGCACATACTAAAGTGGCGCTATAGCGTAGATTTAGTATATGGCGGGCAGAGGCGGCGCATCATGTGCCAGATGTACTGGACGCGTACAGTTGCTTGACGAGATATAGCCCTTTCTATATACTCCTCTGACCATCGCTCCTGCGCTGGCCTTTGAAGCTCCACTTGTGGAGCGGAGTAGGCATGGCGTAGAAGCAATGCGTCCTGCTTCGCTAAAGCTTCGCAGGATAAACCGAAAACTTTGTATGAAAAGTCTCGGAAGAACTTTGACAATCGAATAGACAATTGTACGCAA
>C687J35504_10002627_pt1 | contig 12154 bp, 9 predicted proteins | sample RifCSPhighO2_02_FD_35504 | JGI IMG/M metagenome (IMG submission 35504) | reverse complement strand
TTAGCAACATGTATGCATTGTTTTTCAACCATTGATAATAATTTATATTAGAAATTCTTACCCTCATCCTTGAAAATCCTGTATTTAAACGCTCTCGCATTATACCTCTGTACTTTAATATACCAATAAACAAGGTTACCAAAAAAAGAGGAAACACAAACTTAAACAAAGGGAATTCAGGGAAATCTCCACTGATTATCTTACTAAGGTGGGATTTAAAAGCCCATATATTTAATGAACAATACATGGTACCTTGAAGAGCGCCAACCATACAAATTATAATTGAAATAAAGCCAGATACCGCAATAATTTTATAAAGGTACCTTTGTTTTAATTTGCCATTAAAAACAGAAGTTGACCCCTTCCAATATCCACACAAACCTAAACACAATAAAGGCAATGCTGGTAGCATATATCTCGGTCCGTATTGACAATGACCTACTGTAGTCATGTTTACCAGATACGCAGATAGGAAAAAGAATTGAAGCAACAGAAATATCTTTTCCCTAGTATATTGGCGGGGAAGGAACAATATTCCTGGGATAGAAAAGACAATTATAGGAGAAAATATAAAAATACATGTACTTGGTGAATAAAAATAAAATCTTAATTTATCAACAATATTTTCGAAAGAAAAGACTGGGTATGTGTCATTGAAATTACCCGCTATATTCGCTTGTAATATAGGATTGCCAAAAGCATAATAGTTATATAGTAATAATGGTGAAACGGAAAGTCCACACACCAATAAGAACAGACCTGTACTCCTCCACCTTCTATAAGAGAGGAGATACAANATTTCAGCCACCAAAATAAACAAAGGCAATATAGATACGAAAAGGGATAACCCTCCTGCAACACCTGCTAGAACAGTATATAATATTTTTTGTGAATCAACATGATGATTTAAAACAAGAAAATAAAACGACGTAAATATTAAAAAAGTGGCGTAAATATCATGATGAGCTACACCACTGTATGGAAATACTATTGTTCCCAGTCCATAGAATACTGATATCAAAACACTGTATCTACGATCCACTGTAAATAAAAAAGAAAGCTTGAAGAGCATTAACACAATTAATGAGGTCATCAGCCCAGAGGTAAGCCATGTTACAAGCGAGGAGGCAAGTAAATAATTATCTTTATAAGTTGTCCCAACGAGCTGTAAGAAAAAATAAACAATAGCCCCTATGAAAAACTGTCCGGGTTGTTTGGCTGCGTAAAGATGGCCCTTATGACTAAAGACATCCGCTACCTGTTTTAATTGTGGTGTGGAACTCCCGTCTACATATAAAGTACCTCTTTCAACGATTGCCTCGATTCCTGCGTGCTGTAAAGTGTAAGCGTTCTGGTTATTACTATTGACAAATATCCCGTAAATAAAGAAAATACAAAGAAACAATAAAGTAATTCCATTGATATTTCCGATATAGAATTTTCTTGTGAAGGATTTTAATGAATTCACCATATCTTAAAAGGCTTTATAACCTATTTCGTTATACTAAACCATTTTTATTTCGTACATTTTAAGGCTATAAGAAATTAACATAAAATATTATTGATTTTAAATACAATTATTTGTATACATATTGAAAACATGCAAAGAACTTGTCATGGGTTAAGAAGTAAATCGGGGAGACACGATATACCGTTAAACAAAAGCAAACACCTTAATTATATAGGAGCAATTTATGGGAGATGGAAAAAACACACCATCAGAGGGGAATTCATTAAAGAAATATGTATCCCCTCAAAAATCTTCTGAAAAAAAGGCTCAAAAAGAACAACTAAAATCAGAAGTTCAAATAAAGTCTACTGCCGTCACAGAGGCTGCATTATCGCTCACAAAGAAAATTAGTGAACTTCTGGGTGAGATAGAAAGTAAGCCTTTAAAGTCACTGGAGAAAAAAGATAAAGAAAAGATCACACAATCTTATGAAAAATTAGTGCTTAGAATAGTAAAAGAAATCAATAACTCCAGAAGATAATTCCGGCACTATTTTCTTAAATCTACAACATGATTCTTAATAAAGTTTACTATCTTCCTTGCGGCATCATTAACAGACATATTATCTGTATTTAACACAAAATCAGCTGCTTTATCATAAAGAGGCTTTCTATACTCTAGAAGATATTCAATCTCCTGATAACCATTTCTGTCTGTCAGGCTTGGCCTTCTCTGCTGTGTAAATTTATCCCTATAAATTCGTTTGCAAATTGTATCAACATCCGCTGTCAACAAGATTAATACTCCATTCTTCTTGAGTTTCTTTACATTCTCTTCCCTGAGAATGACACCGCCACCGGTCGCTATAATCTTATTATCCAGAAGGCATAACTCAGCAATAACCCTTGACTCCATTTCCCGAAATAATTTCTCTCCGCCTTCGTCAAAAATGTCTTTTACAGTCTTTCTTTCCTTTTGCTCTAAATATTCATCGGCGTCAATGAATTCTCTATCAAGCATTCGAGAAATTATTTTTCCAATAGTGGTTTTACCCGTGCCACGAAAACCAATTAAGAAAATATTCAAATCTGAAATAAGTGAACTACGTCACCCTCCCTTTATAAATTCAAATTACCCTGAGATAATTGAATTTGCGAATCAATAAGAAATTACAATACTTACAGACTAAAAGCACAATTTCTCAACTTTTTTCATGTAAATTTTATATTAAAAAAATACAGCAGATAACAACTATTTGCTGACAAGCCTTTCATAAGCAATTTTTTCAATCTTTTCAACAGGTGGCATTTGGCCTGTCCACAATTTAAATTGTGCTGCTGCCTGATAGGCAAACATTGGCAGCCCTCCCACTGTCTTACAGCCCATAGCCTTTGCCTCACGCAAAAATCTTGTTTCTACTGGGTTATAAATAGTATCAAAAACAATCATATTGGGTCTTAGCATTTTCGCTGGAACTGGGGTTTCATTAACTGCCGGATACATCCCTACAGGAGTAGCATTAACCAATATATCTGTTTCATTCTTCAGGATGTAATCGAATTCTCCATAAGAACAACCTACATCCCTTGCGAGCAACCGCGCCCGTTCAATATTTCTATTCAGAATTGTTATGTTTGCATCGTACTCCTTAAGCCCAAAGGCAATTGCGCGCGCAGCGCCTCCTGCACCCAATAATGTAACTTTTTTACCCTTTAAATGATTGTTTCTCCCAGATACTTCAATTACACTACCTAGCGCTTTAATAGCAGCCTCGCAGTCGGTATTATATCCAATAAAACGACCGTTGTTATTTACAATAGTATTCACTGCTCCAATCTTCCCGGCAAGTGGAGCTATTTCGTCAAGTGAATTTATTACAGACTCTTTATGAGGAATCGTTACACTATAACCTTTTACATCCAGTAATTTGAAATTTTTTATAAAATTATCAACATTATTAACCTTAAAAGGAACATAGATGTTATTAAAACCCATCTGCTTAAAGAGCGCATTATGAATAACCGGGCCTATGCTATGTGAGACTGGATTCCCTATTAATCCGTATATTGCTGTTTGCTTATCCTGTTCCCGTATTCTATAAGTACTAAAAAGCTCGCTGATGGCAATCTGCCCCGGTGCAGATTCCACGCCCTTCTGCAAAGAAGCAAATGTCAAATAACTGCCAAATTCCTTATACAAAATACGGCTAATCAAGCCGTACTCNCCCATNCAAAATGAGATTAACGGCTTACTTGTTTGTTGTAACAAACGATATATTTTTACATTGTCTGTAATNTCATTCGCATAAGTTACAATTTTTACTATATCNGTGCCAGTTAATGAAAGTTTCTTATATACATCCAACAGGTTATCNGGCGTCTCNCGAAAATTGTGATAGGATACTATTATCTTTGTTTTATTCCTTGAAATATAAGCCGATTCCTTACCTATATTTTGAATAGTATCATGCTCGATATCTACAAAATCAGCGCCAAGCCTGATGNCAAGTTTTAAAACNGCAACTCTATCTTCTTCATTTCCTTNATACTTACCACCTTCACGGAATGGTCTATAAGTAATGATAACAGGCTTATTACGATTCTCCAACAAACGATTGAGATTGNGATTTTTCATATAATCAAGACGCAATTCAACAACATCAGCAACCTTAGATGCTTCTGTCATATCCCTAATTGCATNATCAACATTGTCTGCTATGATTGGTATACAAATCATAAATTAATCTTCAACCCCACTTAACACAATAGGGACGCATTAAACGTCCCCTTGCAAATATTAAACTATTTGTGACATTAAATCTCTTTAAAGCTTCATGCTTGATTTCTTAACTACCACAGGCGCATACTCTATATTCTTAGAAGCCACCTTGTTGATGGCATTCAAATAAGCCTTTGCGCTTGCCTCAATAATATCTGTACTTACAGCACGACCCCCATAAATCTTTCCGTTAATCTCAACATTAACAAATACCTCTCCCATAGCATCCTTTCCGCCGGTAACGGAACGAATGTTATAGTCCTGCAACTTTCCAGAAATACCGGTAGAAAGATCGATTGCTTTAAAAAGCGCATCAATAGGACCATCTCCGTTAGTAGTGTTATTCACAATTTTATCACCCTTTAATCTGATTCTTACGCCAGCAGTTGGCACAGTATTTGGCCCACAGCTAATACTCAGACTTTCCAATTGAAATATAGCAGGAACATCCATTTTCTCTATACCAATAATGGCTTCAATATCTTCATCAAATATCTCTTTCTTCCTGTCTGCCACATGTTTAAATTCTTCGAAGGCGCGCGCAACCTCTTCCTCGGATAATTCATATCCCAGTTCCTTGATTCGTTCCTTGAAGGCGTGCCTTCCTGACAATTTCCCAAGTACAAGCCTGGTCTTTAAATGTCCAACATCTTCAGGTTTCATAATTTCATATGTTGTGCGTTCCTTGATTATTCCATCCTGATGCACACCTGATTGGTGCGCAAAAGCATTTTCACCAACAATCGCCTTATTCCTCTGTACACGTAACCCTGTAAGAGTACTCACTAACTTACTTGTCGCAATAAGTTCCTTTGTAACTATGCGTGTTGAGTATTTGTAAAAATCATGCCGCGTCTTTAGCGCCATAACTACCTCTTCTAATGCCGCATTTCCAGCCCGTTCTCCAATACCATTTATGGTACACTCAACCTGTTGCGCACCGGCTTTTACTGCGGCAAGAGAATTTGCAACTGCAAGCCCTAAATCATTATGACAGTGTACACTAATTACCGCTTTATTAATATTTCCCACCCTTTCACGCAAACCTCGAATAATAGCCGCATAATGATCAGGTACCGCATATCCCACAGTATCGGGAATATTAACGGTCTTTGCACCCGCATCTATAACCGCCTCCACAACCTGAACAAGAAATTCAAGTTCAGTACGGGAGGCATCTTCGGGAGAAAACTCCACATCATCCACATATTTAAGCGCATATCCAACGCCTTTAACCGCAAGGTTGATAATCTCTTCCTTTGCCTTAAATAGCTTATATTTCCTGTGTATTTCTGAAGTCGCAAGGAACACATGAATCCTTGGCTTTTCAGCCTTTTCAAGCGCCTTTGCTGCTGCGTCAATATCTTTTTCAACTGCACGCGCAAGACCGGCTACAGAAACGCCGCGTACCTCCTGTGCTATTCGTCTGACAGACTCAAAATCACCCTGCGATGACACAGGGAACCCAGCCTCAATTACATCTACATTCAGCAGTGCCAGTTGCTTAGCAATCTGTACCTTCTCATGTATATCCAGACTGGCGCCCGGCGACTGTTCTCCGTCACGTAAGGTTGTATCAAAAATTATTATATTGTTAGTCATTACTCTTTTTGCACCTTATTATTTGCCCAAATCATATTAAACGTAACTTTAAACAAAATTTTACTATACGCTATAATCACATTCAATAACTATTTGACTTTAGGATACAGCTTTGATAGATTAAAAACCTTAGCCATTAGTGACTTGAGTTTCCATATAGATAGTGCCTATCAATAAAGATTCGGAATCTAAACTATGGCAATCTAAAGCTAAGGCTTTAAGCATACATTATAATAGATATAATTAATTCAATACATTTCTCTTTAAATTATAAATCAACAAACGTGAACACAAGAAAGCAACGCTGGATACTTTTACCACTGATTCTTTTCCCTGTGGCATGCCAAACACCTAAGTATTCCAGAATAAAAGAAAAACCAATAATTGAAAACCCCGATGCCTTTAGCAATAAAACTTCTGCCACTAAACCTGAACAACACAAGTCGCTTGGCACTTCATATTTTAAAAAAGGGATGTTTGACGAAGCGCTTGAAGAACTGGAACTGGCTTCCGAGAGAATGAAAGAAGACGGAGAATTGCATCATTATCTGGGCAAGGCGTATTTCGAAAATGATAAACTGGACAAATCAATTACCGAATTACTCGCCGCCATATCTTACTACAAACCAGGTCAGATTATTGAGAAAGCGGATGCATATAATGACCTTGGGCTTGCATACAAGGGGAAAAAGGTTTTTAATGACTCTATTTCTGCATTTAAAAAAAGCATTGAGCTGAATCCGTCTGTTGCAAATACAAATTACAATCTTGGACTTCTGTATTATGATGGAAACAACCTCGATGAATCCATTACCTATTTAAAAAAGTCCATCAAACTCGAGCCCAGAGAAGCGGATGCACATTTTGCTCTCGGTTTAGCTTATCACACCAAAAAATTAAACGAGAAGGCTATTGGTGAATTCAAGCGTGCTATTGAATTGAATCCAAAAGATGCAGAAGCTCACAATTATCTTGGTCTGTTATACTTCGAAAGTGGAGATATTGAAGGGGCTTCAGCTAAATTTAAATCAGCAATCCAATTAAATAGAAATTATCCAGAGGCATACAATAATCTGGGCATTGCGCTATATACAAAAAATAATACTAAAGAAGCAGAAAATAGTTTCAAGAAAGCACTTGATCTGGAACCTAAATTTGCCGAAGCGTATTACAATCTTGGTCTGATATACAGCGATAAAGGTACGTATGAAGAAGCAATTGATTCATTCGAAAACGCAATTGAACTCAATCCAAAAATTGCCGAAGCGCACTTCAAACTCGGTGAAATATATACTGAAAAAGATATGATAAACGAGGCAATCTCAGAATACGAAAAGGCAATTGACACCAGACCTGCATACCCTGAGGCATACTACAATTATGGAGAACTATGCGCCGCCAGTGGCAATCAGGATAAATCCATCTCTGCATGGAAAAAGACCATAGAATTGAACTCAAAAAATACAGACGCCTATTTTAATCTGGGCATTGCATACTATAATCAGGGGAAGGCAGATAAAGCCATTTCCATGTGGAATAAAGTTATTGAAATTAATCCAGAAGACCGCGATGCGCTTGTCAACCTTGCTGACGCATATAATGCAAAAGGTTTAACAGACCAGGCAATACAGACATTGGAAAAATTTATAGACATTTATTCAGACGATGCAAATGTCTTCCATAAACTCGGTAATGCCTATGCCAGAAAAAACATGCATAACACGGCAATTCAACAATGGGAAAAGGCAGTAGAAATTGACCCCAACATGGCAAATACTTATTATAATCTCGGTATTACTTATCAGAAGGTAGGCAGGAATGATGACGCTATTGAGGCATTGAAAAAATTCCTGGATATTAATCCGGAAGACCCCATTGCTCATAAGAATCTGGGAATACTATATAAAGAAAAGGGGATGAACGTGGAGGCTGAGGCAGAATTTGCCATCTATAAGAAGTTGAAATCCAGCCAACCACAAACCAATACTGACGAAAGAGAAAACCTATAAATGCATGTAAACGAAATCCTAGAAAAACTCAACCCTGCTTTGAAAAAAGAGAAGATAGTTCATTTTTCATTACAAACAGATATTTGAATCCTACCAGTCAAAATTAAAGTCACTTACCCGTTTATGCCGTAAGCCAGTATTTGAGTTTGGTTTTGCCTTGCAATACAAATCATATATTCTAAAGCACATATACATATTCTGTGTTCAGTTTTAACTATATTCCAAATTCTATTACAATCCTATTAATACTGAACGATAATTTTCATGCTAATTTTTTATGATACATCTATAATAAAAGTAAAAGCAAACATAGCAAAAATTATTGTTATGTTTGAACAAAAATATTTTAATTAATAAAATCTTAATTCGTAAACCATCAGGATATTCTTTATGAGTCTAATTCTTGAATTTCTTCATTTTATTACAATCAGAACATAACAAAACTATCGGAGATAATGTATGATTAAAATTAAAATAATTATTATCCCCATCTTTATCCTATCCTTTTTAAGTATCGCTAATGGTGCAACTACAGGTGAAACATTCCACGAAGAAACAAAGCTCACATGGACACAGATTCTTAAAGATTTGATAATACCAAACCCGGCAAAACCACCTCAATTCAAAGAATATAATGATAAACCCAAAATAGTCATGCCAGCGCCTGAATATAAGGGGATAAGCCTCGAAGACGCCTTAACAAAAAGACGCTCAATCAGGGAATATTCAAAAAACCCTCTCACACTGCCAGAGGTTTCACAACTCCTCTTTTCTGCACAGGGAATAACTGGCAAACAATTCGGTACACTTTTAAGAACCGCACCATCAGCAGGTGCACTCTACCCATTTGAAATTTATATAATCGTAAACGATGTTGAAACACTTAAAAAAGGTATATATCATTATTCCGTAAGGGATCATACGATTATATTGATTAAGGAAGGCGATTTCAGAAAGGATGTAATGCATGCCGCCCTTGACCAGGAGATGATGAAGGATGCAGGGGTTGTATTTGTACTCTCAGCCATATTCGACAGGGTAAGATCAAAGTATGGGGAGAGGGGATACAGATACACATACATGGAGGCTGGTCATATAAGTCAAAATATATACTTACAGGCAACATCGCTAGGACTGGGCTCTGTTGTAATAGGCGCTTTTATTGATAATGACATAAACGAATTGNTTGGAGTTGACGGCAAAAAAGAGGCCGTTATTGCACTACATGCAGTCGGGAAGATATAAGACGATGAAACGACATATTGATAATTGGGCAAGTATTGTCCTCATATTATCTATAATCATTACAGGCACTACTGGTTACTTACAGTCTGAACTGGAACTAAGAAGGTTTGTCCCCCACAAGTATTTTGCGTACACGACACTGGCACTCGCCTTTACCCACCTGCTTTTTAAATGGAAGAAGATTGTAAATTATTTCAAACCTCGCACAAGACAGTAAATAATAGGTACATTCTTATTTAACAATATGATAATATTTGTAAAAATTTATATAATTTATTCATAAATATGAGCTTTATAACCTTATAATTGATGCGTTCACTTTCCAGGTAAAAAACCTTGACCACAAAACAAACATATTTAAAATACATTCTACCCCTTATTATTTCTATTTCTGTAATTCTATATATCAATACGCTGCATCACACATTTGTCTATGATGATTCACACATAATTACCGAGAATTACTTAATAAAGACGCTTAAAAACCTCCCCAAACTTTTTACAAAGGATTATCTACCACTTTCCGCAGAACTGAGCTACCGTCCTACTGTAACTTTAACTTACTTTATTGACTACGCCATCTGGATACTGAATCCAATCGGTTACCACCTGACAAACGTCGTATTACATACCATCAATGTATTTTATTCTATGTCTTTATAAAAGGCATCTTAAGAAAGCTTACCCCTACCTTGATTGCAACCCTGCTGTTCCTATCGCATCCGCTCCTTACAGAAACCGTCAATGCCGTCTGTTACAGGGAAGACATACTGGTATCTGTCTTCTTTCTCCTGTCTTTCATATACTTTGCTAAAATACGTGCTCAAAAACAAACTAATGCACGTTTTATTATCTATTACACCATCTCCTGTATAGCTTACTGCTTTGCCCTTTTTTCTAAAGAAATGGCAATTACACTCCCCCTGTTGCTAATGTTGTTTGACCTATTCTGTGCTTCCCATAACACCATCAAATCACCATCTGAAATATCCATATCCGCAAAAGTAAGAAGATGGATACTGCCTTATGTAGGTTATGCCTTTATTGCTGGCTTTTATCTCCTGATTAGATTCATCATATTCAAAAATACCTTTAAAATAATAGAGACCTATCCCGGCAATGCGTTCACCATGACAAAGATAGTTGCATCGTACCTGAAACTCCTCTTCATACCATTGAATCTAAATGCAGATTATTATATATCTGAAACAAGGGTAGTCAGCATCCCTTTTATTTTGTCAGTCTTATTGATTGTGCTTACAATTTTTATAATCGTACGATTTTATAAGAAGAACAGTCAAATTACCTTCTTCAGCCTTTGGTTTTTCATCGCCCTGCTTCCTGTACTCGACATTATCCCAATTGGGAATATTATGGCTGAAAGATATTTATATCTACCCATTATTGGTTTATGCGGCGCTATAGGCAGTTTGTTTTCAACTTACACATTCAGGAAAAGAGCGCTGGTTATCGCCGGAGTAATTCTCTTCAGTATGCAGATTGGCGTAGTTTACAGAAACGGCGTATGGCGTGACGATACATCTTTGTGGCTTCATACTTTTAAAAGGGAACCAAACAGCGCCCGCTCATACGGGAATTTAGGCAATGTTTTTTTCAGAAATAAACAGTACGAAGAAGCTATTCAGATGTATAAAAAGTCACTCACATTCAAATACAGCTACCCATTTATTTACTATAACCTGGGTGTTGCCTATGAAAAACTGGGAATGACTGACAAGGCAATAGAAGCTTATCGTGCCTCAATTTCAAGACTCAATGAAAACACACTCGCATTTAACAATCTGGGCACCATTTATCACAACCAGGGTCTGTACAATCAGGCAATCGAGGCATACAAACAGGCGTTATTAACTAATCCATATTACCCCATTACACACCACAATCTGGGAAACACATATGAAAAGATAGGAGATATTGAAAAGGCATTAGCTGAATATGCAGAAGCACTAAAAATAGATAATACCTATGCGGATGTGCACAATAATATCGGAGTAATATACTTGAAAAGAGGGCATACAGACGAGGCAATTGAAGCATTTAGGAAAGCCATCCAATCGAAGCCAGACCATAAAGACGCTCATTACAATCTTGGAATTACTTATGCAGAAAAGGGGCTTTATGAAGAATCGTTGAAAGAATTCAACCTCGCCATAAAATACAATCCTGAAGACTTTGCGGCGCTTAGGGACTTGGGAATTCTTTATTTTAAATATAAAAAAGATATCACAAAATCCTTGTATTACTTAAATGAATCGCTCAAATTAGCGAATGACCCCGTTGAAATAAACAAATTAAAAGAATTTATAAATGCTGAACTTAATTCCGGAAAATAAACCAAAACAGCATAGTACGTCTCAATTTACATTACAAAATTACCATATTATCCCTATGGATAACCTCGTCGTATAATTTATATCCCAATACGTTAATAATCTCAGACGTACTGCACCCTCTAATCTTTTCTATCTCTTCATATGAATAATTTGTTAAACCCTTTGCAAAGATTACCTTATCTTCTTTACTTGAGATTGAGATAATGTCACCCTTGTTAAAATCACCCTCCACAGAAACAATGCCTGAGGCAAGTAAACTCTTGCCTTTTTCTGACAAGGCACACACAGCGCCAGTATCAACATAAATAGTCCCTTTGGATTTCATGGTGTACCCTATCCACTTCTTTCTGCTTGTAAGTTTTTCTTCGTTCGGTAAAAAAAATGTGCCAATATTCTCTCCCTGCATTACTCTTTTTAACACATTATCAGCTCGACCATTTGCAATAACCGCAGCTTCGCCTGCCTTTGTCACAACTGATGCGGCATCCAGCTTGGTTTGCATACCTCCAACTCCCATAAGTGTCTTTGTGTTAAATGCAAGGTTCTTTATATCGTCCGAAACATTCTCAACAATTGGTATAACAGTCGCTTTACTTTTAGCAGTTGGACATCTATCGTACAATCCATCAACTGAGGAAAGAATAATAAGCAGTTCTGCATTTAGTAGGTTTGTCACAAACGCCGAAAGCGCATCATTATCACCGAATGCAATCTCA
>C687J35504_10002616_pt1 | contig 12175 bp, 10 predicted proteins | sample RifCSPhighO2_02_FD_35504 | JGI IMG/M metagenome (IMG submission 35504) | reverse complement strand
CCTCCAAATTGAATATAGAAGTGCGACATAGAGGAGAAGATAAGATAGGAGACCCAAAATACCGCCAGCGACCGCCCAGTCAAGGAAAATATTGTGAGCGCGATCAAACCACGGCTCCAAGCGGTACATCTCCGGACGGTAATGTTCGTTAAAGATATAATTGAAATTCTCCTGCCCCCAGCCAAGGAACGGCCGTTCCTTGACTCCTTCAAGCGCGATAGGCCAGACAAAATACCTGCCCTGCGTCTTCAACTCTTCTGTAGTCAGAGAAGAGAAACGAGAAAGTACCGGACTATTTTGGATAAACTCCGCGTCTTTAATCGCCACAAAACCTCCCACTAAAGTTATTAGTCCGACCAAGGTGGCGATACTCCCCTTTCTGACAAAGGCGGATTCCTTGTTTCTCACATTCAGAACAGCTACGGCAAGAAGTCCACCTAGGAGACCGAGGATAGCTCCGCGCGTGGCGGTGTAGTAGAGGATAAATGCTTGCGCGAGAATAAGCAGTCCGTAGACCCATCTCAAAGCGACGTTTTTCCACTCACGCCACATAAAGAGAAAGGCGATAAAAATATGGAAGAGCATGTAGACAGCCAAATAAATGGCGTTGCCGAGCGTACCGTCCACCCGCACTCCGCCTTGGTTTATCGTTTTCAGTCCAATGAGTTGCAAGACAGAATATAAGACCATTAAGAATGAAGTCAGAAGCGAGACATTCCACCACCTCTTCCAATCAACCTCTTTAAAAACCGAAGAGATAACTAAAAAGAACATCCCCAAGTGGAGAAGAGTAATGTAACCCTCCATGCGCTCAAAGTTGGACCAGAAGCTCTTGAGAGGGGCAACGCCAAAGAGGTCTGCCAAACCAATTATCCCGAGGAATATAAATAAAGAATAAAGAATAAGGGATTTCTTCGGACGATAATCGGCGTCTTGTAGTGCCAGTAATATCCATCCGGCGAAAATTATCTCGACAATAATTCTCCAAGCGAAGGCTTTGGTAGTGATAAATGGGAAGAACAAAGAACTGGAAACGAGAAATGGGATAAGAGGGATGGCAAAAAGGCCGACAAATACGACTCGCCTCAACGTTTGAGAAAACATGGATACTATCCTATCATGATACCAATATATGCAAAGTCTAAGGAATAAGGCCTACCGGGCCTTGCGTTGGAGCGAACAATACACCAAGACAGATATGTTGTATCTGGCCCAAGGCGGCGGATGGCTCTTATCCGGCCAAATCATCGCCTCTCTCTCTTCTTTCCTGCTCGTTATNGCTTTCGCNAATTTAATTCCCAAAGAAACATTTGGNACTTATAAATACATACTTTCTCTTACTAGTATTCTGTTAATCCCATCGCTCCCGGGAATGAACACAGCTGTAAACATGGCTTCTACTCGCAATCTTGACGGAACGTTACTGCTTGCGCTAAAAACAAAAATGAGATGGGGGCTACTAAGCAGTTTGGCTAGTTTGTTACTATCTGGATATTATTTCCTAAATGGAAACTCGAGTTTGGCGATTTCTTTCTTGNTTATTTCCGCCTTTTTACCGTTCATAGACGCATTTGGCATTTACGGCCCATTCCTACACGGCAAAAAGAAATTCCAAATATCAACTAAGTACGAGGCTCTTGTACAAATCATTTCTACTGGCTTCCTAATTGCGGTCATTTTCTTGACAAAAAATCTTTTTCTAATTGTATTATCTTATTTTCTTTCCTGGACACTATTACGATTTATCTTCTTTAGGATAACTATAAAAAGATTTGTTGTGTCAAAGGATGAAGACCCCAAAGCAATTCCATACGGCAAACATTTAAGCCTGATGAAGGTTATAAATACTATAGCCAGCTATATAGATCGCCTCTTTGTCTTCCACTTTTTGGGAGCAGTTCCCTTGGCTGTTTATGCCTTCGCCATTGCCATGCCTGAACAAATAAAAGGCGCGTTTAGTCTATTAGATACCCTTGCCTTCCCCAAGTTTATAGGACGAAATAGCGAAGAGATAAAAGCTTCTTTTAAAAAGAAAGCCTTAAGATTATTTTTGTTGGGAGGGGTCGTTATCGGTGCTTATATCTTAGCTGCTCCTTTTATTTTTAAAACTTTCTTCCCTCGATACGAGGAGGCCGTCTTCTATTCACAGCTTTTTGCCTTATCAATGCTCAATCTAGCGCTATTCCCAGCAACAACAGCATTGAGAGCCAAGAAAAATGTAAAAGGATTGTACATCAGTAACTTCGTCACCCCCATTTTCCAAATTATTACCATGCTTGTTTTCATTCTCTGGCAAGGGTTGTTAGGGCTGATTATAGCCAGGATCATTTCTAGATTTTTTGGTAGCCTTTTGGATACTTATTTATTCTTCAGATCTCCTCCTGATAATATTGAAGAACCTTTCTTACCTGTTCCGCCAAAGTGAAGTGCGATAAAACCTTATTAAACCCTGCCTTTCCAAACCCTTGTGCCTTCAGAGGATCGTTGAGTAATTCTACTGTTCTCGTTCTTGCTTCTCCTACATCAAGTGGATTGATCAAAAAACCAGTTATTTTGTCGTCAACCATTTCCTTAGTCCCACCAAAGCAGGTGCCGATAACAGGCCTGCTGCAAGCCATCGCCTCTAGAACCACCGTGGGAAAGGGATCCATATAAATAGACAAGACGCAGACAAGATCACTTGCACCATAAGCGGCCTTCAATACTGTTCCAGAAATCCAGCCGGTAAAAACTAAGTGCTTTTCGATGTTTAAAGTCTTGGCATACTTAACCATCTCATCAGCAAATACATTTTGGGGCCCCATTACGAGAAGCACGGCTTCCGGTATCTTTTTCGTAACTTCTGCTATCAACAAAACTGCCTGATTCCCTCCCTTAGCCACGCCGAGTCTGCCACCAAAAAAAACTACCTTCTTGCCATGCAAGTTATATTTCTCCTTAAATTTATCTATAGTGGCAGGATCAACTTGCCAACTATCTGCGTCAATTCCATTATGAACAACCTCAACATTGAGAATGCCGTTTTGGTTTAAAGCATCTTTCAAGGCATAACTGACTGCAAGAATCTTATCGACATATTTTAAATAATGCCTAATAGCCACATTACGAAAGGGGTTGTATCGCNTCTTGAACTTCTTCAATTGTTGCCGAGGAGATACTCGGTCATTAGTATTTCCCAANTTACCGTAATGGAAAAGCATGACATCGTGAGCAGTCAGAAATACTTTAGCGCCAGATTCTTTTGCTAATTTTAAAGAATGGTAAGACAAATGATAATGGATATTGTGGGCATGAACTACATCCGGCTGCCATTCTTTTATAATCTTCTTCACTTGTTTGGTAATAGATGGATGATAAAGACTCAAATAAGCCTGCCATCGCTCCAGATAATTCGAATAAAGCTTATATACCATTAAACCCTCGTATTCCAAACGGCCCGCACCCTGTTTATCTTGAACCGTGGTAACGACAGCCACTTGGTGCCCCTCTCTAAGCATCCCCTGCGATAATTTAAAGGCTACAATTCCAGCTCCACCATAACTTTGAGGAGGAAAATCATCTGATAAAAATAAAATTTTCATAAGACTANTTTTTTCTTGCTACTATATAAACATTGGCGTAAACCTGATCATTTCTAACAAAATCATCAAGATAGAAACAAACCTTTTCCAAATAACGAAGGAACCTCTCCGACCACAAACCACGCCGGGTTTTCTTATACGGACTGAAGTAGACCTGCTTGACGTATTCGAAGAAAACCATAAATGTCTTACCATACGGCTGGCATTCAACTATTTCAAAATCGTCTTGGAAAAGAGATTTCATCCCTTCTTGTGTGTATCTGAAGTAATCCTCTGGATCTGCGTGATAAGGCGCCATGAAGGGCGCAGTCAACAGACATACTCCATCTGTCTTTAAAATACGGCTGATTTCCGCCACCATCACCCATGGTCTTTTAACATGTTCTAAAACTTGTGATGAGATAACGGTATCAAAGCTTTCATCCTCAAAGGGCATTTTTAACACATCCCCCACCACATCTATCTTTCCTCCGGGCGTACTATCGAAAGCTACATACTCTGATGCATGTCCTTTTATAATAGAGCGATATTTGGCTGACCCTGCACCCATATCAATTGTTCTGCCTTTTATATAATGCTTGAGATGCATCAATACATCCCTTGTTCTGTTCAGTTTGTGAGTCATTTATATTTCAATTCTACTTGATGCCGTCCACCAGATAAAGGCAGTGCCATATAGATATGGTTAGCCTTCAATATCTCCGTCTCGACACTATCCACATAGACATGCCAGCCAGGCAACCAAGCATTGCCGATGAAAAGCAGGGCATCTCTATCCAGATTGACTTCAAAATTTATAGAATCGTGACCGTAGTTTTGAGACAAAATTGCTTCCTCTGTTATGGAAATTTTTCCGTCCTGGTTCTCTAACTTGTCCATTGTTACCTGGAAACTATCATCTCCGCTTAATATTGACTCATCAGAAGTCACGAAATTCCTAGGCCAATAGCCAGCNAACTCGTAAATNCTGACTTTGGTTTTGCACTCGCCAACCTCTTCCGAAAAAACTTTTTTGAAATCTGGATCGTTAATCTCATAAGCAGATATTACATATCTGACATTCATAGATTTCAGGATATTTTTCCTTACGACAAACTTTTTAAGCCTCTTTTCCATCGGGATACTTTCCCATGCTAGCGAGTAGTCTGCAGTAGTATGTTCCGAGCCGAGGTAACCGATCATTTCCGCCACGGCCAGAGGCATATACGGATCGTAGCCATCGATGGAATCTAGGCCGTATTGCAGGTTAATGCTCGGTGTCAGAAGCTCTTTTTGTAGAGACAGCTCTTCAGAAATATCCTTACTGGAACATTCCACTCTTAAATTGTTATATATGATAATGCCGGTAAAAGGAGTAAAGATCCGAAATTCTTTTTCATCTTTAGAGTCAGATAAAATGAACCTGGCCGACATGGGAACAGACAATAATTCTTCTTTGCTTACAGAATTGAAATGTCGAGCATAGACAAATGTGAAATTTAAAGAAACGACAATTAAGGCTAGAGTTAGGAAAATCTCGGTACTAAATTTATTCATTCTTTTTAGAAGAAGGAAAGACAAAATGGCAAAGATAATAAAAATTAAAATATCCCACTGAAAAATGAAGACACTGGCTAAAGAATGGTCCAGATATTGTCTAACCAGGTTAAGATAATGTTCCTTCGGCAATCCGGCCGTGTCGCTATACAAATTATTTAGAAAGTAGCCGTTGAGAAAAAACAGAATCTTTTCCGTAAAAAACACTTTAACGATGGAGCCCACGGTAATTATTGGAGCCAGGATATACAGAAAAACTTTTTTAATAATGTTTAAATATGGGTCCAGTTTTTTAGAAACTTCCTCCTTGTTCTCTGTGATATATTCCAGAACAAAACCGACAATAACGGCGGCAGCTAGATTCCCAATAAACATTATCCTTGAGCCCACCCTGAGAGAATCAAAAAACGGTATCTGATGCAATAAAAATCCTATGGGTGAATATTTTATGGAAGCCAAAAGACAGAAAACAAAAGTGCTAAGATATAAATAAAAATGTTTATTTTTTATCTTTCTAAAAACCAGAAACGTAAAAATTAGCAAGATAAAGGGCAGAATACCCACATATAAATTAGGAGATCCGGTCTGGATAATTGGATTTTTAAAGAATGGAAGAATGTAGTGTACTAGACCCTGTAGCGGATAAGAATTGAGCCAAAAATCAGACAAACTCAATCCTTCCGCCCGGGCAGTCACTTCTTTAAAACTAATAATAGCCCAGATTTGCGGCCAGCCTATAATTAAAGAGACCCCGTACACTGTAACTAAATTAACCAGTTGCTCTAAATAACCCTTTAAGCTTTTTTCTAAAAAAGCCCAGTATAAATAATAAACAGCCAAAAAAGCATGGATATAAAGGACAAATTGGGAATGACCCGACAGCCAGCTAGCCCCTAAAAATATACCTGTCAGAGTGAGAAACAAGAATTTATGCTTCTTTTGCCTAACAAATTCGGCAAAGTACAAAACTGCNGGCAAGATGAAGTAGTAGTTTGTATTGGTTAGAGTTGTGAACCACGCGATCATCTGCCCGGAAAAGATAAAAATGGTAGAGACAATAGCAGAAACCAAAGGACTAAAGCCAATTTTTTTTGAATAAAAATAAGCAAAAACATAAGCTAAAAAGATGTTTATGATTATCAGAAATCTATAAGTATCGAATGCATCAAAAAAAACAAACATCAAATCATAAATGGGGTAAAACCATCCAGCGATGACAGAAACCGGCAGAGGAAACCCTGAAAGTATCTGCTGGTTAATAAGCGACTGCCCTTTCGATATATAATCCAGATATTGATAAAGAACGCGCGTGGTATCCCCGTCATATAGGATGTGGCCGCCGAAAAGCACATCTCGAAATAAAAAAATCAGCGGCAAGAAAGGCGCGGCTAGTGCGAGTTTCTTCAATCTCTCTTCGGTAAACACGGTAACCATATTAACCTATTTTCCAGGTAATAAAAGAGTATAATGGCAGATCATGAGCATCCCCAGGCAGGCAGTGAAATACGTCATTTCAGGCGGTCTTGCTGTCGTGGCTAACCTCGTAGTTTTATATGTCTTAACTGAATTATTCGGAATATGGTATATAACATCGGCGGCGATCGCATTTGTTTTCGCTTTTTTTACAAGCTTCACTCTTCAAAAACTCTGGACATTCGAGGACAAGGGTATGACTTTTGTCCATCGACAAATTATACGGACCGTGGGAGTGACAACTGTTAGTTTAGGAGTAAATGTCGTTGGAATTTATTTTTTGGTAACAAAGTTGGGAATGTGGTATATGCTAGCCCAAATAATAATACTGGGGCTAATAGCAACGGCTAGCTTTTTTGTATACAAATATCTAATCTTTACGTCCAATAACAACAGCTGAAATCCCGAAGGGAAAATTGACATATTTAAGCAATACTGACTCTAAGAAAAAGATGCCATACAGGATTTTATTAACTATCCAAATATCATTGATAACATTACGGCTTACCTCGTTTTCCAATTTCATTGGCAGATGAAAGCCCTTCATGAGCAACTTGACTAAGAATACCGGTGGGAATAGAAAAGTGTTGAAATAAGATGATTTAAAGACAGAAAAACCGCTTCTCTCGATTTTCGATTTTAATTCGTGTAGCCGATATCTTCGATAATGGTGGAAGAAAATATCGGTAGGACCCCATAAAAACTTAAAAGCCGGTACCGTGACGATGACCGTTCCGCCCGAGCGGAGTACGCGCCTCATTTCAGCTATCGCGCCGATATCATCTTTAACATGCTCTATCACATCAAGAGCAAGGACGACGTCAAACTGATCGTTTGCATGCGGGATACAGAGAGCATCGCCTTGTTCTATGTTTTTGATGCCTCGTTTTTTACATAAGTTTACAGCTCTTTCTGAGACATCAACTCCGTAATATTCTCCTATGGCTTCAATCTCCTTGACCATGGCACCTGTCCCGCAACCAAGGTCTAAAATTTTTTGTTTCATACCGGAAGCACGGCTGTACTTTTTAATGAGACTGAGTGCGATTTTTCTTCTTCCTTTGTCCCACCAGTGATTCAGCTCACTTTCATACATTAACTCATAAGCGGAATCTTCCATAAAACTATATCTTTGATTGTATTTTTACTTTTTGCCGACGACAATCCAGCCACTGTTATTGGAAGGACGATAAATATCAAATTCTTTAAGCCCGATATTGCTTACCAACTCTCTTACTTCTTCCTTTGTCCAATAATTGGCAACTTCTGGAATCATTTGGTCAAAGGTATTCAGGTGAATAAACCAGTAAGGCATCTCTGATAGTTGTTTAAAATACGAACCCGGACCTTTAAATATCTTAACAAAAATCCAAAGAGGTATAGAGAAAAGATGCGCAAATACATGGACTAATGGCAATGGCAATCTTGAGGTAATATATTTTCTAAGCGGGTTAAGAAACCACAGGAGCCATCCGAAACCCTCATAACCGTACACCCATATCAAGAAGGTTCCTTCCGGCTTGAGCGCCTTGACCATATTAGAGACAGCCAATTTGGGATATTCAAGATGGTGAATGACGCCGATGCTGAAAACGAGATCGAATTCATCTCTCCATTTCATGTCAAAAGCACTTTCAAACAAAACCTCCGCATTTTTAAATTCCTTCAGGGTATTGCGCGCGGCCGCGACAGACCGGCCGTCGTAATCAAACGCCACCACGCTTGCCGCTCCCCACTTCAAAACCCAGTAACTTAATCTGCCCATGCCGCAACCGACATCCAGAACTCTCTTGCCTTCAAAATCTTCCGGTGTTAGCGGTCCAATCCAGTTTATTAGCCAGTCTTCATAAAATGACACCGGTCTGCTGTATCTATTCCATTGATAGCCGAACCTTTCGCTCGTTACAGACATAATTGGTGATTATAATCATTTTCTCTTATACTATCAAGTAATGGAGAAATACCTCATTGTAAATGCCGATGATTTCGGATTAAGCGCGGAAATAAACGAGGGTATCATAGATTCTTTCAAGAACGGCTGCGTTACCAGTGCTTCCATGATAACGACGGAAGATAATTTTCATGATGCCATAGAGAAAATAAGGGCAAATCCGCTATTGGACATAGGTATACATTTAAACATTTTTAGAGGCAAAGCTAAAAACAGCCTGCTGTCGCTTTTTCTAAAAAGACTATTTGATAAACAAAGATTAAGAAAGAAAATCTACGTAGAGTTTGAAAACCAAATCAAAAAAGCTATCGACCAGAAAATAATCATAAGCCACTTGGATACGGAGAAACATTTGCATATATTCCCCTTTATCTTGGAAATAGTGCTTGACTTGGCCCAGAAATACAATATTAAAAGCGTGCGCTTCCCTTTTGAAAAAATGGTTTTTAAAAAAATCAGCCCTAGACAACTACTAAAGATATTTTTCAGTTATTTGTTTTATAAAAAATGTTATTCATTATTTGATCAAAGTGGAATTATCCATCCAGATTTCTTTTATGGANTCTCATTGAGTAACAGGTTTTCAGTAGACAACTTAAAGAGATTTGTGGATAATCTTAAACCGGGTATTAGNGAGCTATCTTGCCACCCGTCCTATAGAACGCAGTATATCTCATCTTTTATAGACAGNAGTAATCGTGATGAAGAGCGAGAAACCCTAACCAGTCCAGAACTCTTAAGTCACATAAAAGAGAGGGATATCNTTCTGGTCAACTATGGAGTTTTCAACACCCAAAACTAATATGGATAATGTTCTCAAGAAAGTAAGTATCGTTATACCGATGCACAATGAAGAGGGAAACGCCATGGCCCTTTACGGTGAATTAAAAGAAGCCATGGCTAAGGAAAACAGAGATTATGAGATCATTTTTGTAGACGACTATAGCTACGACAATACATTTAAAATACTGGAGGATATTTTTAAAAAAGACAAACACGTCCAGGTTATCTCTTTGATGGGAAATCAGGGCAAGGCAGTAGCTCTTAATGCTGGGTTAAAACATGTCTCTGGTGACATCGTCCTCATCATGGATGGTGATGGCCAACATAATCCAGCTTATATTCCAGAATTTATTTCAGCTATACAGGAAGGTTATGATGTCGCTAGTGGTTGGAAAAAAGAAGACAAAGGAAGAAGTAAATTCAAATCTATTCTCCACAATAATATCAACAGGATCATTGGCAAAATTATGGGGGTAAAGATGAAATATTTTGGAGTAGCTATGAAAGCCTATCGGAAAGAGTTAATTCAGCGTCTAGAGCTCTCCGGTGACCTGCATAGGTTCGCCGGCGTGATGGTTTATTATAAAGGAATTAATATCAAAGAAATTCCAATCAAAATTCGGGCTAGAGAAAATGGCTCCTCAAAATACAGTTTTGGGAAGATAGTAGGAAAGGTCTTCCTGGATATCGTCTTGGTCAAGTTCTTAACAAAATATTCGAGGACGCCATTCAAAATTTTCGGACCCATAGGCTTTATCTTAGGCATACTCGGAATATTAGGGGTAGGATACATCGCCATAAATAAATACTTCTTTGGTATATCTGCTTTTTATGATATATCCATCTTACTCCTCTCAGCTGTTGCAATCATCATAGGTATCCAGTTTATCTTTTTCGGATTAATTGCTGAACTAATTTCTCGTATCTACTACAACCCTGATAACAAGGCGACAGTTCTGATAAAAACTTCCCTTAAACACTAGTTTTATTCAAAAATTTATCTGCCCATAGTTGAAAAGTAAGGAGCGTCCAAAGTTTTTTGTGATTATTTCTCTTCCCGGAAAGATGCTCTACAATAATCTTTTGGACACGGTCCGGGTTAAATATTTTTTGTCTCGTAATCCTCTCTCGTGAAAGCANGTCCAGAAGCAGAGGTTTCAAATCTTTTTTAAGCCATTCGGAAACCGGCACGCCGAAACCTTTCTTTTTTCGATAAACAATATTTTGTGGTAACTTATCTTTCATTAATTCTTTCAAAATATATTTAGTGATAAATCCATGGAGTTTATATTCATAAGGAAGAGTGATTAGAAACTCCACAATCTCTGTGCCCAAAAATGGTGCACGCACTTCAAGCGCATAACACATGCTTGCACTATCTGTCTTAGCCAACAAACAGTCCATCAGATAAGAATGCAGATAACTATTTAAGATATCCTGGGGGAGATGGGCATCACCACTTGGATAAGGATAAACTTTGACCATCTCTTGGTAGGTGTCTGGTATCAGGAGATCTGGGAGTTCCTCTTTACTAAAGGCCTGGAGCCACCGGCCATGTCTTTCTAAAGGCGCGAAATTAGCGCCTTCGATAAATTTTTGCAATTTGAAGGAAAGACTGAAATGTTTATCAGACGCCGGCAGAGAGTTAATAAGCGGTTCAATTAAACGATCCCTGATACCGGAAGGAATACTTTGGTATAAGGAAACTAACTTATCTGCTTGAAAAGTGTTATACCCAGCCAAAAGCTCGTCTCCCCCATCACCCCCCAGAGCCACTGTTACTCTTTGTCGAGTGAATTTTGAGAGAAGAAGTGTAGGAATAATGGTAGGGTCAGCCAGAGGTTCTCCCAAAACTGAGACCGATTCGAGGAGGACATTAAGAGAGTCTTGAGCAGTTACTCTTTGGTGATAATGAGCTGTTCCCAAAAAAGTTGCCACCTGCTCGGCATAAGCAGATTCGTCAAAAGACTCTTCCTCAAACCCGATAGAAAATGTCTTAATCTTCTGACTAGATGCCTTTTGAGCATAATAAGCGATTGTGGAACTGTCTATCCCCCCGCTTAGGAAAATTCCCACCGGCACATCGGCGGCTAACCTGTCACCAATGCTTTTTTCCAGCAGTTTATCAAAGCCGCTTAATGCTTCTTCGAAAGAGATGCTAGCGACTCCGGCAGGAATATTCCAGAAAAACTTTTTCCCGACTCTCCCTTCTCGATACAAGAGATAATGTGCCGGTTCCAGTTTATATATTCCCTTAAAAATGGAGCGCGGCGTCGGCACATATTCTCGAGTCAAATATTGCGCCAAAGATTCCAAATCAAGCTCGTGTTTAACTAAAGGATGCGCCAACAGAGTGCCGGGTTCAGAGCCAAAGACGAAAGTATCATCGAATATACCCCAGTACAACGGCTTCTCCCCTATCCTATCCCGGGCCAAAAGTAATGTTCTCTTTTTAAAGTCATAGATGGCAATAGCAAACATGCCATCCAATTTTTCAAAACAGTCCTCACCAAATTCTTCATATAAGTGCAGTACCACCTCAGTATCTGATTTGGATTGGAAGTGATATTTCTGCTCTAAATTAAAATTTTTCTTAAGCTCTTTGAAATTATAAATCTCTCCATTGAAGATGATGGCCACATCTTTCCTATCATTCCACATTGGCTGGTGCCCTGCCGGACTTAAATCAAAAATACTTAAACGCGTATGCCCGAAACCCACCCCGTCTTTCAAAAAATGACCGCGATCATCTGGCCCGCGATGCCGGATGACATCCGTCATGGTTAATAAGTCCTTTTGACTGCCCTTACCGACAAATCCACTAATTCCACACATATTATTTATTTATATT
>C687J35504_10002609_pt1 | contig 12196 bp, 11 predicted proteins | sample RifCSPhighO2_02_FD_35504 | JGI IMG/M metagenome (IMG submission 35504) | reverse complement strand
TTAGACGGTCAAACACTAGCGGCGGGTGCGGGCGCTGGGGTCGGAGCCTCCGCGGTGGCCTTCGCTTTTTTCTTCGAGTTCACCTTGGGACGCCAGGCTTTTACCTTTTCGCCCTCAATGTATTTATAGTTAATTAAAAGATTATTAGCGGTCGGCGAAAGTTTAGCACCCTGTTTAATCCAGTGTTCAATCCGCTCCTTCTTAGCCTCCAGCTTATTAAGGTGGGGGTCATAGGAGCCAAGCAACTCTAAGTACTTACCCTGCGGGCGATAGGTGTGCGGCAAAACCACCAGGCGGAAATAAGCCTGTTTCTTCTTACCAATGCGTTGTAGACGAATCTTTAACATACCCCGGAGGATAACAGAAATGTCAAAAAAATCAAATTGAAGGATTGGCCTATTTATGTATACTAATTTTATGGTAGAAACCATCGATAATTCATCTCCGCAAGAGAAACCAGACTATAACGAAGGAAGCTTTAGTAGTGAGGTTGAGAACTTTAAAAATAATCAGGTGGGTAGTAATCTTAAGGCGATAGAAGCAGTCCAGGACCCTACGCGAAAACAAATCTTGATGGAGTACCATGAAGAAACCTATGGTAAGTACGACGAAATGGATTGGAAGTTAACATTTTTTCAAAATTTTCAGGGCGTTCTACCTGGAGGTTATAAAAGGGATATGGCACCAAAAGATCCAAAGATGGCTGAGTTAGTGAAAAAAGTAGATTTAATTATCCAAGTAGAGGGTTTGGCCAATGAGTTTGAAAAGTATCCCAATATTGGCAGATTTGGATATGACAACAAAAAACGTAAGGCTGAAATGCGGGCTTGTTTTGACCCTCTGCTTAAACTTTATATTGAGCTCAGAAAATTGGGTTATAGCCACCGCGAAATAGCAAGCTAGAGTAGACTATCCCACTCTTTCTTGGCTATACCGGCCTGTTTTAGTATCTCATTGACTAAAAAGGTGGGAATATCTTTTCCGTGCGGATTGGGGATGCGGACTTTGAGTCTACCCTTAACCATAAATAAATGACGGCCGCCGGAGAACGGGCCGTCAAAACCTAACTTTCTAAATCTTGTCACCAACTCCCGTCGAGAAATGCTCTTAGGCATGTTTGAACATCGAGCGACGATCAAACTTAATTAAAAACCCAGGTATACGTTCCTTATTTCTAACTTTTAAAAAAAGCCACTCTTCTAAAACTTCCTGCAGTTCTTTTTTAGCAGACTTTAAGATCTTTTTATTAGACCAAACCCCGGGAAGCCCAGAAATCGAACCAAAATAAGAGCCATCTTTAAGCTTTTTAAATTTTGCCTTCTTTAATTGTTTTTCTAGATATTCGGTTAACATAATTGATTTCATTAAACACTATAACATACAGACGGACAAGCCATAGCTATGGTTACCAGCCCTTAATTGCCAGTGCCTTTTCCGCTGCCTGTTGCTGGGCCTCTTGTTTACTTAAGCCCTCGCCCTCGGCGATTAATTCTTTGCCTAAATAGACTCCCACCACAAAGTTGCGGGCATGGTCGGGTCCCCATTCTTTCATTACTTCATAAGTCGGCGTAACCCCCACCTTTTCCTGCGCCTCTTCCTGGAAACGGCTCTTGGCATCACGATAGAGTTTCTGGTTAATGATCTCGGCTAGCTCGCCAATAATAAAACGTTTAATAAACTCGTCCGCCGCGTCGTAACCTTGATCTAAATAGATCGCCCCAATCACCGCCTCAATCGCATTGGCTAAAATATATTGCCGCGCTCGGCCGGTATCTTTGGCCTCGCCGCGCGAGAGCATAATATAATCGTTCAAATCAAACTTAGCCGAGATCTTGGCCAAAATTACCGCGTTCACAATCGCCGCCCGCCAATTAGTTAGCTCCCCTTCGGGGTTGGGATAGTTGCGATAGAGATGATCCGTCACCGACAATTCTAGTACCGCGTCCCCCAAAAACTCCATCCGCTCGTTGTGATCCAACCGCCAGGCTGGATTTTCGTTGATATAGGAACGGTGGGTGAGAGCCTCGAGGAGTAGGTCCTCATTTTTAAACTTAACACCGATTTTTTCCTGCAGTTCTTCAATATTAGTCATGTAAATCAAATGACTAATGACAAAATCCAAATGCCAAATCAAATCCAAAACTCAAATGACTAAAGGATTGATTTGAAATTAGGACTTTGACATTGATTTGTCATTAGAAATTTGTCATTCACTGGTTTCCTTCCGCTTGCTCGTCTCCTCCTTCCCCGAGATCATTTGACTGCTGTATTGCGCAAGCTCGGCAATGCAATCTCGGGAGTTAAGGGGTCGCTTTTTTACTCTGCTCATCTTTCCCCGGTTCGCCGATCTCCCGATAAACCGTGCCCAATACCCCATTTACAAACTTGCCCGATGACTCGCCGCCAAAAGTCTTCGCTAACTCAATCGCCTCGTTGATCGCTACCTTGGGGGGCACTTCATCGCGTTTGCCAAATAGTAACTCATACAATCCCAGGCGTAGCACATTGCGATCCACAATCGCGATCTGATCCAGTGGCCACTGCGGTGCGGCCTTCTCAATAATGGCGTCCAGCTGGGGTAGCTTTTCTAATACCCCATTCACCAGATCGTAAACAAACTGCTCGCTGTCTAAACCAGGCGCGAACTCTTTTAGGTTCTGTCTAATGATCGCCTCAATCAGATTATTATCCCGGCCCCGAAAATCCCACTCATAGAGCGACTGCATAGCAACCGAACGAGATAGATGACGAGAAGCCATTAGCCTTTTTTCTTACGTGCTTTTTCTTTCTTCTTTAACTCTTTGGCTAGTACGTTGACCACTTCCTGGCCGCGATAATAGCCACAGTGCGGACAGATGACATGCGGTAGCTTGGACTTTTTGCACTGGGTACAGATAGACAAACTCACCCGCTGTAAAGCCAGGTGACTACGTCGCCGTCCTTTCTGTCCTCTAGTTGAATGCGCGCGCGGGACTCCCATAGGGAAAGTTTACCAGCCTGCCAGAGCCTGACGGCTCAGGCCGGATGGCGGGCAGGTAGTTTTTAGTTGATAGTTTTTAGCTAAGAATTAACGATTTAGATTACCATAAAATCATTTAAAAGCAAATCTGTGCAGAAATGACAAAGCCCCGCAACCCAGAGCTTGTCATGCCCGGCCGTCACGAGGCTACTTGAGTTGGCTCAATAGCACACTCCACTGATCGGGTGAGAGTTGCGTCCGAATCCAAGCCATAGTCCGAATGCTTTCAAAATCAGACCCACTGATGTCGGTAAGCACTATTGCTTTATTGTCTAAGATAAAGCCGTCGTGCGTACTAGCGTGAGAAAGAACAAGCACGGGTTTAACGACCCCACCCTTCTGCCGAGCAACTTCCTGCGCCACAATGTGGTCAGAGAAATATCTCGCCAGCTGAAGGTCACTAGTCTTTACTTCCCACCATCTCTGAATGAACCAGCCCCCCAAATCTTTTTGAAAGTCTAGCTCCTCTAATCCCTTGCTACCCGGAGTGCTTTCCTTTTTTACTTCGTTTGCATCGCTCATGCGAGCTCCTTTCTTTGAGAGATTACTCTAAAGTTTTACCCAGTTTTGTCAACTTTGCCTCTAAAGAAATGAACTGTTAAAATTTGGTTATGTCTGAAGCCGCCACTCCCAAATTCGTCCACTTACACGTCCACTCCCACTACTCCCTACTTGATGGTCTTTCCAAAATTGATCAGCTAGTCAATCGTGCCAAGGAACTGGGGATGCCAGCGCTAGCTTTGACCGATCACGGCGTGATGTATGGCGCGATTGAGTTTTATCAAAAGGCGCTCAAGGCCGGTATCAAACCAATCATCGGCTGTGAGGCTTACTTAACTGAAGACCTGCACGATCGCACTCCACGCACTGACCGGCGGGATTATTATCACCTCTTACTATTGGCCAAAAACGAAGCTGGCTACAAGAATTTAATGAAGCTAACTACTATTGCGCATCTGGAAGGCTTCTATTACAAACCGCGTATCGACAAAGCGACCTTGCGCAAGCACAGCGCCGGTCTAATCGCTACCTCGGGCTGTTTAGGCGCCGAGGTACCACGGGTGTTAAGTGCCGGTCAGTACGACAAAGCCAAACAACTAGCCAATGAGTATCGCGAGATTTTTGGCGCGGAAAACTTTTTTATGGAGGTGCAGGGCCACCCCAATATTCCGGAGCAAGGATTGGTGAACAAACAGATCATTCAAATCGGTCGCGAGTTAAACATTCCCATCATCGCCACCCAGGATTCGCACTACCTTAGAAAAGAAGACGCTGACGCGCATGATGTGCTACTAGCCGTCCAGACTGGTAACCAACTAAGCGATCCCGATCGCCTCTCTTTAAAAGTTGATGACTTTTCCCTGGCCAGCGCCAAGGAGATGGCCGCTCGTTTTCCCGATCTGCCCGAAGTTTTAGAAAACACCCTCAAGATTGCCGATATGTGCAACCTGGAAATCCAGTTGGGCAAATCTCTCCTCCCGCCCTATCCCTTGCCTAATGGTGAAACGGCTATGAGCTACCTGCGTAAACTCTGCCAGGCTGGACTGCCTAATCGCTATGGTGAGACTCCGGCTCAAACTGTGCTTGACCGTTTGGAGTATGAACTGGGCGTGATTGAAGAAACTGGTTTTGCCACCTACTTTTTAATCGTACAGGACTTTGTAAACTGGGCCAAACAACATGGGATTATCGTTGGTCCGGGCCGCGGTTCAGCCGCTGGCAGTCTGGTCACCTATCTTTTAAATATCACCAACCTCGATCCGCTCAAGTACAACTTATTCTTCGAGCGCTTTTTAAATCCCGAACGTATCTCCATGCCCGACATCGACATCGATTTCGATGACGCGCGCCGCGGCGAGGTATTCGAGTATGTGCGCCAAAAATATGGCACTGATCACTTCGCGCAAATCATTACCTTCGGCACCATGGCGGCGCGCGGCAGTATTCGTGACGCTGGCCGGGCGCTAGGTTTTGCTTATGACTTTTGCGACAAGATCGCCAAACTAATCCCCTTCAACCCCAGCCAAACCGAAAAAGACGGCTGGCTGGAGAAGTGCGTAAATAGTGTGGCCGAGCTCAAACAGCTGTACGATACCAACAATGATGTGCGCACCCTAATTGATGCCGCCAAGCGCTTGGAAGGTGTGGCTCGTCACTCCTCCACGCACGCCTGCGCCATCGTAATTACGCCTGAGCCGTTGACCGAGTATGTACCACTGCAAAAGGGTACTAACGAGGGCGACGTTATCACTCAATACGAAATGCACGCCATCGAGGCACTAGGTTTATTAAAGATGGACTTCCTGGGATTATCCAACCTCACTATTATTAACGACGCTCTGAAATTAATCGAACAAGACCATCAAATTAAAATTGATATTGATAAAATCCCCTTGGATGACGTAAAAACTTTTCAGCTACTGCAGCGGGCCCAAACAGTTGGGATTTTTCAATTGGAATCGGGTGGTATGCGCCGACACCTAAAAGATCTCAAGCCGACCGAGGTAGAAGATTTGATCGCCATGGTCTCCCTCTATCGCCCTGGTCCTATGGAGTTAATTCCCGAATATGTCGCCCGCAAGCACGGCTACAAGCGCGTGGAATATTTGCATGCTAAGCTCGAGCCGGTTTTAAAGAATACTTACGGCATTATGGTTTACCAGGAGCAGTTGATCGAGGCGGTGCAGGTGTTGGCTGGATTTACCCGGGCCGAGGCGGACGTTTTGCGTAAGGCGGTTGGTAAGAAGATTAAAAAACTACTCGACGAGCAGGAGGGTAAATTTAAAGTTGGCGCCGAGAAAGTTGGTACCCCAAAACCAATCGCTGACGAGTTCTGGCGCTTAGTCGAACCTTTCAACCGTTATGCCTTCAATCGCTGCTTGACTGGGGATACGGAGGTACTGGACTACCAAAGCGGCCAGTTAGTGAAAATCGGCGAGTTCGGAACAAAACCGGTTAAAACTATTTTAGCCCTAGACACTGACTTCAAACTCAAACCGGCTAAAGTAAAAAATGTTTTTAATAATGGCATTAAAAAAGTTTTTGCCGTCCGCACCGCCAGCGGACGGGAGATAAAAGCCACAGCTAATCATCCCTTTCTTGGCGTGGAGGGCTGGACCCAGCTAGCCGATCTAAAGATCAGCGATAAGATCGCCGTTCCACGGACTTTAACTACGAGAGCCAAACAGAATTTTCCAGACTTTAAGTTGGCTACTCTAGGCTACCTGCTGGCTGAGGGCAACTTCTGCCACCCGCATGGCGTTTACTTTTATTCTACACAAAGCGATGAACTAGCTGATTACCAGTCAAATCTGGAACAGTTTAAAAACACGCGCGGCAAACTACTGGTGCGCCGCGATGGCAGTGCTAGTGCTCGCTCGCTTTACTCTGGCAGAATCAACCTAAAAATCCCTAGCGAGCTGGCGCGGTGGGTTGAACTGCTTGGCTTAAAGTATAAAAAAGCTACGGAAAAGTTTATTCCCGATTTTGTCTTCCAACTGCCGCTGGAAAAGATTGCGGTTTTAATCGGTAAGATGTTCCAAGGCGATGGCTGTATCAGTTTAAAGCGGGTCGGTCCGCAAATCTTTTACGCCACTTCTTCTAAAAAAATCGCCCACCAACTGCAGCATCTTTTGTTACGCTTCGGCATTCTCAATACTATTCACCAGAAAAAGTTTAAATACCGTGATGGAATAAAGTTAGGTTATACCGTCTCAATTTCCCGCTGGGATAATATAGAAAAGTTCGTACGGTACTTTTCCCCGCACTTGATTGGCAAAAAGCATGCTACTTGTCTAACTATTCTAAAAAACCATCCGATTATTAATGGGACGGTCAAACCCTGGGCGGCACGTGGCAGCAAAGATACTATTCCGGTTAGTCTGATCCGAGATATCTTACGTAAAGCAGTAGCGAAGGCTGGCTATAGTTACGCTGAATTTGCCCGTGCCAGCGGACTATCAGAGAGACTGTCTGGTTTAGATAGTCGCAAAAGCGGCTTCTTGCGGGAGACTATCCAGAAATTAGCCATGATACTAAACAATGAAACCATCTCCCAGTTATCTAACTCAGATGTACTGTGGGACGAAGTTAAGGAGATCAAGGAAATTGGTGAGCAGCAAACTTACGATTTAGAAATTGAAGATAAGCACAATTTTGTGGCTAATGATTTCATAGTGCACAATTCGCACGCCGCTTGCTACGCTATGATCGCCTACCAAACCGCCTACTTAAAAGCCAACTACCCCACTGAGTTCATGACTGCCTTTTTAAATTCCGAATCGGGCGACGTTGAACGGGTGGCCTTTTTAATTGAGGAGTCGCAGAATATGGGGATCGAGGTATTAGCCCCGGATATTAACGAAAGTTTTGAAAGGTTTTCCGTCACTGGCCGTCCCGCTCCCGAAGTTGAACCTGCCTTTGGTAACGCAGGGATAGCGACTGATCAAGTCGCTGGGACGCAATCTCGGCGTAGCAATATCGGCACCGGGAAAGAAGAGTCTGGAGGTAAATCAGCCTCTTATCTCCCGACCTTGCCAGCCGAGGTTGACCAACCAGGGCAGTCAGTCAACCGGAAGACTGTGACCGGAAAGGAAGGGTTTCAACAAAGAGGCAATATCGGCACCGGGACGATTCGCTTTGGTCTTTCCGCGATTAAAAATGTNGGTGANAATATTGTGAAAGCGATTATTGCCGAACGGGTAGCCAATGGTCCTTACGAAAGTATTGAGAATTTTATCACCCGCGTGCAGAACAAGGATCTAAATAAAAAATCGCTGGAGAGTTTAATCAAGTGTGGCGCCTTAGACAACTTTGGTGAGCGCAACTTGCTCCTAAATAATATTGAACAGCTATTAAGTTACGCCAAAGAGAGTCAGCGTCACGCGGCGAGTGGTCAGTTAAATCTCTTTGCCAGCGAACCAGCTATTGCGGCTAGTTTGCCAGCTATTCGTTTACAACCGGCTCCACCTATCTCCCTCACCGAACGCTTACTATGGGAAAAGGAATTAGTCGGCTTGTTTGTCTCCGGCCATCCGCTAAAGGATTATCAAAAGGAGTTGAGTGCGGAGTCGGGGTTAGTGGCGATTGATAGTTTGGTGCCTCGCCCCGCTCCCGAACTTCCCAGTGCCGATATTGAACCGCNCGTTGAGCCCCGTCTCCAAGGCACCCCCCACAGTCATGAGATAGATCACCAAACTAACACGGTAAAGCTAAATGGCAATGGCCCTTCGACTGCGCTCAGGGCAGGCAACGGCTCGGTTAAGATTGGCGGCATTGTGACCAAGATTCAAAAGATTGTTACGAAAACCGGTAAGCCGATGTTGTTTTCCTGGGTGGAAGATCTAACTTCCAAAATTGAAGTGGTGGTCTTCCCGACTATTTTAGATAAATATCCAACGGCCTGGGTAGAAAACCAGGTACTGATTATCAAAGGCAAGCTCAACGATCGCGATGGCGTGCCGAAGTTGCTGTGTGATGAAGTAAAGCTGGTCAGCCCATCAACAATGGTACCAGCCGCTTCCATAGCCTAGTCGGTCCTCTGCCACTACCTTGCTTGGCACCGCGGTCCAGCTTCTCCAGCGGAAGCTGTCCGCTACTCCTCATCCTGCCGACCGAGCTTAAGAAAGCTCGGACCTAGCTCGGCTAGGATTCCGCAGTTGCCCGCAAAGTAGTGGCACTCGGACCTTAAAAATCCGCGAAATAAATCAGTAGCCACGCTCTAGGGCTGCCGCGTAGGCAAAGGCATCGAAATACTCGCGCCAAGTCTCTGGACTCGAGCCATACTGATTATCGAAATAGAAAAAGTCCACAATCGCCTCGCGAATGCGCCAAAGCTCTTTGGCGCGCGAACGGCGTGTTTGGTTTTTTGGATCTTCCAGGGTTAAGTCTAATAACTCTAACGCCCCATTAACCGAATTTCGAGCTGTGGTCGGGTCTTTCTCTCGCCAGCTTAAGGCGCGCGAAACTTCGCTACCAATATTGCCCATTTGTTTAAAAAAAGAAAATTCGCGCCAACGGCCGGCCGCTAGTTCTTTGTGTTGGTAGTTTAAAGACTGATTCATAGTTCAATAATCTGTCTAATAATTAATTCCGCTCTGGCTCTGGTTTCTGCATCGTCTATTCCTCTGGTTAAATTATTGAGCAAAGGTTTTACATTGACCATAGAGTCAAATTCTAGCCAATCTTCACCCTTGTCGGGACGAATGTTAAATCCCCAGACATTAATGCCGCGCGAACCGGCGGCTACCAGAGCTTCCTGCAAATCCGAATGCATCTCGCCGTCAATGGCCACTATTTCTTTTTCAATATCTACTACCCCCTTAATCAAAAAACCATACATCTTCTCGGCCAGCACTTTTAGTTCGGATATCTTAACTTTATGATCCAAAATTTGCATAGAGGGATTATAACACTGCCAGAAATGTGGGCAAGAATTTAAATTTTCTAGTTGAACCTCCTCCCCTTTTTTGCTAGGGTTATTGGCATATGTCTGACGAGAAACTGCATAAGATCCGACATAGCTTGGCTCATGTGATGGCGGCGGCGGTGAGAGAAATCTATCCCAATGTTAAACTGGGCATTGGCCCGGTGATTGAGGATGGTTTTTATTATGACTTCCTCTTCCCTGCTCCCGAGACCGGCGGCGCCGCGCCTAAACTTTCGCCCGAGATCTTTCCAGAAATTGAAAAGCGCATGCGCCAGCTGATTGAGCAAAAACTGCCAGTAGAGCAGATCTTTGTGCCGATGGAACAGGCGATCCAAGAAGCCAAGACCCAGGGGCAGAAATTTAAATTGGAACTACTCGGGGAAATTAAATCTGGGGAACGGCCCTCCTCCGCTAAAGCTACGGCGGGCGAAGTAAGCGACCAGGTGGACTCCGTGAGTTTCTACAAAATCGGTAACTTCTCTGATCTCTGCAAGGGGCCACATGTAAAAAACACCAAAGAGTTACCACTCGATAGTTGGAAATTAGACCGCCTGGCTGGCGCTTATTGGAAGGGCGATGAAAAAAATCCCCAGCTGCAACGGGTTTACGCTTTTGCTTTTAATAAGAAAAAGGAATTAGAAAAACATATAACCCTGCTCGAGGAGGCCAAACAGCGCGACCACAAAAAGCTTGGGCCGGAATTGGATCTCTTTTTCATTGATGAACAGGTAGGCAAAGGACTGCCGATGTGGACGCCCAAAGGAACCGCTGTTAAGTTAGAACTAGAAAACTTTACCCGCGAACTGGAGCGCAAATACGGCTATGAACACGTTTCTACTCCTTATCTAGGTGGTGAGAAGCTGTATCACACTTCCGGCCACTTGGAGCATTATTCACAGAATATGTACGCCCCAATTGATATGGACGGCGATAAGTTTTATCTCCGCCCGATGGCCTGCCCGCACCATATCCGTATGTACCAACGGCGGGCCTGGAGTTATCGTGAACTTCCCATTCGTTACGCCGAGATCGCGGATTATAATCGTTACGAAAAATCGGGAGAGTTAATGGGCATGATTCGCGTGCGTAAATTTCAACTAACCGATGCCCACCTATTTGTTGCTCCCGAGGGATTAAAATCAGAGTTTGAGCAAGTCTGCAAAATGATCATCGAGGGCATCGCCGGACTGGGGCTGTCTGGCATAGTCTCTTACCGCTTCTCTAAGCGTGATCCGCAGAATAAGGAAAAGTACTTTCAAGATGATAATCTATGGAATCGAGCCGAAACAGTCATGAAAGAAGCGCTCGACGAACTCAAAATTCCCTACAGCGAAGCGATGGATGAGGCCGCCTTTTACGGACCAAAACTTGATATCCAAGCCAGGAACGCCAATGGCAAAGAGGATACGCTTTTCACCGCCCAAATCGACTTTTTGTTACCGGAAAAGTTTAATCTGGAATACATTGATGCCGAGGGGAAAAAGCAGCGACCAGTAATGATCCACCGCTCGACTATCGGCTGCCTCGAACGAACTTTCGCCTTTATGATCGAGCATTACGCTGGGGCCTTTCCGCTCTGGCTCGCCCCGGTCCAGGCGATGGTGATTTCTATTTCCGATAAATCTAATGAGTACGCCGAAAAAGTAGCAGCGCAATTAAAGGCGGCGGGCCTGCGCGCTGAACTCGATGAACGCAATGAATCAATNGGCAAAAAGATCCGCGAGGCGGAAATGCAAAAAATCCCCTACATCTTAGTGGTGGGCGAGAAAGAACAATCGGCCGGCACGGCGGCCGTACGCAAGCGCGGTAAGGGCGACATCGGTGGCATTAAGATTGATAAACTGGTTAAACGTTTAGCGAAAGATGCCGCCGAAAGAAAGTAAACCTCAAATCATCGTCATTCTTGGTCCAACAGCGTCCGGAAAAACGGCGCTGTCTTTGTTAATAGCGAAAAATCCGCCAGCTGGCGGACCCGGGGAGATTATCTCAGCTGACTCCCGCCAGATCTATCGGGAAATGGATATCGGTACCGCCAAGGCGACCAGAGACGAACAGGCTGGTATTCCGCATTACCTGATAGATATTAAGAATCCGGACGAAGACTACTCGCTGGCACAATTCAAACAAGACGCGGAGGCAGCCATTTTCGACATCGCAAGTCGAAAGATGCTACCGATCGTAGTGGGCGGTACGGCACAATACGTTTACGCTCTGATAGACAACTGGCAGATCCCGGAGGTGAAAGAAAATCCAGAGTTGCGCGAAAAATTAGAAAAGGAAATTGCAGCCGAGGGACTGGAAAAAATCTATCAAAAATTACTAGACCTCGACCCCGAGGCTGCCTATATTGTTGATCCTAAAAATCCCCGCCGCGTGATCCGGGCGCTGGAAGTGGCAATCAGTACCGGCCAGCCTTTTACTAAACAGCGGCAAAAAGCCGAGCCATTATTTGACTGCCTGCTACTTGGAATAAAAGTGGCGCCAGCAGAGTTGGCCAAAAGAATTGAACAACGAGTAGATGATATGCTCGCGGCTGGGCTAGTGGAAGAGGTCAAAAGTTTAGTTAAAAAATATCCAGCCGACCTTAAAATATTTGACACTATCGGCTACCGCGAACTACTCCCTTGTCTACGCGGTGAAACAACCTTGGGGCAAGCTAGAGCAGAGATCGTTAGCAATACCAACCACTTCGCCCGCCGCCAGATGCAGTGGTTTAAGCGCGATCAACGCATTAACTGGATTGCCGACCA
>C687J35504_10002608_pt1 | contig 12196 bp, 7 predicted proteins | sample RifCSPhighO2_02_FD_35504 | JGI IMG/M metagenome (IMG submission 35504) | reverse complement strand
GAAAATAACGCAATCATCCATATTCTAGATAGTTCAGGATTAAGCAAAGGAGACAAAGTAAAGTGCATTATAGACTGGGATAGAAGGTATAAATTAATGAAAATGCACACAGCCGCTCATATAATAAGCGCAATTATTCATAAAAAAACAGGAGCAATGATAACAGGAAACCAGTTAGATGTAAAAAAATCAAGAATAGACTTTTCCCTGGATAATTTCAATAAAGAAGAAATCCAAGAGTACATAGAAGAAGCAAATAATGAAATAAAAAAAGGCCATAAGGTTGAAACATCTATAATCTCGAAAGAAGAGGCAGAAAAAATAAAAAATTTGTCAAAATTAGCAAAAGGTTTGCCTCCTAGCCTAAAAGAAATAAGAATAGTAAAGATTGGAAATATTGATGAGCAGGCAGACGGCGGAACACACGTTAAGTCTACAAAAGAGATAGGTAAAATAGCATTAGTATCTGTAGAAAATAAAGGCAAATCCAACAGAAGATTATATTTTTCACTAGAATAAAAAACTTAATATACCACTAAAGTCTAAGAAAAAATAATGAAAAGGAGCATTTACGCAGAACAAAGAGTTGGCATTTTTGTAGACATACAAAATCTTTATTATTCTGCAAAGCATCTTTATAAAAAAAAGGTTAATTTCAAGGCAGTTTTGAATGAAGCAGTTAATGGAAGAACATTAATCAGAGCAATAGCTTATGTTGTAAGAGCTGATGAATTGAAAGAAAACACATTCTTTGAAGCATTGCATAACATAGGGTTTGATGTTAAATCAAAAGATCTGCAAATCTTCCCAGGCGGCATGAAGAAAGGAGACTGGGATGTGGGCATAGCGGTAGATGCAATCCAAATGTCACAAAAACTAGATGTAGTAGTACTAGTCTCAGGAGATGGAGATTATGTACCTTTAGTAGAATATCTAAAATGGTCCCAGGGTTGCAGAGTTGAAGTTCTCGCTTTTGGAAGATCAGCCTCTTCTAAATTAAAAGAAGCAGTTGACGAATTTTTAGATCTTGACAAAAACCGAAAATACTTAATGGTGGAATAACCCCCCAAGCACCATAAATCTTTTAAATTGCCCTATTCTAACGCTCAATATGGGCCGGTAGTTTAGTGGCTATAACGTCGCCCTTACAAGGCGAAGGTCGCAGGTTCAAGTCCTGCCCGGCCCATACCCTACAAGAAACATTTTTATAGTAATAAACCACCCCAACTGCAATGAAAAAGGTGATACCTCTAATATCCGTCATGCTTCTAAGCATAACTGCATCTGAAGCACAAACAATAAATATAATTGGTACAGAGCTCTCAATATTAACACTTCTTCCAATATTACTAACAGGCCTAGTAGTAATATTCTTTATAGGAATATTCATAAAGGACGCGCTGACTAAAAAGAAAAACCCTAAGTCAGAGAAAAGAGAAGAAGAAAAAGAAATTAAAGAAAGCGTAAAAGAAGAGAAAAGAGAGCCTGAAAAGAAAGATGAAAAAGAAATATTCAGAGCATTACTAATTAAATCAAGAAAAATTGATTCTGAGGCGAGTTCAATAGACGTAAAAGAAGCATTACTCCAGCTAGACTCATTAGCTAAAGATTTCTTTAAAGAGAAGTACAAATTAAGCAAAGAGTTTAGTTTAAGCGAGCTGAAAAATTTAGCAAACCTGTCTAAAGAAGAAAGAAAAATTTGTGAAGAAGTAGGCCTATTAAAATTTAGCGGAGAAAGAGAGATTAAATCTGATAGGTTAAAAAAAATTAATTCAAATTTGTCAAAGCTAATAAGGACTTCGTTTTATAGCCAAAAAGAACAAAAAAGACTGCCAGAGCAGCTAAAATTCCTGGAGCCAGGAAGAGAGTTCTTAGATAAACAGCTAGAAAAATTGCATATTCTCAAATCTAAAGAAGGACCAACTGAAACTCCTAAGCTTCCTGAAATGCCTATAGCTCAAAAAGAAGAGGTGCCAATAACCCCAGTTTCAGAGGGAATAGAAAAAGAAAAGAAACANGAGATATCTGCCCCNCCANTATTTTATCATCTAAAGAGATTAAAGATACTTAGAGATCTAAATGATGGAATCAAGATTTCAAAAGAGAATGTAGAGCAAGCCAAAAAAATATACGGAAAGTCTCTTATTAGTTATTACAGCCTCCCAGTTAATGAAGAGGAAAAAATAACAAACAAGCTGACAGAATTATACAGCAAAATTAAAGATGAAGAAACTCACGAAAAAGAAAAAATAGGTGAGAAAACAAGGCAGATAATACAAATAAAAAGAGAAGGCAGGAAAAAAGAAGAAGCTAAAAAGCTCCTTGATTCTGTAGAGAGATGGGTAACAGAAGTAAGTATTAGGGAAGAGATAAGGAAGGAGTACAAAGCTGTCATTTCAGGAATAAGCGATAGCATCAAAAAAGTAGGAAGGAACATTTCTAAATTTGAACATAAAGAAGCCGACAAGCTCTCAGAGTTAATAGAAAAGGCGCATAAAACTCTAAAAGGGAAGAGAAGAGAAATTGTATTGGCAATTGAAAACACCCCTCATAACCTAAACGGTTCTATAAGAACATTTGAACAAAAAGAGCAAGAAAAAGTTACTGGTTTCATAAACAAACTGGAAAGAATAAGTAAGATACAGGAAAAGAAAGAAAAATTAGAGTTTAAACTCAAAGATACAGGTTTAATTCCTCAGAAGAAAGAAATTTTAACCCATATTAGACCATCTGAAATAAAAAAACAGGAAAAAGTTGAAGTGCCTGTTCCTGAAAATGTAGAACAGAAAGAATGGTATAAAGGAATTTTTAATCTAAAAGTATCTAGATTGCCAAGAGTAAAACTGCAGGAAAATAGACACCCAACAGAAGAAGAAATCAGTCTATTCAAGCACAAAATTGAACTTCCAAAGGCAACTACGCCAATTATAGAAAAATTATCTCCTTCCAGAGAGATTCATCAAGTAAAAACAAGAAACCAGAGATTACGAAGATTGTTAGCAGAAGAACAGAGAGTAAGGCAAAAAATGGAAGGAAGTGAATTAGGTGCATCAGGAGCTGAAAATCTCAGAATGAGCTATGGAGAGCACAAAAGCATTACAAGACTGAAAAGCAAGAAAGATAGAGATTCGATGAATAAGCTATTAAATGAAGAGGAAAGATTAAGAAGAGAATTAGCTTCATTAAATTAAGGTATAGTTCTGAATCTAATATTAAGCATCCCCCATGTAAATGTCAAAGTTACTAAAGCAAGAATCAAAAGAACCATTGACAAATCTTTAGAGATTAGCTTCTTCTTGAAGTCAGAAATTTCAGAATAAGCCTGGTCTACTTCCTCTTTTGTAGTTGCCTTGTAAAAAACTCCTCCGGTAGAGTCAGCAATTTCTTGCAGGGTGTTCTCATCAACTTTTAATAAAACATCAGATCCCTCTATGATCTCCCCCCCTTCCTCAGTTCCAACTCCAATTGTATGCACAGAAACTAGGTTAAGCACTGCATAGTTTATAGCTTCTTCTAAAGGCAGGCCGACATTTCCTCTGCCATCAGTTAATAAGACTATAGCTCTGCCCTTATCAGAATTAAGCAATAAGTTAGTCCCAGTAGTAATCGCCTCTCCAATGTTAGTCCCNCCGCCTTTTCTGATATTAAGGCTTTTTATTTCTTCTGTTAAGGTAAATTCATCATCAGTTAGCGGAGTCTCAACAAAAATTGTAGAGGAAAAAGTAATCAACGCTTTCTTGGTATCTCCTTTAGTATAGTTAATAAAACTCAAAGCCGCAGATTTAGCAGCTTCTAGTCTATTGGGCTCAAAATCATCAGCGGTCATGCTTGCAGAAACATCTATAGCCAAAACAAAGTCAGAGTCAGTAGACTCTGCTTCAAAAATTAAAGTTGTCCCTGCAGCAGAAAATATCAAAAAAACAAACGAAAACCCCATCAAAAACAAAATTAGATAATTCTGAGACAGCTGTATCCTTCCAGTAACCCTTTCTATAGCTTCAAAGTTTGCAAAAGACAATGCTTTCTTCCTAAATCCCTTTACTGTAACAAAATGCACTACAACAAGAAATATCAAAGTAACTAACAGCCATAAATACGAAGGTCTTNCAAATATAACATCTGNCATTATGCTCTTACCTTTAGCGCTCTTAGTTTAAATAGCTTTACAATTGGTTTAACAAAAAATTCATTTGTAGTTATNAANGTAGAGTCTGCTCCAGCATCAATNAAAGCNTTCAAAATCTCGTCTTCTTGCCTTTTAGATTCTTTAGCATATAGCTCTCCCAACAAAGAAGGGTCTATAACAACTCTCTTATGAGAATAAGGATCTTTTATTAATATCTCTCCAACATAGTCTTCAGGCAAAGACCTGTCTCTTGGATCTCTGATCATTAAACCTATGATATCAAATTTGCTTGTAAGTATTTTCAATTTCTTTTCCCAGTCTTGCTGCATCCCAATAAAATCAGAAATCAGGATTATAACAGCTCCTCTGTTAAAAGATACCATCAAAAATTTAGAAAGTTTATTAAAATCCTTTTTACCGCCGTATACTTCAGGATTTGTCAAAGTTCTTGCAATATCATAGAACTGGCTTCTTTGCCTTGATGGAACTATATTTCTCACAATTGAATCATTATACATCACTAAACCAGCATTGTCTCCTACTTCCAGGATAGCATGCGCTAGAGAAGCAACAAGCTCTGCTGCATATTCATTTTTAAGCTTGTTAGTTGACCCAAACAACATACTTTGGCTTACATCCAAAGCAAAAACAACATTAACATTTCTCTCCTCAACATACTCTTTAATCAATATTTTATGCGCTTTCTTGCTTGCTTTCCAGTCTATTAACGATGCATCATCAGTAGCAGAATAAGGTCTATAATCTTCAAATTCAATCCCTCTCCCCTTGAAAACACTCATGTACTGCCCGCCTAAACCTATAGCTGCATGTTGCTTGGTAAGAACCTCTAACTTCCTTATAGCAGGTAATAAGTCTACTAGTAATTTCTTTTTTGCCATTTTAAGGCACCTTGACTTTCTCAAGAATCTCCTTTATAATGTCATCAGAGCTCACATTTTCTGCCTGCCCTTCATAATTCAGTAAAAGTCTATGCCTAAGAACTTGGGCAGCAATCTCCTTAACATGCTCAGGTAGAACATAAGGGCTTTTTTTCATTAATGCCTGTGCTTTAGCTGCAATAAACAAGCCAATAGATGCTCTAGGACTTGCTCCATATCCAATATACTTTCCTTTTTCTATTTTGTATTTGCTGGGATTCCTGGTGGCGTCTACAAGATCTACTATATATCTGGCAATCTCATTGCTCATATAAACTTTTTTTACGTCATGCTGCATCTCCACAATTTTTTGTGGATTAATCACTGCCTTGAGTTCATAAGAATTAAAATTCCTCAGAGTCATATTTCTCTCTAATATCTCCATCTCATCTTCCTCAGTAGGGTAATCTACAATTACTTTAAACAAAAATCTATCAACTTGAGCCTCTGGTAATGTGTAAACACCCCCTTGCTCTATTGGGTTTTGAGTGGCCATGACAAAAAAAGGGTCAGGCAAATCATAAGTAGTATCCCCAATAGTGACTTCTTTCTCCTGCATTGCTTCTAAAAGTGCAGATTGTGTTTTAGGCGGGCTTCTGTTAATCTCATCTGCCAATAAAAAGTTTGCAAAAACAGGCCCCTTAACCACTTTAAACTGTTTTGTTTTTTCCTCATATATCGTAAGACCTGTAACATCAGTAGGCAGTAAATCTGCAGTAAACTGTATCCTTGAAAAATCTCCTCCAGTTACTTTAGATAATGTTCTAACAATTAATGTTTTTGCTATTCCAGGAACTCCTTCTACTAGAACATGACCGTTGCATAACATAGCGCTTAATAACCATCCAATAACACCCTGCTGCCCAACAATAGTCTTAGACATCTCTTCTCTCACAAGCTCTACCAGTCTTGCATATTCTTCTATTTTTTCCTGGCTTAATTTCCCAGAATGAAGTCCTTTGTACTTTGCCTGCTCCCCTTTTCTAAAGGTCTTAGGAATTTTTTTTTTCTTAGAAAATTTGGTTTTTCGCCCCTTCATTTTAAATATAAAGAAAAAAACAGAGTATAAATAGTTTGTTTATAACTGAAGAATAATAAATTATCTATGCTTCCTTTTTTGGTAGAAATAATACAGTATTGCTGTGATTGAAAGAAACATTACAGACTCTATAACAAACAATCCAAAGTTAGATTTAGCCCTTACGGACCTGAAGGGAAAATTCAATTCTGCTTCATCCAGTGCAATTAGTTCTCTGCACCCTGAAATTGTATTATCAACCAGCTTAGTTGCCTTTCCATAGTCTCTCTTATCAATTAAAGATCTTACCTCTCCAACAATTTCACTAAATTCTAAGCATTCTGGATTTCCTCTAAACAGTTCATTCATAAACTCCAGTTGATCCAACAAAGACTGTTTCTTTGAAACTTCTTTGTCTTTTAGGTCTAAGAAAAGCTTAGTTGTATCTGTAAAGCTCGGACTAAAAACTGTGGATTTAAGAGTAATCTCATACTGCCCTGGTTCTGCACCATTGTTTTTTACTTCTAAGAATGTACTAAAGGTTTGCCCCTTAACTAACATCTCAACTGTAGAACTTCCAAGCCTTAAGCTAAAAAGCTCATTATTTATTGATGCATCCAAGAAGATGGTATATAGTGTAAACTCTCCAGTATTTTTGAGAGTTATGGGTATTCTTATTGTTTCATTTTCAAAAAATTCTATATTCTCTGGTTTAATAAGGTCAAGTGTTGCTATTTTTGTTCCACCAGATCCACCGCTGCTTCCTGAGCCACTGCTACTAACAGCCCCTCCCCCTGTAGGGGTTACTTGTTCAGAGATCATGAATACAGAAAAGTTGGTAATGTTAATCTTAAACAAATTTGCAACTGTATCTAGATTTGCATCTAGAAACTGAACCCATGTACATGAAACAGGGCTGGTACACTTGTAAAACTCAAGATCATTTTCAGAAGTGACACTAGCAGTAATAGCAGAATAGTTGTAAGTTATATTAACTGTATTAAATCCAAGAGTTTTGTTACATACAAACTCAAACTGATCAATAGCCCTGGTAGTAGTAGGAACACTAACAGTCTCGCTTAGATCTGTGAAGTTGCATACAGTTAAATTGTTTACCGCAGTTATATTTGAATTAAAGAGATTAGCTTCTAATCTCAAATTGGAATTTTTAAATAACAAATCATAGACTCCAGAAGGAAGATTCTGGGTAATATTTACACCAGAATAGATAATCCCCTTGCTACATGTATCTCTTACTTGGACAGTACTGCCCCCAATCCCAGTTAAATTGACACCTAAAAGATTACTGACAGTAAATTTTTTGATTTGAGTAACAGCACTGGATGTAGGATAGTTAATATCCCGAATTTGAAGGCTCATATTAAACTCCCCCAAAACAGAAGTGTTAAATGTATAATTATACCTGTACCCAAAACTAATATTTGAATACTCCTTAAAGTTGTTAGCAGCTGGCTGTAAATCCAAAGAACTCCCATTTGGAAAAAGCACGCTGAGATTTACATAACCAACAAGAACATCTGCCGTAAAGTTTACAGTAATGTTCATAGTGGTATTCTGCTCCAAAACAGTTGGAAAACCACAGAGGTATTCCAAACTAGGAACATCTATATTTGCTTCTGAAAAGCTCCTAGTAACTCTTAGCTTATAGTATGAAGTAACATTAACCGTATTAGACTCATTGCTGCCTATAACAACCAAGTCTATATAAGTAGAATTTATATCTGGAACCGTGTAGCTATAGGTATAATTAGTGATTGGGGTATCTGTAGTATTTAATGCTGTATATGTGGTGTTTGCACCATTAACTGTAAACAGAAGGTTAACAGCGCTTATTAAATCTCCGTTTCCCGCCTCCTCAATTTGAATAGTTTGAGAATTTTTAGCAGTAACCACAGAGTTATTAACAGGGCTTGTCATATTTAGAATGCCATAGACCACATAGAATTCCCGTACTGCACTAAAAGCAGAATTCCCCTCACTATCATTAGCTCTAACCCTCCAGTAATATTTTCCCAAGCTTAGGTTGTTGGATACTAATGTAACATTAGTGTCAAGTAAAGTTATATTCACCGATAAGTTCCCATTTTCAAATCCAGTACTGTTCCCTACCTGGAAGAAGTAGTTCATGGGATTTGAATCTGGATCACTCCCAGACCAGTTAAACCCATTATTAGCATTAAACAAGAGGCTGGATCCATTCTCAGGCAGCAATAATGTAGGTGCACTCGGAACCGCAGTAGCCACAAATGTGTCATATCCAGTTATCCCCATATCAGAGTTTGTATAAAAAAATAAGAGAACCATAAACAGGGCTACAATAAAGGTAGCAATATCCCACCTAATCCTGCCAAATTTACCTCTTTTCATTTAAATAAAGAATGCGGTTCTAATTAATAAAATTATAGGTATTACCTCCTGCCCTTTCTGATCCTTCTTCTTGTGTAGTAGGTATAAAAAATAACAACAACAAAGGCAAGAACTACTAATTCTCCTCCAAGTAACAAAAGCTGATTAGTCTCTAGCTCAGCAAGCTTTTTGAGATTAAAGGTAGTTTTCTCTTCTGCAGAAATTATACTCTTACAGCTTTGTATCGCAGCATCGCTAAATTGCAGAGCCTTTCCATAGTCTGCTACTGCAAATGACTCTTTAGCTCTGTCTGACAATTCATTGAATTCATTACATTCAGGGTATTGGGTGAACAATCTGGTTAAAAACTCCATTTCCTGCTCTGCTACCCCTTCAATATTTTCCAAGTAAGACACTAAATCAATAAAAAACAATGTACTATCGGTGACTGTAGAAGGCTTGGCTATAGAAGCACTTATTCTTACCTCATGGTCTCCTGGGTCAGCAAATAAGCTTGTAATAGTCAACAATAACTCTCTCTGCTCAGCAGGAGATAACGAGTTTATAAACCCCGTATCAAGGCTTAACCTCAACTTATCGCTGTCTGTTTCAGCAGTAATAGTGATATCTTCTAGCGTGAAGTTTCCATTATTTTTAATCACAATAGGAGTCATGATAGTTTCATTATTGTAGAAAGTGATCTTGCCTGGTTGTAACAAATCAATTATAACAGGTTCTTCTCCTACCTGGATCCCTCCGCTCCCGCTTGTTATTACTGTGGTAGGCAAAGAAGGTAATTGGACTAAAGAAAGATCCTCTCCAACCATAAATGTCGAGAAATTTGTGAATGAGCCAGTAATATTATTTCCATCGCTTTTTAGGTTGGTGCTTACAAGTGTCCAGGTACATGTATTATTAGCCACATTATTACATTTATAAAGTTTAATGGCACTTTCTGTCAAGACACTTGAGATAATACTACTATAATCATATGTTAAGTTTACAGCTGTAAAGATGAGGTTGTTATTGCAAGAAACTTCATATTGGTCAATAGCTCTAAAATTAGTTGGAGCAGCTATGGACTCATCCAGCTCAGTAAAGTTACATACCTCAACTGAAGAGGATGATAGATTAGCTTTAAACAATTCTACAGTTTGTTTTCTGTCTGATGTGCTTACAATAATATCATATGTTCCTTCTGGAAGTGTTGATGTAATGCTGCTTCCAGATGTCAATATTTCTCCAGTGCATGTATCTTTAACTTCTATGGTGTTAAAGTTGTCTTGAGATAAATCCAAGTTCGCATTAGCAGCAACAGTCATATTTCTTTCTACTCCAACTGCAGAAGAAAGAGGATAGTTTATATCTCTAATCTCTCCTCTCAAAACATAAACTCCAGTGTTTGATCCAAAATTAAATGAGTAATTATATTCATAACTGTAGTTTGTATTTGCATAACTATCACTATTATTTGCAGAAGCGCTTAAAGTTGTCACAGTACCATTAGGATATGTCAAGTTAACATTCACATATCCGATAAGCACTCCAAGATTAGCTCTCAATGTAAAGTTGTTCTGGGAATTTGGCGCATTTATGGCTCTAGACCCACACAAATAATCTATAGACGCCGTTCTTACAAGTGAAAGATCCTTGGTTATCTGGAATCTTGAAGTGGTATTTACGCTTAAGGATCCATTATGGCCTATTGCTTTTAATATCACAAATGTTGAGTTAACATTTGGAACTAAATATGAATAAGTATAGCTTGTTGTTGCTTCTGCATTATTGCTTGTATTTGTTGCCACAACAGTTGAATTTATGCCATCCACACTTATAATCAAATCCATAGACTTAACCCAAGCCCCATTTAAGGTCTCATTTACAGTTATTGTAGTGGTAGTCCCTCCTGTGACAACCTCATCATAATAAGGTGTTGAAATATTTATAGCTGCATTAGTTAGGATAAATGACCTAGATGGGGAAAAACTGGTATAAGTCCCATTGTCTGTAGCCCTTACCCTCCAGTAATATGTACTCTCGGGCTCGTTTACAGCAGTAAATGTATAGTTCCCCGTTGCAGTTCCTATTTTTCCTGGAACAGTTAGAGTCGTATTGACTGTTAAATTCCCATCTCCAAATAAACTGGAGTTAGCTATCTGGAAATGATAAGTTATATTATCAGCATCGGCGTCAGATGATGTCCAGCTGAATAATGTAGCATTCTGGTAGAACACATAGTCTCCATCTTGCGGATTAGATAATGTAGGAGCATCAGGCTGCCTATTCACTATTGTAAAATTGAGAAGGGTCCCCCTCGCAACGTTGTTAGTTGTATCATTTGCATACCACCTGTACTGAACTATTTGTCCACTGCTTAAATTACCATAACCAACTATGTAAGAAAATACATTTCCATTTTTTGATACATGACCCGTGCTATTGGAGTAATTAACAAATGCCCCAGTATAATCTGATTCAATCCAGACCGTATTTAAAAAACCATCTGTAGCAGTTGCATTAATTGTAACATTATCAAGAGAAGTGATAGTAACATTAGGGCTATGCACAATATTACTTAAACTAGGAGCTGCAATATCTGTAACAGTAAATGTTGTATTTAACGTTCTATTCACATAGAATAATTTTCCACAATTCCAATTAATAGCTACATTTCCTAAAGCAAAGTTGGTAGAGTTGAGGCTTCCTAAATACAGTTGGTTAGAGAACCCAAGATTTCCAGTTATGCTTCCTGCTGTGAAATTACATGTAGCTCCAGAACTCGCAGTAGTATTAGTTAGATTATACGCAGCAGTCAAAGTGATATTCTGCCCATATTCAACACTTGCTGTATTTAATGTAGTAAGGGTAGTGTTATAATAAACCTCTATGGTCCCATCATTATCTTTTGATATGCCCATTGCGTTATTTGCTGTTATAGTATAATTAACAATTCCCGGTGTATAAGTATAATTAACAGGCAGAGTTATTGTGTAAAGCCCGCCGCTAGAGGATAGGGTTCCGGAAAGAGCAGTTGCTCCATTCTTATTAGCTCCCCAAATACTAACAGTAACAGAAGTTATTTCTACGATGGAGCTTACATTTGTCCTCACTATTAAATTCTCTCCAGTGATTATTGGAGCAGTTGAGTTAACAGTATTGTTATCCTGATCTAATTCTTCAACAGAATTGAATATTGGGATGTCAAGACTGAGATTAATAACAGTAAATCTAAAAAAAGTATTTTCACCAGAAGCAAGAGCGGCAGGTAAATTGCTTCCCTCAGCCCTAAAATCTGTAATAGAACCAGTATCATCTCCAGAAAGAGCAATATCTCCCTCATCTATTCTTACATCAAGATTAGTACCACTCCCAGAAATAGCCAGTGCCAATTCAACAGAGATAACTGAAAGAATTAAAATACCAACTATAAACAAAAACTTCCTTATCATCCTCTTTTTTAACCTCTTTTATAATACCTTACAGCTAAGAAACAAGATATTATAAAGTTCTCATCAAAACTAATTGCATACTGCCATATTTAAAGATTTTTATTTATATCCTTATTTAAGGAAATCTTTATATTGTAGGAGTATTTTATCTAAACTGAGATGTCAGAAGACCCAAGTTATGAAAGAAGAAAGTCAAAAAATGACAGAAGAGCAAAAAGAAGGTATAGGGTTTACAAAAAAGGTGGACGAGAAAGGTCTATGAAATAAAAGAGGTGTTTGATATAGAATTACTCAAAAA
>C687J35504_10002587_pt1 | contig 12247 bp, 9 predicted proteins | sample RifCSPhighO2_02_FD_35504 | JGI IMG/M metagenome (IMG submission 35504) | reverse complement strand
CGAGGGACGGGCGGGGTAACCCAGACACGGCCTATCTCATGGCTCTAGGGCTAGAGTATTCCTTTTAGCTAGACAATATTAGAGAGGTCTAACCATGACAACTACTTCCAGTAAAAAAGAACCGTTTGTGTCTTATAGAACCATAGGGATACTTTCACTAGGCCTTATTCTTACGTTCTCCCAGGGATGCAGCTATATGAGCGCAAGGAACAAGGAGTTGGTAGGCGGCGCCCAATTTATGGCAGGAGACTACGAGGCCTCTACAAAGACCCTGGAAGAATCCATAGCTATCAGGCCTAAATCCACCTCTGCACTCGCCCTGCTTGGATGGAGTTATTTTAAGCAGGAAAACCTGGACAGGGCCACTGAGACCTTTGAAAGCCTTTACGTGCTTAACGACCGCGACCCTGACGCCCATGAGGGCCTGGCGTGGTGCTACTCTAAGAAAGGGCGATACCAGGACTCTATACGCGAGTTTAACGTCCTCTTAGGCCTTGATAGTAAGAGGTACTCCGCCCATAGCGGTCTGGGATGGGACTACTACATGGTGGCCGATTATGATATGGCACTGAAGTCCTTCCAGAAATATCTTCTGGAATTCCCCGGTGACCCCGATGGCTATAGAGGTAAAGGCCTCTGTTACTTCCAGCTTGGAGAATACGACAAGGCCATAGATAACCTGGAAAAGGTGGCAAAGAAGAGGCCCGAGTGGCAATCAGCCAGATACCTCCTGGCCCAGAGCTACTACAAGCTTGATGAATATGATAAAGCCGCAGACAAGCTGAAGGGGCTGACTGACCAGTATGTGGATTGGGCAGACCCCTACGTAGACCTGGGTTGGAGTTATATAAAATTAGGTAACTACGAGGACGCCCGCTATGCCTTTGGTAAGGCAAAAGAACTCAACCCTTACCTGGTCAGTGCCGACATAGGCACCACCACCATTAAAAGGACGTTTCTCGCCAAGGCCCAGGAGGACGCCTGGAAGAAGTACGATGAGAAAAAGTACGGCGAGGCCATAGGTTCTTTCCAGCAGGCCATTAAAGAAAACCCCCTGGACCCCTACCTCCACAGCGGGTGTGCCTGGTGCTGTTACCAGACGGGCAAGAAAGAAGAGGCCAGAAAGGAATACAAAGAGGCCCTGAAGCTTTACCCACAGCTTGCAGATGAGAAACTCATCAAGATAATTGACGACGAGAAGTGGTGGGACCTTTATACCACCATGGGGTGGGCGTATTATTACCAGTTCCTCTACGACGAAGCAGACAAATATTTTAGCAAGGTACTTGCAAAACTCCCCAAGGACATAGATGCACAGAAGGGCTCGGCCTATGTCAAGGCAAGGAAGACGATGTACGGAGAGGCAGTAAAGGAGTTGACTGCCTTCCTTAGGGACAACCCTGGAGAGGACGATGCCAGATTCATGCTGGGACTCAGCTATTTCCATAATCAACAGTATGCTGAGGCCGTAAAGGAATTAGAACAGGTAGTCGGAAAACACCCTGATTGGGCGGACGCCCACGACGGTCTGGGGTGGTCTTACTACTGGAAGGGTGAATACCCAAAGGCCGACGAGTCCTTCCGAGAGGCCCTGAAACTGGTACCGGCACATATTACTGCCAACTACGGGCTGGCAAGCGTGAACGTCTGGAGGTATGAGGAGTCCAATACCGCCTGGGGCTATTATAACGCGGGTCTATATGCAGAGGCTATTGAACAGTTTAAGAAGGCAATTAAAGACACTAGCGGCAGGTATCCAGAGAATGAAAAGTGGTCCCTTTACGGTGGACTGGGATGGAGTTACTACTGGAAGGGGGACTACGCTGAGGCAGAAAAGACATTCAGTGAATCCCTGAAGCTACTCCCAGAAAATGCAGACGCCCTGAGGGGACTGGGATTTAGCTACTACAAGAACAAGAAATATACGGAGGCCATCAAGGCCTTCCACGACTCCTTAAAGCTCCTCCCCCAACAGGCAGACCTCTTGACTGCCATAGGAGAAAACCTACACGAACAAGGCAAATATGCTGAGGCCTTGGAAGAATACAAGCAGGCACTTAACATCTATCCTGCCTTTGCCAACGCCCATTACGGCATGGCCTGGAGTTATTACAACCTTGGGAAAAAGGAAGAGGCCAGGAACAAATTCAGGGGTTATCTGTATATATCTCCACAGATGGAGACCCGACTGCTGGACGTATTAAAGAAGGAAAAGTGGTGGGACCTGTACACCGCCCAGGGATGGGGATATTACGCCCAGCTTAAATACATTGAGGCAGAAAAGGCCTATAAAGAGACGCTAGCCCAACTCCCGGGCGACGCCGATGCCTCAAACGGCATCGCCTTCGTAAAGGTAAGGACTATGAGGTATAAGGAGGCTATCGGTGACCTTGAGACATTCCTGGCCAAGAACCCAGACGACGATGATGCCAGGATGATACTCGGGCTGGCTTATCTGTACAATCAGGAATACGATAAGGCCATAGAGAAACTCAGCAAGGTCGTAGAGAAACACCCCGACTGGGCAGACGCCCACGATGGTCTGGGGTGGTCTTACTACTGGAAGGGTGAGTACCCGAAGGCCGACAAGTCCTTCCGAGAGGCCCTGAAGCTGGTAGCGGCACATATTACTGCCAACGACGGGCTGGCAAGGGTGAATGTCTGGAGGTATCAGGAGTCCAATACCGCCTGGGGACATTATAACACAGGGAATTACGACGAGGCCGTAAAGCAGTTCCAGAAGGTGATTGATGACACCAGTGGCCGTTATCCAGCGGGTGAAAAGTGGTCACTACACAGTGGGACAGGGTGGGGCAATTACTGGAAGGGGGATTATGAGGAGGCCATGAGGAGGTTTGAGAGGTCCCTCATGCTCCAGCCTCAAAATGCCGATGCCTTAAAAGGCCTGGGTTACACCCAATTTATGAAGGGTGATTATAAAGAGGCCATTAGGACCTTAAGGAAGAGCCTGGCCCTCCTCCCAGGGCAGGTAGACGTCATGTCAATGGCGGCCTGGTCCCAGTACCGCTTGGGCGATAATGAGACTGCCATAAAGGGCTTTGAAGAGGCCATAGCAATCAACCCCTTCCTGGCGGAGCCGTATAACGGTTTAGCACACGTACTCTACAAGACTGGCAAGAAAGAGGACGCCCTAAAGAATTATGGCACTGCCGCAGGCATATACCCATCTATGGACGAGGAGTTCAAGGCGGCCCTATCTGCCGAAGAAGGGTGGTATGACCTGCTGAAATACGTGGGCTGGAGGTTTTACCATACCAAGCAGTACGCAAAGGCCAAGGAGGTCTTTGAGATTGCAGTGAAAAAGAAGCCAGGGGACGCCGAGGGTCTGCAGGGTCTAGGGTATGTCTATTATCAGCTAAAGGACTATGACAACGCCATCAAGGCCCTTGAGAAGGGCCTCTCAATAAACCCAGAATCTCTGCAGGTCCAGGAGTACGTAAGCTTTCCCGGGACATCTGGAGAATTCCTCACCGTCAGCGATGCAAGGGGCACCCTGGCTTGGAGTCTCTACTCCAAGAATGATTATGACAAGGCAATAGCGGAATTTAAAAGGGTAACTGAGAAGCATCCTGATTGGTGCGACCCCTGGGATGGCCTGGGATGGTGCTATCTCAGAAAAGAGATGTTAGCCGAGGCCAAAAAGCAGTTTACGGAGGCCCTCAAGATTTACCCCAACTACCCGAGCTCCCTGGAAGGGATAGCAGTGATTAAGTAGGGGCGTATTGCAATACGCCCCTACCGTCTCCTAACGGAGGGTTCAGTGAGGTTTGTATGTCAAACAAGCAATGTGCCTTTGTTAAAAGGGGAAAGAATACCTGCCGAAATCCTGCTATTGAGGGATTTGATTTTTGTAAATCACACATAGACCAGATAGACTCTGTCCTAAGATACAAAGTACCCGACCATGTACGGCTTGAATCATCCAGTAATGAACTCGGTTTTATCTTTGATGCGAACCTGGGACACGTCTACTACCTCAATACCCCAGGGACCTATATCTTCTCTTTAATGAAAGAGAATAAGCCCCTCCCCGAAATCGTCAGGATGGTGTCAAAACGGTACAGAGTAGACTCCACAAAGGTCTTATCCGACTTCCGCGATTTCTACAACAACCTGGTGGACTTGGGGCTTATTGCCAAGCATGAAGCGTCTTAACATTGCGGTAACTGGATTAAACGCCACCAATAATCCCGCCCCTGGTTTAAACATAATGAGAAGTATCCGAAAGGAACAACCCCCTGGTACCAGGCTTATAGGGCTCACGTTTGATACCCTTGCCACCGGGGCCTACGAGAGCTCCCTCCTGGACGAGGTGTACATCGTCCCCTATCCAGCCGAGGGGGAGGACGCCCTGTTAAGCAGACTGGTAGAGATAAACAAGGCGGCCCGACTGGACGTAATTATCCCTTCCATAGATGCCGAGGTCAACCTGTACTCTTCCCTCAAGACGGAGCTTAGAAAACTGGGCATACACATGCTCATACCTGACCGGGCAAAGGTCCAGTTCAGGTCTAAACAATCACTCTACGACTTTTGCAAAAGGAATAACTTTGACACACCACGTACCAGGATAGTGTACGAGTTCAGCGACATAGAGCACGACAAGACCATTGGGTACCCCTCCGTCCTGAAAGGCTCTTTCACCGATGCCCATAAGGTAGACACCTTGGAGGAGGCGAGTATCTTCTTTGACAGATTGACAAAGGAGTGGGGGCTACCTCTAGTATGGCAGCAGTTCATACTGGGAGAAGAGTATGACGTAGTGGCACTGGCCGACGAAAAATCTAACGTCATAGGCAAGGTAGTCATGAAGAAATTTGCCCTTACGGAGAAGGGCAAGGCATGGTCTGCGGTTACCATAGGAGATAAGAACATACTGGACATGGCCGATGCGGCTATAAAGGCGTTGGGCTGGGCTGGCCCCCTGGAGGTGGAATTGATTAAGGAGGCCTCTTCTGGTACGCTGTATGTCCTGGAGATTAATCCACGCTTCCCCACATGGATATACCTGGCAGTAGAGGCAGGGCAGAACTTGCCCCTTGCGGCAGTTAATCTGGCACTGGGAAAGAAGGTAAAACCGTTTCATTCGTATGAGCTGGGAAAACTCTTTGTACGGTCTATGGGCGAGAATATCTGTGACTTCAATGCCCTGTGCAACCTCACCGTCCGTGGGAACCTGATATACCATAATTATAAGAAAAGAAGAAATAATCCATGAAGAACGTATGTGTGGGCGTTACCGGTCTGGACGTCTCTGACCACCCGATGTCCGGACTGGGCATAGCCAGATGCCTGAAACTACACAGGGACATTAGGCTCATTGGTCTTACCTATAATGCACTCTCTTCCGGGTGTTATGCCAGAGACGTCTTTGACGAAATCCATCTCATTAATGACCCCCTGCGGAAGGGGCACAAATTCTTTGAGGATATTGTAAGACTTAAGGAGAAAAACGGCCTAAGGGTTGTTATACCCAGTATACCATGGGAGATACCCGTCTACGCCGAGTCACGAAACAGGTTTAAACAAAAGAAGATAGGTATTCTGCTCCCTAAGAAAGAAAATATTGTAAGCACATTTGACCAACGGGTTACTAACTATGCATCTATTTCGCGCATCAGGATTCCCCTTTACGTCTTTGTACAGGACAAGAGAGAACTGGCAGAGAGGGTTGCCGCCCTACGGTTTCCGATAATCATCAAGAGCTCCGCAGAGAACTGTGTGGCCTACAACATCACCGAGGCCAGGGTCTTTACCGACCGCCTCTTTGACTATGGCGATGTTACGTTATGCATACAGGAGTACGTAACTGGAGAGGAATATTCGGTAGCGGCCCTGGCGGATGAAAATCACAAATTGTCTGGCATAGTCATTGTAAAAAAACTAGTCTTGACTGGACAAGGCACACCCTGGATAGTAGTATCTGTCTATGATAAGGAACTAGCTTCATTTACTGAGGGGTTAGTCCAATACCTCAAGTGGGTAGGACCATTAGAGCTCACGCTCATAAGGGAGGCATTATGCGGCACTTACTCCCTTATAAAGTTCCACCCCTGTTTCCCGTCGTGGATTTACCTTGCCCCCAGGGTAGGGCAGAACCTACCCCTAAAGGTAGTAAAGATGACCATGGGCGAGACTACGAGAGGCAACACCAAATACAATACGGGCATTATGTACGTTAGAAACGCTGAAGATGTGGTTTGTGATATGCGTACGGTGAGTACCTTAACTACGTCAGGGAGGTTGATTTATCATGTTTAAAGCAACAAAGGACATTTATGAAAAACCGATGGTGACGCGCCACTCCCCCTTCGCCCTCACAAAACATGCAGGCATGGTCTTTGACGCAATGCCCTTCAAGGAGATTGACGGCTTCGCCATAGAGGGTCTGCTGGAGAAGTTCGGCTCGCCCCTGTACGTCATATCGGAGAAGACGCTGAGGAATAAATACAGGGAACTACGGGATGCCTTTGTCTCCCGTTACCCTAACACAACCATCGCCTATTCTTACAAGACTAATTATCTCTCGGCCGTTTGTGCGATACTGGCCCAGGAAGGGGCATGGGCAGAGGTCGTCTCAGGGTTTGAATATGATATTGCAGAAAGTCTGGGGATACCTGGCACCCAGATTGTCTTTAACGGCCCTTACAAACCTACGCAAGACCTGGCCAGGGCCGTTGAGGACCGCGCCATTGTTAACGTAGACTCCTTCAACGAACTCTACCAGCTGGAAGAATTGGCCCATCGCTATAATAAGACCGTAGAGATAGGGCTTCGGGTGAATATGCAGTTAAACTGTCCCACGTGGGACAAATTTGGGTTTAACCTGGAATCCGGCCAGGCCTTTGAGGCCTGCAGGAAGGCCTCCAGCACGGGGAGGCTAAGGGTCAAGGGACTCCACTGCCATGCGGGTACGTATCTTGCCGACCCCACCATTTACACCAATGTAGCCATCAAGCTGGCCGAGTTAGGCATTAAGCTGGAGGAAGAATTTGGCATAGAGATTGAGTTCCTTGACCTGGGGGGAGGGTTCGCCTCTCCTAATACCCTGCATAAACACCTGATGCCGGGGACCACGACCTGCCCTACCTTTGACCAATATGCGGAGGCCATATGTACTCCACTCAAGAGGAGCCTGGAACGCTTCGTAGGCAGCCCCCGACTCATCCTTGAACCCGGGAGGTCCATCGTAGATGAGAGCATGTTCCTGCTCACCACGGTGGTTGCAACAAAACGGTCAGCCCTGGGGTCCAAGGTAGTCATAGTAGATGCAGGTGTGAACCTATTACCTACGGCCTTCTACTTCAAACACGACATCTCACCAATACACAGCGCTGGCATGTCAGTAGAAGAGGTAACCATATGCGGGCCTCTCTGCATGCAGATAGACGTCCTGCGGCAGGGTGTGCGTCTACCTCCTTTACAAAAGGGCAGTGTCCTGGTCATCAAGAATACGGGCGCCTACAACTTCTCTCAATCAATGCAGTTTATCTTCACCAGGCCGGGCATAGTACTGCTCAACAATAATGGCGCAGAATACGTCAAGCTGCCAGAGAGTACCCAGGACGTCCGCAGACTGGAGCGGGTGCCTAAGAGGCTCCTTGTTAGGGCCAAAAAATGAGCCCCACGCCGGCATATGAGAAAGCCACTGGATTTCTTTGAACTGTGCAATAAATGGCTGGATGAGAAAGAGACGTCTCTTCATCACCGCAAAATACTCTGGCTGGTAAACTCCATCTTCAAAGGCGTAGGGCAGATACTCTTTTGTGGTAGTCCGGTATCTGGTCTACTATTTCTTGGGGGTCTTGCGGCCGGGTGGTGGGTCATTGTCCCATATTGCCTTGGTGGGTGTACTGTCTCTACCCTTACAGCCTTTTTCTTGAGACGGAAGAAGGTCCTTATAGGTGCCGGGCTGTTCGGTTATAATGGGACGCTTATAGGGTTGACCTGGCCCTTCTTTTGGCCATTAAGTTATTTTAGCATCCCTCTCCTAATCCTTGCTTGCAGTCTTTCTACCCTATTTAGCATCGTCCTGATGGGCATTATGAGCAATGGCAGGGTAAATATGCCGGTTGTCAGTATACCCTTCGTAGTAATCTTTCTTGCATTCCTGGGGTCAGCCTATGCAACGGGGCTAGTGCCTGTGTATCCTGTTGAACCCATACTAAGTTTTAGTTCTATAAATCCGGAAGGCATTTATAAGAGGCTTGTAAGCCTTGAGGAATGGCACGGCCTTGGAGAAGAGCTAGTACGCCACGTAGTCCTAGTAGGGCTGTTCTTTGCCGGTATCCTGTTTTATTCCAGGATAGCCGCCCTGTGTGCCGTTATGGGCATGAGCCTGAGTCTCGTAGTTGCATTCCTCCTGGAAGGGCCTGAAGGTCTCCACCAACTCGGACTTCATGGTTTTACAAGCCTGCCCATTGCCATAGCCCTTGGTGGTTTCTTTATTGCCTTTAATGTCCCCTGCTTCTTTTATTCCCTGTTTGCGACCCTGTTAGGGATCTTCCTATGGTTATTGATTGCCCCCGCCCTGGCACCCTACGGCATACCGGTCTTGACCATCGTTTTCAATCTCGTTACCCTCTTATTCATTCTGCCCCTCAAGCAACCTTATATTGCCATGAAGATACCGTGGCTCTTTGCAGTAAACCTGAGTCGTGCCGTCAGACCCGAGGAGACCTTCCGCTGGTACAAACTCCACAGGCAGGCCGCACGTTACTGGGACAATGTAATATGAAAATGATAACAGATGAAATAGCTAACGCTATCCTGGACAGCAAATCCAACGTATTCCTCACAGGGGCAGGCATAAGTACCGAATCTGGTGTCCCCGATTACAGGAGTTCAAACAACCAATTCTGGGGGGAATATGATAGTAAGGACTTTTACCTCTCCAATTTCTTAACCAATAGTGGCAGCAGGATGAGGTGCTGGCGGTCATGTGCGGTCTTCTACGAGACTATGAAAAACGCCCAGCCTAACCCTGCCCACCTCGTCCTTGCAGAACTGGAGCGGAGGAAGCTCCTGCGGGGGATAATAACTCAAAATGTGGATGGTCTGCATCAAAAGGCCGGCAACTCCAAGAAGGTAGTCATTGAACTACACGGCACGGCCCACACCATATCTTGCGTAGACTGTGGCAGGAAATACGACAGCGAGGGCATCTATACCTCTATATCAAAATGGACAAGCGTGCCCTACTGCGAAAATTGTCAGGGCATACTGAAACCAGACACTGTCTTCCCTGGCGAACCCATAATCCCAAACGTGGCCAAGAGGGTACTACAAATGGCAACCTCTTGTAAACTCCTTATCGTCATAGGTTCATCCCTGGAGGTACAGCCTGCCGCATACCTGCCTTTAAAGGCAAAGGAGTCCGGGGCCAAACTCGGTATTATCAATCTGACTCCGACGCCCTACGATAAATACGCAGATTACCTCATTTACCGTCCAGCAGGCAAGACCCTTGCAGAGATAGTTAAAAAGATTAATGACCAGGTTAGACCTCCTACAGAGGAAAGGACGGGGCAATACGGGCCTTAGAGATTAAAAGCGGGCCGAAGGACTGGAGCCAAAAGGGGTCGGAGAGTTTACTGATAAACTCCTTATTTTAAACCCTTAAACCCTTAAACCCTTAAACTCTTGAACTTTATATTATATTCCCAGTCCCTTTATCTTGTGGCCGAACCTGGCAAGGATTTCCTTTTCCTTCAGATGCATCTTCTTTGCGTCTTTTTCCCTCTTGTCGTCGTACCCCATAATGTGCAGGAGGCCGTGGAGGGTGTAGAGCATTATCTCCCCCTCTACGTCGCCGCTGTCGGGGGTGGTCCTGCCACCTAATTCTTCTACCATCTTTATGGCCACAGGAACGCATACTACTATCTCGCCAATCACCCTGCCGCTCCGGTCTTTATCAGGGAAGGCGAGTACGTCGGTAGGCCCTTCCTCGCCGAGAAAGGTCTTGTGTAGCCTTGTCATCTCCTCCTCATCTACGTAGACTATGCTCAGCTCCGCCCCTTTCCCTTTCAGTGCCTCCTCTGCCAGTGCACGTATCCTGGCCCTGTTTATGGGATAGAGTTGCTGGAGGTCGGCAGGATAAAAGGTAAAGGAGACGTCAATCTTTCGCACCGTAGGCCTCAACGATTTCCTGGACGAGTCTGTGACGGACTATGTCTTTTCTTGTCAGGTAGATGAAGGCCACCCCCTTAACGTTCTTGAGTCGGGCCTGGACGTCTATCAGGCCCGATGGTTCGCCAGGGGGGAGGTCCACCTGGGTAATGTCCCCCGTTACCACCACCCTCCCCTTCGTGCCGAGGCGGGTAAGGAAGGTCATCATCTGACGTATGGTGCAGTTCTGAGCCTCGTCCAGGATAATAAAGGCGTCGTTGAGGGTCCTCCCCCTCATATAGGCGAGGGGGAGTATCTCAATAATGTCATTCTCAATGTACTTTCTTACCTGGTTGACTTCCATCATGTCCTCCAGGGCATCGTAGAGTGGTCTGAGGTAAGGGTTCACCTTGGCCTGGATATCTCCGGGGAGGTAACCCAGCTTCTCTCCGGCCTCAATGGCGGGCCTGGCAAGGACTATCTTCCCGAGCTGGCCAGTCCTCAGGGCTGACAGGGCCACAGCCACTGCCAGATAGGTCTTCCCGGTGCCTGCCGGGCCGATACAAAAGACCAGGTCGTTGTCCAGGATAGCCTCAACGTATTTGGCCTGTCCCTCGGTCTTGGGCCTGACGCTAACCCCCTTAATGACCACTTCAGACCCTTTAGGTAGTCCGCCTGAGGCGGACAGCCCCTTTTCTGTGGCAGTGATGGTCTCTTCCACTTCTTTTGTGCCCAGGACCCCGTATTTATCCACAATGTTTATGAGCCTCTGGAGTATCTCTTCGGCCTTGTTGACCTGGGCCTCCTCACCCTCTAGTTTTATGAGGCCGTTCCTGGCCGTAATATGGATGCCCAGGGCCTGGCGCAGGAGCCGCAGGTGACGGTCGTGACTGCCAAATANGGTNACCGCCTGTTCTGCGTCTCTTAATTCAATGGTNTTTTGTATTATCAACTTCTCCTCATNACCCCCTTCTGAACCTCTTCCAGGGTAGTGATGCCCTGTTTAACCTTTTCCAATCCATCGTCTTTGAGGGTCTTCATACCCTGACCGAGGACCAGAGATCTAATGGTATTACTGTCTGCCCTTTTTCCAATGAGTTCTGATAGTTCAGGAGTAACGGTCAGTAGTTCGTATAGCCCAACCCTGCCCTTGTAGCCTGTGTTTCTGCAGGCAGGGCAGCCCTTGCCCCTGTAACATGTGGTCAGTTGTCCCTCCCAACCCAAGTTCTTCAATCGGAGGGGGGCAGGGCTTATCTCCTCCTTGCACTGCTTGCAGATGGCCCTTACCAGCCTTTGGGCCATGACTGAAATAAGGGCGGAGGCCACCAGAAAGGGCTCTACCCCTAGGTCAAGTAGCCTGGGTATTGCCCCCACGGCGTCGTTGGTGTGAAGGGTGCTAAAGACCAGGTGGCCTGTCAGGGCGGACTGCACTGCTATGTCCGCCGTCTCGCTGTCCCTTATCTCACCTACAAAGATGATGTTCGGGTCTTGCCGTAAGATTGCCCTTAGTCCTGTGGCGAAGGTGAGGCCCGCCTTAGGATTTACCTGAGACTGGCGGATAATAGGGAGTTCNTACTCTATAGGGTCTTCTAGTGTAATGATTTTTNTCTCCAGACTGCTGAGGAAGGNCAGGGTAGAATAAAGGGTAGTGGTTTTACCAGAACCTGTGGGACCGGTAACCAGTATGATACCGTAGGGGTTGCTTATGGATTCCTCAAATTTCTCCAGGTTGGCGGGGGAAAAGCCCAGGCTCTCTAGCCCTCTGACCAGTTTTTCTTTGTCCAGCAACCTCATAGCTATGGTCTCTCCGAAGGCGGTGGGAAAACTGTTGACCCTGATATCTACTGCCCTGCCACCCACGTTGGTCTTTATCCTTCCATCCTGGGGTATACGTGTCTCAGAGATGTTCATGCCAGACATGATTTTTACCCTTACGGTGACGGCGGATAGAAACTTCTTGGGGAGGGTGGCCCCCTGACAGAGCACACCGTCTACCCTGTAACGGGTCCTTACGAGGGTTTCCTCTGGTTCTATGTGGAGGTCCGTAGCCTCTGATTGGATGGCGTAGGCTATGAGCAAATCCAGGAGTTTTACCATAGGGGGTGCCGTACCCGCTTCT
>C687J35504_10002580_pt1 | contig 12265 bp, 13 predicted proteins | sample RifCSPhighO2_02_FD_35504 | JGI IMG/M metagenome (IMG submission 35504) | reverse complement strand
CGCGAGCTGCTGGCCAGCGTGCTGGAGATCTACTTGACCTCCATGGCCAACCGCACTAACGAAGTGATGAAGGTGCTCACCGTGTGGGCCACCATTGCGCTGCCCCTGGTGGTGCTCACCGGCTACTTCGGCATGAACTTCCCGCACTTGCCCATGATCGAGTCGCCCTACGGGCACCTGGTCATCACCCTCGCCATGATTGCCCTGACGGTGGGATTGCTCTTCTTCTTCCGCAAGCGCCGAATCTTCTAGCGCGGGCGCGGCAAGCGCGCTTTTCCCTCCGGATCATGAAGCGGGTGGCGTTGTCCCGCGCTACACGTGGGTGAGGGCCCGGTCGAGGTCGGCGATGAGGTCTTCGACGTCTTCGATGCCCACGGAAATCCGCACCAGGCCGTCGGTGATGCCGATCTTCTGCCGTTCCTCGGGCGGCACGGAGGCGTGGGTCATGGTGGCCGGGTGGGAGATGAGGGTCTCGACTCCGCCCAGGCTTTCCCCGAGCGAGCACACCTTCACCTGGCGCAGCATCCGCTGCGCCGCTCCGAGCGAGCCCAGCTCGAACGACAGCATGGCTCCGAAGCCTTTCATTTGCTTCTTCGCCAGCTCGTGCTGCGGGTGGGACTTCAGGCCGGGGTAGAAAACGCGCTGCACCTTCCGGTGCGGCTCGAGGAACGCGGCGATGGCCCGGCCGTTCTTATCGTGCTGCGGCATGCGCACCGCCAGGGTCTTCACCCCGCGCAGCACCAGCCAGCAGTCGAAGGGCCCGAGAATCGCCCCGGCGGACTTCTGGATGAAGTAGAGCCGGTCGTAGTCTTCCTGGCGGTTGAGGATGACGGCGCCGCCGATGGAGTCGCTGTGGCCGTTCAGGAACTTGGTGGTGGAGTGCACCACCATGTCGGCGCCGAACTCGAGCGGCCGCTGCAGGTAGGGGCTCATGAAGGTGTTGTCGACGACGAGCGGCACCCCGCGGGCGCGGGCCAGCCGGCTCATCTCGCGGAGGTCGCTCACGGCCATGGTGGGATTGGTGGGGGTTTCGATGTAGAGCAGGCGGGTGTTCTTCTTGAAGGCCTTCTCGACTTCCGCGGCGCTGGTGGTGTCGACGAAGCTGAACTCCAGCCCGAAGCGCAGAAGCACTTTGGTGAAGAGCCGGTAGACGCCGCCGTAGACGGCGTGGGAGCAGATGACGTGGTCGCCGCTCTTGAGCAAGGTCATCACCGCGTTGATGGCGGCCATGCCGGANGCGAANGCCAGCGCCCGCTNGCCGCCNTCGAGCCGCGCCAGGTTGCGCTCCAGGGCCGAGCGGGTGGGGTTGGCCGAGCGCGCGTACTCGTAGCCCTTGTGCTTGCCCATCTCCTCCTGGACGTAGGTGGAGGTCTGGTAGATGGGGGCGACGACGGCGCCGGTCGAAGGGTCGGGTTCCTGCCCGACGTGGATGGCGTCAGTAGAGAAGCCCATAGGGGTCGTTCCTCCTCCGAAGCGCGCTTTTCTCTCGGCAACGCACCGTGCTAGACTGGTTCCCGGCGCGGAGACAGGAAAAGTAAGCTAGCACGACCGGAGCAGTCCTGTCCAAGCCCTTTCAGGCGACTAGGGCCGCGCCCGGAAGGCTGCCGTGACCGCCAGGGGCACAGCTCGGGTCTTTTTCGTCGGCCTCCTTCTCTGCCTGCCTGCGACGGCGCTGGCCCAGAAGCACAAAGACGTCGAAAACATCGGCCAGCGCGACATCAACAAAGGCTCCTGGAACCTCTACTCGCTCGAGCGCGAAATCGAGCTGGGGCGGCGCCTGTCGCTTGATGTCGAAGCCCAGTCGCGGCTGCTGCGCGACCCGCGCGTCGAGGCTTACGTGGACGAGCTGGTGCAGAACCTGGTGCGCAACTCGGACGCGCGCGTGCCCTTCACCGTCAAAGTGATTGACTCCGATGAGTTGAACGCCTTCGCCCTGCCGGGCGGCTTCCTCTTCGTCAACACCGGACTGATTCTCGAGGCGCAGACGGAGGCGGAGCTGGCCGGGGTGCTGGCGCACGAGATCGCCCACGTCACCGCCCGGCACGCCACCAAGCAGTACACCAAGGCCACGCTCTTCCAATGGATGACGCTGCCGCTGGTGTTCGTCGGCGGGCCGGCCGGCTACGGCGTTCAGCAGGCCTTGAGCGTGGCCGGGCCGCTCACCTTCTTGAAGTTCAAGCGCAACGCCGAGCGCGAGGCCGACTTCCTCGGGTTGCAGTACACCTACCACGCCGGGTACGATCCGGTGGCGCTGGTGGACTTTCTCGAGCGGCTGAAGGAAAAGGACAAGGAAGGGCGGCTGGCCAAGCTTTTTTCCAGCCACCCCATGACTAAGGACCGCATCAAGCGGGCGCAGAAGGGCATCGCCGAGGTGCTGCCGCCGCGGGAAGAGTACGTGGTTTCGACCTCGCGCTTCGACCAAATCAAGGCTTACCTGCTCGGCCGGCAGGAGTGGGAGGCGCTTTACCGCCAGGCCGAGGGGAACGAGCCGCGCCTGCGCGATCGCACGGTCGAGCCGAAGGACGAGGAGAAATGACGGCCCGGGCCGGGCTTCCGGGATTCCGCAGGACGCTGGCCGTCGTCCTGGCCNGCGCGCTGGCCGCGGCCGCGCTCGCCGCCGCGGAGGCCGAAGTCCGTGTGGAAGTGCAGGTTACGGCCGAAGCCACGGGNGAGCCTGTCGAGGGCGCCGCCATCTACTTGAAGTTCAAGGAAGAGCGCTTCCTGCGGAAAGACAAGCGGATGGAGTGGAGGGTCAAGACCAACAAGGACGGCAAGGCCGTCTTTCCTCCGATTCCCGAAGGCGTCGTCCTCGTGCAGGTGATCGCCAAGGGCTGGAAGACCTACGGCGAGTACCACACCCTGGAAGGACCCAAGCAACTCCTCGAAATCAAGCTCAAACCGCCCAAGAAGTGGTTTTGAAGCCGGCGGTTTTCGCGCGCAAGGCAATCCTCTGACCAAAGCCGCTCGCGCGGCGGGCCTTCCTCCGAAAAATTTTCCGAGGCTGGCGCGATTGCTGCATTTTGGTGCAAAGCGGAGGAACGTTTTACCTGGCCGCTGCTTACTCCCCGCCGCTCCCACCTTATCCACAAAGTTTTCAACATTTCTGTTGAAAAGCGGCGCGGGCGCGACGGTTCTCGGGAGAAGAAGTCAGCGCTGGAGCGTTTCGCGGAGAGCNTCCTCGGCGGTGTAGCGGATGAGTTGCTCATAAGCCGCTCCTAACAAGGACTCNAGCCGCTCCGTGTTCATCACGTAGGAGCCGGCGAAGTAGGGAAACGCCTCGGCGGGCACCGGCGAGAGCCCGATGGCCCAGAAAAACTTGTACAGGAGTCCTACCAGGCCGTAGGACGGCAGCCGCAGCAGGGGCAAACCGCACAGCCGGCTCAAATCGTCGCCCGTGACCGGTTCGCCGCGGCCCTGGGCGTTCAGGATTTCGAGCTTCCCCGGCTCGTAGTTCCGGCAGAGCCAGGCCATCAGGCGCGCCGCGTCGTCTATGTGCATGAATTGATAGAGCCCTCGATACTTTTCGCCGCCCGGGAGCAGCAGCGGCAGCCGCCACTTGCGCCGGTGCACCCACCGGCCGAGCCAGGTGCGGTCGGTCGGCCGCCCCTGCAAGGCCCGCACGATAAAGTTTTCCACCCCCGGCCCCAGGAAAATGTGTCCGCGGATGATGTAAACCGCGCAGCCGTTCAGCCGCGGGTGGCGCGCCCGGCAGAGCTCATCGGTCTCTTTCTTATGAAGGGCGTAGGTATAGGTGTGGGGCTGCTGGGGATGGTCTTCGCGGACGGGCCCGGGGAGCTCGGGGCCGTAACTGGTAACGCTCGAAAGGTAGAGGAAGAAGTCCACCTGGCGCTCTTTGCGGTTGACCCGCTCGACGGCGTCGAGCAGGTGCTGTGTGCCGCGGACGTTGATCTCCCACTGCCGCTGCCGCTCGAGCGCCCCGGTGCGCGTCGGGTCGAGCACGAAGGCCAGGTGGACAACCTGGCGCACGCCCGCCTCGCGCATCAGGGACTCGAGTTGCGCCGGGGCGTCGGGCTGGGAGAGGTCGAGCTGGCAGAACTCGACCCGGGGGTGGTCGAGCACGGGCGCGAACAGGTCCACGCCCACGAGCAAGTGGTCTTTCAGCAGCGGCGCCAGCCGCCGCCCCAAGTTCCCCGAAAGCCCGGTGACGAGAATCGGCGGCTTCGCGGTCGTGTCGGTTCGATTCACGCCGCGCATCTTAGCCTTGTCCCCGCGGAAAAACTACCCGCCAGCGGCACACGGTAGGGGCCCTAATCTATGACACTACCCGGTCGGCGCGCCTAGGGGAGCAGGGGCAGGGCGATGTTGACGGTCTTGGTGGCGCCGTCGCCGATGGTCTGGTCGAGCTTCTGCTTGGTCTTGTAACCCGTCTTTGAAGCCCGCAGGTTGTAGGTCCCCTTCGTCACTTGCAGAATATAGCTGCCGTCGTAAGCGGTCATGGTGGAAGCGACGGTGGCGCCGTTCCTGATGGCTTCTACCAGCGCGCCGTCGAGCGGCGTGCCGGTGCCCTTCTCGGTGACCGTGCCCTCGAAGAAGCTGAGGCGGAACAGCTTGAACTTGACTTCGGTGAGAGTCTGCCCGGCGTTGATGGTGAGCGTCTTGGTGGCGTCGAGGTAGCTGGCTAGCCAAGCCACCAGGTCGTAGGTGCCCGCGGCCACCTGAAGCGTGTAGCTGCCGTTGGCGGCGGTCACTGTCGAGAACAGGGTGATGCCGCCCTGCTTGGCCTCTATCGTAGCTCCGGCCAGGGGCTGCTTGGCAACGTCCTTCACCTTCCCGGTGAAGGTGGCGTCAGGGATGAAGGTTCCCGGGAAGCTGCGCCCGAAGATCGCGTAACCGCTCCCGTCCCCGCCATCACTCCTCCACACGACGACGAAGTTGCCATCGGCGTCCATGACCACGGCGGGATGGGCGTGGTTGCCCAGTGCGTAGGTATTAACGTGGAACTCGCCTCCCTGGGGCGCTCCGCTGGCGTCGTAGCGCTGAGCGAAGATGCCGTAAGGGCTCCGCCAGACGACGACGAAGTTGCCGTCAGCGTCCATGGCCGCGGCAGGCCAGCCTTGGATGCTCGTCGTGAACGTATTGACCTGAAACTCAATGCCCTGGGGCACCCCGGCCGCGTCGTAGCGCTGAGCGAAAATGCCGTCCGGGTCGCCGTCCTGACCACCCGCCCAGGTGACCACAAAATTGCCATTGGGGTCCATGGCAATGGCGGGATCGGAGTCGCTAGACAGTGCGTACGCATTAACCTGGAACTCGGCCCCCTGGGGCGTGCCGCTAGCATCGAAGCGCTGGCCGAACACACCGCTGTTGAATCCGTCCTGGCCGTAGCTCTCCCAGACAACGACGAAATTGCCATTGGGGTCCATGGCAACGCTAGGGCTGCTCTGATCGCTCGTTGTGTACGTATTGACCTGAAACTCGCTGCCCTGGGGCGTGCCGGCGGCGTCATACCGCTGGCCGAAGATGCCCCACGCGCTCCCGTCCTGGCCATCGCTCCTCCACACCACGACGAAGTCGCCATCGGCGTCCATGGCCACGGCGGGCAGGGCTTGGTTATCCGTGGTGTACGTATTGACTTGGAACTCGCTGCCTTGGGGCGTGCCGGTGGCGTCGTAGCGCTGAGCGAAGATGCCCCAGCCGCTCCCGTCCTGGAATTCACTGTTCCAGACGACGACGAAGTTGCCCGCAGTATCCATGGCGACAGCGGGCAGGAACTGGTCGCCCGTCGTGAACGTGTTGACCTGGAACTCGCTGCCCTGGGGCGTGCCGGTGGCATCATACCGCTGGCCGAAGATGCCCCACCCGCCCCCGTCGTCCTGCACCGAGCTGCTCCAGACCACAACGAAGTTGCCATTGGCGTCCATGGCGATGGCAGGTGTGTCCTGGTCGCCCGTCGTGTACGTATTGACCTGGAACTCGTTTCCCAGCGTGGCCATGGCGGGCGGCAATGCCAGAAACGCCAGTAGCGCGCCGATGAGCGCCGCAGCAAGAGGTGGCGAGGGGGGTGGCAACCAGCGTCGCTTGCTCTCCCTCCGCAAAGCAACCAGTACCTGAAGCCCGGAGACAAGACCCGTGGGCTTCATTTGAAGTCTCCTTCGGCTGTGCTCAGACGTGGCGCAGGGGACAATGTGGGCGCATCGAGCGTTGCGGGTCGCGGTTCGCCCCAAGTTATGACACCGCTCAACAGGCCTGTCAACGACGACGTTGGCCCGGAAGGACCGCTTGGGTCGATGCCGGGCCGTTGACAAAAACGAGGCCCTCGCTTACACTCGAATGTTTGCGGCACCGTCCGCAAACCTTTTTGTATGCCTATGAAGAGCTATTACCCCAAGGGCAAAGACCTGGCCACGCACCGCCGGGAGAAGTGGCATTTGGTGGACGCTGACGGCCAGGTGCTCGGCCGCCTCGCCACGCGTGTCGCCCGCCTGCTGATGGGCAAGACCCAGCCCACCTTCACCCCCGGCGTCTTGAGCGGCGACCACGTCGTCGTCATCAACGCCCGCGGCATCCGCCTCACCGGCAAGAAGCTCGACCAGAAAGTTTATCGCTGGCACAGCGGCTATCCGGGCGGCCTGAAGGAAGTCAAGGCCCGCCACCTCTACGACACCAAGCCCGAGCAGATGGTGCGCGACGCCATCCTGGGGATGCTCCCCAAGAACAAGCTGCACAAGCGCATGGCCAAGAAGCTGCGGGTCTTTGCCGACGCCAAGCACCCGCACGTCGCCCAGCAGCCGCAACCCATCCAGGTGGAGGCCTAGAGCCAAGTGGGCGACCAGGAACCCGTCAACCCGACTCCCGAAATGACTCCCGAAACCCCGAGCCCCGGCGCGGCTGAACCGCAGCCCGTTCACGGTGAACCCGTTCAGGGTGAACCCGTTCACGGTGAAACCGTTCAGGGTGAACCCGCGCTCGAGACTCCACCCCCTGCACTCGGCCCCGGTCCCTACTACGGCACCGGGCGCCGCAAGACTTCCGTGGCCCGCGTCTACCTGCGCGCGGGCGCCGGCCAGGTCCGGGTGAACGGGCGCAAGCTCGACGAGTTTTTTGTGAGCCACACCTGGCGGCAGCATGCCCGCGAGCCGCTTAGCTTCGTCGGCGCCGCCGACCAGTACGACGCCGACATCCGCGTCAGCGGCGGCGGCAGCTCCGGCCAGGCGGGCGCGGTGCGGATGGGCCTGGCGCGGGCCCTGGCCCTGGCCAACCCCGAGCTGAAATCCAAGCTCCGCCGCGGCGGCTTCCTCACCCGCGACCCGCGGATGAAGGAGCGCAAGAAGTACGGCCAGAAGGGAGCGCGCAAGCGCTTCCAGTGGACGAAACGTTAGGAGACGACCGGTGGCCACACTGACCATGAAAGAGCTGCTCGAAGCCGGCGTCCACTTCGGCCACCAGACCCGCCGCTGGAACCCGAAGATGAAGGAGTACATCTTTGGCGAGCGCAACGGCATTTACATCATCGACCTCCAGAAGACGCTGAAGATGTTCAAGGATGCCGCCCAGTTCGTCGCCGAGCTGGGCACGCAGGGCAAGACCGTGCTCTTCGTCGGCACCAAGCGCCAGGCGCAGGAGGCCATCGCCGAGGAGGCGCAGCGCTGCGGGATGTTCTACGTCAACCACCGCTGGCTGGGCGGCACGCTCACCAACTGGGCCACGCTGCAAAAGTCCATCAAGCGTTTCAAAGAACTGGAAGAGATGGAGACCGACGGGCGCCTGGAGTCCACCCCCAAGAAGGAAGCCGCGCGCCTGCGCCGCGAGCTGCGCCACTACCGCGAGAACCTGACCGGCATCAAAGACCTGCCCGGGCTGCCCGACGCCCTCTTCGTCGTTGACTCCAGCAAGGAACAGATCGCCGTGCGCGAAGCGCGCACCATGGCCATCCCCGTGGTGGCGGTGGTGGATACCAACTGCGACCCGGACCAAGTCGACCACATCATCCCCGGCAACGACGACGCNCTGCGCGCCATCCGCCTCTTCACCTCCAAGGTCGCCGACGCCGTGCTCGAAGGCCGCGCCGCCCTNGAGCAGGCGCAGCTCGAAGCCGCCAAGGCCCAGGAGGCCGCCGTCGGCGAGGCCCAGCCCGAATACGCCGGCACCCCGGAAGAGCTTGAGGAAGTAGCCGAGGTCTACGACCCCAACGAGCTGCTGCCCCCGCACCTGCGGCCCCGCGCCGTGCCGGAGTCGCCCGAAGGCGAGACTCTCGAAGAAGGCGCCGAGGAGGGCGGGACGGAGGAATCCGCCGGTCGCAGTACCCCATGAGTGATCCCGACAGTTTCCCGTCGGCCGACCCCGATAGAGTCGGAGCCGGCCGTTTTTTTTGTATACTGGCCCAGGAGACATTGTGACCCCCGTGGCCCCCGAGACCAATTCCTCCGTGTCCGCCCCGCAGGTGAAGCAGCTCCGCGAGCTGACCGGGGCAGGCTGGATGGACTGCAAGGAGGCGCTGGCGGCCTGCAACGGCGATCTCCAGCAGGCGCACGCCTGGCTGCGCAAGAAAGGCATGGCCAGCGCCCAGCGCAAGTCCGGCCGCGCCACCAGCGAAGGCGCCGTGGCCAGCTACATCCACGCCGGCTCGAAGATCGGAGTGTTGGTCGAGGTGAATTGCGAGACTGACTTCGTGGCCCGCACCCCGCAGTTCCAGCAGCTGGTGCACGACCTGGCCATGCACATCGCCGCCGCCGAGCCCCGCTTCCTGCGGCGCGAGGACGTCACCCCCGAGGTCCTCGCCCAGGAGCGCGAGATCTACCGCGAGCAGGCCCGCTCCACCGGCAAGCCCGACAAGGTGCTCGACAAGATCGTCGAGGGCAAGCTCGAGAAGTTCTACGAAGAAACCTGTTTGTACGAGCAACACTTCATCAAAGACGATAAAATGACCATTCGGGAGCTGATCGACTCCGTCATCGCCGCCATCAAGGAGAACATCACCGTGCGGCGCTTCGCCCGCTTCAAGATCGGCGAGCCCACCCTGACCGCCGAAGCCGGAGCCGACCCGACCCCCGCGGAGAAGTGACGATGAGCGCCACACCGGTCTTCAAGCGCGTACTCCTCAAATTGAGCGGCGAAGCCTTCATGGGCACGCAGGGCTTCGGCATCCACGACGACACCGTCGCCCAGATCGCCGGCGAGGTGAAGGACGTCCACGCCCTGGGCGTGCAGGTCGGCATCATCGTCGGCGGCGGCAACATCTTCCGCGGCCGCACCTCCACCGCGCGCGGCATGGAGCGGGTCACCGCCGACCACATGGGGATGCTCGCCACCGTCATCAACGCGCTGGCCCTGCAGAACGCGCTCGAAAAGGCGGAGGTCGTCACGCGCCTGATGACCGCCATCGAGATGCATCAGCTGGCCGAGCCTTTCATCCGCCGCCGCGCCATCCGCCACTTGGAGAAGAACCGCGCCGTCATCTTCGCCGCCGGCACCGGCAACCCCTATTTCTCCACCGACACCGCCGCCGCCCTGCGCGCCATGGAGATCAACGCCGAGGTCATCCTCAAGGCCACCAAGGTCGACGGCATCTACGACGCCGACCCGAAGAAGATATCCACGCCAAGATGTTCGACCGCATCCTATATGGACGTGATCTCGAAATCCCTGGCGGTGATGGACACGACCGCCATCTCTTTGTGCATGGACCACAGCCTGCCCATCATCGTTTTCAACCTCACCCGCCCGGGGAACATCAAGCGGGTGGTGCTGGGCGAAAAAATAGGCTCGCTGGTTTCCGCCTGACATGCAGCACCCCGCCAGCCTGAAGGACGCGCTCGTCCTCACCCGCACGCGGATGGAGAAGACCGTCGAGGACTTCCGCCGCGAGCTCTCACACCTGCGCACCGGGCGGGCTTCGGTGACCCTGCTCGACGACGTCAAGGTGGACTACTACGGCGCGGCCACGCCGGTGAACCAGGTGGCCAAGCTCGCCACCCCCGACCCCACGCTCATCGTCGTCCAGCCCTTCGACCCTTCCATGACGCAGGCCATCGAGAAGGCCATCCGCGCCGCCGAGCTCGGCTTCAACCCGGCGAGCGACGGCAAGCTCATCCGCGTCCCCATCCCGCCGCTCACCGAGGAGCGCCGGCGCGACCTGGTCAAGCACCTGCACACCGTGCTCGAAAACCACAAGACCGCCGCCCGCAACATCCGCCGCGACTCCAAGGAAGCCATCGAGGCGCTCTTCAAGGAAAAGAAGATCAGCGAGGACGACAAGCACCACGGCGTCACCGACCTCGACAAGCTCACCCACGACTACACCGAAAAGCTCGACTCCCTCTCCAAAGCCAAAGAAAAAGAAATCCTCGAACTGTAGCCCGGCATTCTTTCTGCGTTCTCTGCGTCTCTGCGGTGAGATTGTCTAGGCGAGCCGATTCCACTCCAGCGCAAAGCGGGCGGACCGGTTTTATTCTGTCATCCTGAGCCCGCGGGTTGTGCGGGCGAAGGATCTCATCGGGGCCGATGTGCTCGGTTGAGATTCTTCGGCCCTGCGGGCCTCAGAATGACAAGCGTTATAGGTGGGCTCGTTCCAAAGCGAACCGGGCGGCGCCGTAGAGAGCGGCCTTGGGGTTGAGGATGACCCGCACGGGCATCTCGCGGACGACGTCCGACAGCCGCCCTTTGCGGTGGAAGGCGGCGAGGAAAGTCTTGTCTTTGAGCTTGGGCAGGATTTTGGGCGCGATGCCGCCGCCGAGATAGACTCCGGCCACCGCCAGCGCTTTCAGCGCCAGGTTCCCGGCCTCGGCGCCCAAAACAGACACCCAGAGGTCGAGCGCCTTCACGCACAGCTCGGCTTTTCCTTCCAGAGCAACTCGCGAGATCACCACTGCCGGGTCCTCGGCGGCCGCGACCTCCAGCCGCAGCCACTCGGGCTCGGGACCCTGGCGGCTTTCCTTCAGGAAGTCGTAGACGCGCTTCAAGCCGGAGCCGCTGACGATGCGGTCGTTGCTGACGTGCTCGTGCTGCTTCCTCAAGTGCCCGAGCAGGGAGATTTCCAGTTCGTTTTGCGGAGCAAACGAAGCGTGGCCGCCTTCGGAGGCCGACGCCCTGTGCCTCTGCCCGTCCCAGAAAAGAATCGCCTCGCCGAGGCCCGTGCCCGGCGCGATGAGCGCGGCGTTTCCCGGGCGCGGCCGGCCTTCGCTCAAGGTGGCGAAGTCCTCCGCGCCGAGCGCAGCCAGGCCGTACCCCATGGCCTCGAGGTCGTTGAGGAGTATCACCTCGGCGCCGATCACGCGGCGAAGTTCTCGCGCGTCGACTTTCCAGGGGATGTTCGGGGTCACGCAACGCGCGTCAATCACCGGCCCGGGCACGCCCAGGCAGGCGAGCGTCACCTTTTCGCGGCGCCGCTTGAGGTAATCTTCGACCACGGCCTCGAGCCCCGCGTAGTCGCGGCTCGGNAGGCTCTCTTCGTGCTGCGCGGCGCGTGGGTCGCCGCCGGGCGCGAAAAGAGCGAGCAGCGATTTCGTCCCGCCGATGTCGCCCGCCAGAATCATGGTGTAACTCGCACGGTGTGGAGCTGGCCGGCGGCGGCCGTGTCCACCAGCCACACGAGCTTGCCCCGCGGCGTGACCAGCTGCGCCGGCAGCGTCCCGGGCGCCTCCACCGCCAGGCGCAAGGCCGCGGCTTTGTCTTCGCCGGCAACGAGAAAGAAGATCTGCTCGGCCTGGTTGAGTAAGGGCAGGGTGAAGGTCACGCGCGGCGCGCCTCCCACCGGGCTGTAGGCGGCGACCACCAGGCGCTCNCGTTCGGCGAGCGGCGCGGCGCGGGGGAAAAGCGAAGCCGTGTGGCCGTCGGCGCCCAGCCCGAGCAGGATCACATCAAACGCGGGCGCGCCGCGGCGCTGGCGGAAGTGCGCGCGCAGCTCCTGCTCGTAGGCGAGCGCGGTGGCTTCGGCCGAAGATTGCACGGCCACGGGGTGGATATTCTCTTGGGGCAGGGGCGCGTGGCGGAGCAGGGCTTCTCGCGCCAGTCGGTAGTTGCTCTCCGGATGGTCGGGCGGCACCAGGCGCTCGTCGCTCCAGAAAAAGTGGAGCTTCGCCCAGGGAATCCGCCCCTGGAACTCCGGCGTCGCCAGCAGTTCGTAGAGCCGCCGGGGAGTCGCGCCGCCGGCCAGGGCCACGCGCACGGCCGATTCCGTGCGGGCCCGCGCCTCGACCGCCGCCGCCAGCCGCCGCGCCGCCTCGCGGGCGAGGCTCTCCGCGTCAGCGCAGATGATGAGTGTGCCCCGCACCTATTCTCTCCGTCGTGGCACCGGCGTCNCGCCGGT
>C687J35504_10002570_pt1 | contig 12287 bp, 10 predicted proteins | sample RifCSPhighO2_02_FD_35504 | JGI IMG/M metagenome (IMG submission 35504) | reverse complement strand
ATGGGCCTCTGCAGGCTGGGCAAGAAGGCCGTTATAGCCATCCGCCAGCCCTCCCTGGGGCCGGTCTTTGGCATAAAGGGTGGGGCTGCCGGAGGAGGTTACTCCCAGATAGTACCCATGGAGGACTTTAACCTCCACCTCACCGGGGATACCCATGCCGTCTCCGCAGCCCATAACCTACTGGCCGCCTTCATTGATAACCATCTGCATCACGGGAACAAGCTTGGGATAGACCCCTTTAGCATCACCTGGCCCAGGGTAGTGGATACAAGCGATAGGGCGCTGAGGAATATAGTGATAGGTCTCGGGGGGAAGGAGCAGGGGATACCCAGGGAGACAGGTTTTGACATCGCCGTGGCCTCAGAGGTGATGGCCATCCTGGCCCTGGCTACGGGTCTTCAAGACCTCAGGAAGAGGTTGGGCAGGATAATAATTGGCAGTAACAAAGAGGGTAAACCCGTTACGGCAGAAGACCTGAGGTGTGCTGGCTCTATGACCGTTCTCTTAAGGGATGCCATCAAACCGAACCTCCTCCAGACCGTGGAGAATACTCCGGCCTTTGTACATGCCGGACCGTTTGGCAACATAGCCCATGGTAATAGCTCCATCGTGGCTGACCAGATAGCCCTCAAGTGTGCCGATTATGTGGTAACAGAGAGCGGCTTTGGGGCTGACCTGGGCGCTGAGAAATTCATGAACATAAAATGCCGTTACTCGGGTCTGAGCCCCAACTGTGCCGTCATAGTAGCCACAGTCAGGGCATTGAAGATGCATGGCGGAGTAGGCAACATAGTGGCAGGTAAGCCCCTGCCTGATGAACTCCAGAAGGAAAACGTCCCCGCAGTGGAGAAGGGGTGTCAGAACCTGGTAAAGATGATAGAGAACATGAAACTCTACGGCATCCCAGTGGTAGTGGCCATCAACTCCTTTGAGACCGACACCAGGGCAGAGATAGAGGCCGTAAAGGCCATTGCCGTAGAGTACGGGGCAGAGAGCGCAGTGGAATCCAACCACTGGGCCAGGGGCGGAGTGGGGGCGGAGGAACTGGCCGAGGCCGTGGTGGCCGCCGCCAATAAACCCTCCAGGTTCATGTTTCTCTATCCTCTGGAGGCCAGTATAGAAGATAAGATAGAGATTATCGCCACCAAGATGTATGGTGCTGACGGGATTGACGTCATGCCTGCCGCCAGGGAGAAGATAGAGCGCTACACCAGGTGGGGTGTGGACAAACTACCTATCTGTATGGCCAAGACACACCTCTCCCTCTCACATGACCCGGCCCTGAGGGGGAGACCCAGGGGCTTCAGGGTGCCAGTAAGAGACCTGAGGGCCTCCGTGGGTGCAGGGTTCCTCTACCCACTCCTTGGGACTATGAGGACTATGCCAGGACTACCCTCTAAGCCTGCTGGGGAGGCGGTTGATATAGACCTGGCTACGGGGAAGGTGGTGGGCCTGTTCTAGGGTGGTCTCCCCTCTAAAAAGAGGGGCAGGGGGTGTGTCTTCCATTCATCCCTCCCCCCTCTAGGGGGAGGGATGTCCGCCTCTGGTGGGCTTACCACCCCCAAAGCCAGGGATTAAGGGCTAGGGACCAGGTAATAGGGGAAAAGTATAACGCAGGCTAAAGCCTGCGGCTACCCCTGCCCCCTAGCCCCGGGATAGGGACATCCCTTTACATAGTGTTACCTATGTTTGTAGCAAAAACCTGCCCCTGCCCAAAAGATGTTTACAAAAGGGCCTATGCCTGCTATACTNTGTTTTATGTCATTACAATTATAGAGACAGGTCTAAAACCTGTCCCTGTAGGACTTTAAATTTGATGGCAAAGGTAAAGGCCCTGGTACTCCGTACCGCTGGAACTAACTGTGACTGGGAGACAGAGTATGCCCTGAAAAAGGCTGGTGCGGAGGCCCAAAGACTCCATATCCAAAGACTCCTGGAGAGGACAGTCGGTGGGAATAACCCGGCCAACCTTTTTAGGGACTACCACATCTTAGTATTACCCGGCGGCTTTACCTACGGGGATGATATTGCGGCAGGAAGGATACTGGCCAATATCCTCCGCTTCCACCTGAGAGAGGCCCTGGAGCATTTCCTCGGTGAGGGGAAACTGATGATGGGAATATGCAACGGCTTTCAGACCCTGGTCAAGGGCGGGTTATTACCTGCCCTGTACCAGAACGGTGCAGGGCCTGCCCGGGACAGTGGACTGCCTGAGGTAACCCTTACCTTTAACGACTCCAACAGGTTTGAGGCCCGATGGATACACCTCAGGGCTTGTTCCAGTAAGTCAGTTTACGTAGAAGAAGGGGAATCACTATACCTGCCCGTGGCCCATGCAGAGGGGAAATTCGTACCCCGGGACGATTCAACCCTTCAAAGACTAAGGGATTCTTCACAGATAGTCTTCAGGTACGTAGACGAGGGGGGAGACGGGGCGGGGTACCCTCACAACCCAAGCGGCTCTGTGGAGGATATTGCAGGGATATGTGACCCTACGGGGAGGATACTGGGCATGATGCCCCACCCTGAACGCTACGTGGAACCCTACCAGCACCCGAATTGGTCCAGGAATGGGCTGAATAAAGAGCCAGACGGATTGCGATTATTTCTGAATGCTGTTAGATATGTAAAGAAAAATCTATTGTAGGGGCAGGTTTCAAACCTGCCCCTACCTAAATGGGAATGCCGTGAAGTACGCGAAGAAAAACCTCCTCTGAATAATCTGGCATGGAGAGGCAGGTCTTGTCCGCCTGAGGCGGACCCATTGCTTATTATGAAGAAAGAGACCCTAAAACAAGAAGCCCCCATAGAATTGGGCGGTTTAGAGAGACACATAAAAAACCTGAATCACAGGTTGAGCAGGTCTGACCTTATACCCTTATTACAGTATACCCAGGATAGCTACGGCTACCTGCCCAGACCTGCCCTGGAGTTTATATCCAGGAGTACCCGTATCCCGCTGAGCAGGGTATTTGGAGTAGCCACCTTCTACTCCCAGTTCTCTTTTGTGCCGAAGGGGAAATTCACCATTAAGGTATGCGTTGGCACTGCCTGCCATGTCCGGGGGGCAGATAAGGTAAAGTCCAGGATAGGGGAACTCCTGGGCGTCAAGGATGGAGAAACTACGGCGGACTACAGATTTACCCTGGAGTCAGTGGCCTGCCTGGGTACCTGTGCCCTGGGGCCAATTGTGGTCATAGGGAGCAGTAAGAAGGCCGAGGGCTGTTGTGGGGGGGGGCCGGGGAAGCAGGCCCTGTCATTGGGCGACAAATTCTATGGCCAGGTCTCTCCTGAAAAGGTACAGGAAATACTGGGGCGTTACAATAAGGAATAGACCGTGGGAAGACTCAACTCCATAAAAGACCTCAGAAATCTCAGAGAGGGGCTCAAAAAGGGGCAAAAGACCGGAGTCTCTACGGTAGTAGTCTGCGGGGGTACTGGGTGTGAGACCTTCGGGGGACATGAACTCTACGAGTCACTTAATAATATCATTAAGGATAGAGAGCTAGAGGGGAAAATATCTCTAAAAAAGACTGGTTGTCAGGGTTTCTGTGAAAGAGGGCCTCTTGTAACCCTCTGGCCCAGCAATATCTTCTATCAAAAAGTAAAAGAGTCAGATGCCACAAAGATTATTGATGAGACCGTGACGAATGGTAAAGTCCTGGAAAATCTACTCTTTACTGACCCTCTAACTAACAAGAAGGTCACTCACCAGTCAGAAGTCCCTTTCTACAAGAAACAGCACCGCCTGGTGCTACGTCTTAACGGCGTTATAGACCCCACCAGTATCCACGACTACATTGCGGCCGGTGGTTATACCTCCCTGGAAAGGGTATTAGATGGTATGAGCCCGGAGCAGGTGATAAAAGAGGTGGCGGACTCTGGCCTCAGGGGCAGGGGAGGTGCTGGCTTCCCCACCGGAAAGAAGTGGGAGTTCGTAAGGAAGGCCACGGGCGATATAAAGTACATTATCTGTAACGGAGACGAGGGGGACCCTGGGGCCTTTATGGACAGGTCCGTCCTGGAAGGTAACCCCCACCTTGTAGTAGAGGGGATGATAATCGCCGCCTATGCCATCGGCTCCAGGAAGGGCTATTTTTACGTCAGGGCTGAGTATCCTATGGCGGTGAAGCACGTACAGAGGGCCATTGACCAGGCCAGTGAGTTAGGGCTACTCGGAGAGGACATCCTGGGTAAGGGACTAGACCTTGACCTTGAGATAAAGAAAGGGGCAGGGGCCTTTGTATGCGGGGAGGAAACGGCCCTCATTGCCTCCATAGAGGGTAAACGCGGTATGCCCCGCATAAGACCCCCGTATCCAGCTATCTCTGGACTCTGGGGTAAGCCCACCTGTATAAACAACGTGGAAACCCTGGCCAACGTCCCCATTATCATTGAGAAGGGTGCACAGTGGTATAGCAATATTGGGACTCAGGGGAGCAAGGGCACTAAGGTCTTTGCCCTGGCAGGGAACGTCAAGAATACCGGTCTCGTAGAGGTGCCTATGGGTACCACGCTGAGGGAGATAATCTTTGATATTGGCGGAGGGATTGCTAAGGGAAGGAAGTTTAAGGCGGCCCAGGTAGGAGGACCCTCGGGTGGTTGTATCCCTGCAGAGTATTTAGATACACCCATTGACTACGAATCCCTCCAGAAGGTGGGGGCCATCATGGGCTCAGGCGGGCTCATCGTCGTTGATGACAAGACCTCTATGGTGGAATTCGCCCGCTACTTTATGAATTTTGTACAGGACGAGTCCTGCGGTAAATGCGTACCCTGCCGTATAGGTACCAGGAGGATGTTGGAGACCCTAAACAGGCTCCTCAAGGGAGAAGGTAAGGAGAGTGACCTGGACCTCCTCATGGAATTAGCTGCGCATACCAAGGAGACCTCTCTATGTGGCCTGGGGCAGACGGCCCCTAACCCCGTCCTCTCTACCCTCAGATACTTCAGGCACGAGTACGAGGCCCTCCTGAAGAAGGCCCCTCCCTCAGAGGGCACCGTAACTGAACCTCAAGAAAAAGTGAAAGTTCGCCACAGCGAATCTGCCGTAGGCACGGCAGGCACGGAGGCTGGCCAGTGCGGATAATCTCCATAACCAGTACCTCCAGTGGTGCAGGTAAGACTACCCTGGCGGCCTTTCTGATAAAGACCCTCGGGGGGCTAGATGCCTTAAAAATTACTGTCCAGCACATGGGGGCCTGCCCGAAGGAGATAGATTGTGACGGCTGTCCTACTACGGAAGACTTCTCTTTCAAGATAATAACTGACCCGTCCATCCTGAGCCAGCCGGGAAAGGACACTGCCCGCTTCCTCAAGGCAGGTGCTAAAAAGGTGATCTGGCTTCAAACCCAGCGCAAATGCCTTGAGACTGCCGTCCGTCGGACACTAAAACTCTTCCCCTCAAGAGGTGGGTTACTTGTAGAGGGAAACAGCTTCCTTGGTATAAGAAAAACAAACTTTGCCCTTATGATAGCACCGCCCAGGACTGTAGAACTAAAACCCTCTGCCAGGAAAATACTGGACAGGATAAACCTATTTGTGATAAACAAAAATTCAGGTTCCACAAAGAAAGACATAGAAACAACCAGGGAAGGATTGTATTCTATGAGACCAGATTGCCCTGTTGTAGTATTTGACCCGTATCATCCAGAACCAGAGNNCAGGGNNGCCCTCTTAGAACCAATCGTAGCGGCCTTAGAACCAGTAGCTAGTAGTCGGTAGCCAGTAGTCAGGGAAAGACATTATTCCTAGCTACTAACTACTGTCTACTAGCTACTAGCTACTAGCTACTAGCTACTAGCTACTAGCTACTAGCTACTGTATTTTGGAAAGGTGGTCTGATGAAAAAGAGGTGGATAAGCAAGTCCCCTGACGAGAAGCTGCAGACCCACCTGTCCAGTGCCCTCAAGGTCTCCCCCCTCCTGGCCCAACTCCTCATCAATCGCGGTGTCACGGACCTGGATTCAGCCCACGGTTTCCTCCAGCCCAAACTGTCTGGACTGGCCGACCCCATGCTTATCCCGGAGATGGAAAAGGCCGCCCTCCGCCTGGCCACTGCCGTACGTAAAAAGGAGAAGATAGTCATCTACGGGGACTACGACGTTGACGGTGTAACTGGTACCGCCTTACTCTTCCAGTGCCTCAGACTCCTGGAGGCAGACGTCCACTATTACATCCCTGAAAGGATCCAGGAGGGATACGGACTCAACATCCAGGCCCTGGGGAATCTGGCCCAGGAGGGTGCAAAGGTATTGGTAACGGTAGATTGTGGAATCACCTCTATCCTTGAGGCAGACGAGGCCAGGGAGAAAGGTCTGGACCTTATTATCACAGACCACCACCAACCCATTAAGGACTTACCAAGGGCCTATGCCGTAATAAACCCCAAACTCCCTGGCAGTGGCTTCAGGGACCTGGCCGGAGTGGGTGTGGCCTTTAAGCTGGCCTGGGCCCTGGGGATTGCTGTAGGAGGGAAAAAGAGGGTATCCNCCCAGTATAGGGAGTTCCTTACGAACGCCATGGGCCTGGTGGCGCTGGGTACCATTGCGGACGCAGTCCCCCTCATAGGGGAGAACCGTATCCTGGCCAAGTACGGACTTACTACCCTTAGACAGTCCCAACACCCGGGGATAAAGGCCCTCCTGGAAATGGCAGACCTGGAAGGCCTCTCCATCAGCACCAACCACGTGGAGTTCCGCCTCGGTCCCAGGCTCAATGCCCCTGGCAGGCTAGAAGATGCGAGGCTCAGCGTAGAACTCCTTACTACCCAATGTCCCCAGCGGGCCGCGGAAATAGCCCTCCAACTGGAGGATAAAAACAAGAAGAGACAGGGCCTTCAGTCCCAGATACTCCAATCAGCCAGGGAGATGGTAGAAAAGAGGGTAAATTTAGACAGCGTCAGGGTCCTGGTCCTGGCGGGGGAGGGCTGGCACCCAGGGGTGATAGGGATAGTGGCCTCAAGGCTTGCGGAGGAATTCCACAGACCGGCGCTGATAATAGCCCTGCGGGGAGACCTGGGTTACGGCTCTGCCCGTTCCATCCCAGAATTCAACCTGGTAGAGGCCCTGCATGCCACAAGGGAACGACTCCTCAGGTTTGGCGGTCATGCCAGGGCCGCTGGTTTCAGGATCAAGAAGGAGGAGGTGGAAGGGTTTAGCGACTCCATAAACCGTTTTGCGGCAACCATCCTGAGGAAGGAACGCCTGGAGCCAATCCTTGCCACCGATGGTGAGCTTCCCTTTGGTAAACTATCCGTCCCCCTGGTAAAAGAACTAGACTACCTCCGCCCCCACGGAGAGGGAAACCCTGAACCCATTTTTACTGCAGGAGAACTGAGGGTGGCAGGAGAGCCTGCCAGGATGGGGGCCTCTGGACAACACCTGAGCCTCTTCCTTAGACAGGGAGACGTCTCCTTCAGGGCCGTAGGTTTTGGTATGGGGACGTTACTCCCCAAGATAGAAAAGGCCAGAGACCTCTCAGCCGCCTTCAGACCAAAGCTTAGTAACTGGAGGGGTGAGGCTGTAGAGTTGGAGATTGAAGACATAGAAGTCCACTTATAGACCATGTCCTGAGTGTAACGACGGAAAGGAGACAAACTATGACTGTGGCACGAAAACTAAAGGAATTCCTGGACAAAAGTAAAGTGCCGTACAAGTTAGCCACCCATCAGGAGGTCTATACGGCCCAGGAAGTAGCGGCCAGCCTCCACGTGAAAGGTCAGTATCTGGTAAAGGTAGTGATGATTAAGAGTCAGGACAAACTGATAATGGCCACACTGCCGGCCAGCCACAAGGTGAATGTTGAGAAGGTCAAGACCATCCTCAAGGACCCCCAGGCCAGACTGGCCACAGAGTCGGAGTTTAAGAGTGCCTTCCCTGACTGTGACGTAGGGGCCATGCCACCCTTCGGCCACCTCTACAACGTGGAGCTGTATGCGGATAAGTCCCTATCAAAGGACGAGGAGATAATCTTCCAGGCAGGCAGTCACGTGGAGGCCGCCAGGATGAAGTACAAGGACTTTGAGAAGCTGGCCAAACCAAAGGTGGCAGAGTTTGCAACACACCTATAAGGAGGAGGATATGCAAAAGAAACGTCTGACAGATTATGCCCTGTGCGGAGGTTGAGCCGGTAAGGTTTCCATTGAGTGCATGGCAGAGGTACTTAAGGACCTGCCAGATTTTCCAGATAAAAATCTGCTGGTGGGCCCTAAGACCTTTGACGATGCAGGGGTCTATAAGCTCAACTCCAAACTGGCCCTTGTCCAGACCCTGGACTTCTTCACCCCTATTGTGGACGACCCTTATGACTACGGGCAAATAGCGGCCGCTAATGCCCTGAGTGACGTCTATGCAATGGGGGGAAGACCCCTGACGGCGATGAACATACTGGCCTTCCCCATGCGGGAGGTGGAGCCAGCCGTTATCTCAGAAATCCTCAGGGGCTCAGCCGAAAAGGTGCACGAGGCTGGGGCAGTGGTGGTAGGTGGACACACCCTGCAGGACACAGAGATAAAGTTTGGGCTCTCCGTCACCGGGTTAATAAACCCTGAGAAAGTAATTACTAACGCCGGGGCCAGACCCGGGGACGTGCTGGTACTGACCAAGCCCCTGGGTGGAGGGCTGATAATCTCTGCATACAAGGCCGGGGAGGCCTCAGGGGAGGAAGTAGAGGCCATGACCACCGCCATGAAGTCCCTGAATGCGGTGGCCTCCGAGGTCATGCAGGAGCTAGGCGTCAATGCCTGTACCGATATTACAGGCTTTGGCCTCCTCGGACACGGCCTTGAGATGGCCCTTGCAAGCAGGGTAACCCTGTCCTTCCGGGCCGGGAAGCTTCCCCTCATGAACGGGGCCTTACGCCATGCCCAATCGGGACTGATGCCGGCGGCATCGGTACAGAATAAACACTACGTCTCACCCAACGTGAGACTTGAAGGAAAGATCTCCGATGACCTCATGGACGTCTTATATGGGGCCGAGACCTCAGGGGGACTCCTTGTCTCTTTATCCAGGGCGAAGGCGGAGACCTTGCTCAAAAATCTCCACAGCAGGGGGGTAGAGGAGGCAGTTATAGTTGGGGAAGTTACAGAAAAACAGGATACTTTACTGGTAGTCAAATCCTAGAATGACAATTGGTCATCTCTGTCATTCTGAGCGAAGCGAAGAATCTCAGAAATGTGGGGTACGTCAAGAAGCACCCTACGTATCTCCATAAAACGGGAGAAGGTCAGATGAGGTGTGATGTTTGTGGAAAAGAAGGTGTACGTATCCGCCGGATGGCCAAAACTTATGGTAAGGGCAAGTGCTTGCTGGTGATAGAAGATGTTCCCGTTGTGAATTGCCAGCACTGTGGAGAGAGCTACCTTACAACGGAGACGCTTCAAGAGATAGAGCGCATCAAACTGCATCGGAAGAGCCTGGCAGTAAAACGCCCTGTGGAAGTCACCAGCTTTGCATAGCGAAGAAATATATGGTGCGTTTCAACGNACCTCTACCTTTCGTATATTTGTTAAAAGGGGCGTTTATGATGAGGATTGGGGTGCCAGGGATGAAGTTAAAATAGACGAAACCCTAGGAAATGTTCGCCTGAGGCGAATCCGCCCGCCTGAGGCGGATTTTCAACCTGAGGCGTGAAATAATAAATGGTGCGTTACCACGCACCCTACAAACTTTGAGACTTTTAGTCAAAGACCCTTTTGCTCCGCAACTTGAGACCCATAAACTGAAGGGAAAGCTATCAGGTTCATGGGCATGTAGTGTAGATTATGACTTACGCATTATTTTTGATTTTGTAAAAAGCGAAAAACAAAAAGAGTACGACATCTTCTTAATAGAAATTGGTACGCATGAGGAGGTTTATTAAAGGTGAACATGCTAGCATGCTTAGGCGAAGCGGATAATATGCAAAATTGATGGCACAGAAACAATAGCACGGATATAGACAGCTACATGTCCAATTCTTGAAGAACCATGATTTCCAATGCAGCAGCATATTACCTATGGCCAACGGTTTGGGTTGGTAGCAGTCCGTCTTCAGTCCTGGACATTGACGTCAAAATGCTAGGAGAAGAAGTGTACAGAACGGATCTTCCTGTAGGTATAAAGGTTAAGGTGCTTCGGGAAGGAATGTTCATCTTTGACTTCTCAGGCTGGCCGCCAGGCTGTGCCATTCAGAACGATAAACCCGATGCCTTTGACGCCATGGCTGCAGTGATCCTCCAGCGAGTCGCAGTAATTAACACTCATTTAGCGTGTCTTTACACAGCACTTTCACGCCGACAGCATTGCGCCTTAGACAAGATGATAGTTACCCCCTCGGAACTTATCTCATTGAAGTCCTTGGATGACACAGGTATGAGCTTTGGTGACTTGCGTGTTTGTGCTTTGGCTTTGGCACGGTACCCTAGCACTTATACCCATAGTGAGACGGCAATATTTGATTGGCGTATTAACCAGCGGACTACACTTGTTGAGGTGGGTACAATTGCTGAGTCTTTTAAGCTTTTGGTTGCCATTCTTCAACATCCAACTCCCCACGCTTTACTCGTAACAGATCTCTTTGCTCGTAGTTGCAAGGCGTATGAGGATCACAACTATAGTCTCTGCCTTACCGTGGCCTGGGCAATCATTGAGAAGCTTCTCCAACTCCTTTGGGAACGCTACGTAGAACAAAACCATGAGAGGGAAATTGACGGTGTTAAAGTGAATTTCATCAACAAAACTCGAAGAGAAAAACTTACTGAGAGTCGCGACTTCAATGCATCTGTGATTAGCGAAATCCTCTCAATAACAAACACGCTTCCCTTCTCCCTTTACCAAGAGATAACAAAGGTCCGTCAAACACGAAATAACTGGATTCACGATCTAGAGCCAGTGTCTCGCGAGATCGCTGAAACATCTGTAAGTATGGCTACGAAACTGCTCAATCTAGCCGATGGAATCAATCTTGATGTCCCTTTGATCTCTAGAATCCATGAGTAATAAATGTGTAATAAGACATATCAACACGCCCTAAATCCGCTTTGCTCAGGGCAAGTTAAACAGCCATTACTCTGAGATTCTTCGTCCGCCAAAGGCGGACTCAGAATGACACTGAAAGTAGATGAACTCAGTACAACGATAGAAAGTTGAAAGTCCTACTTAGATTATCCCTAATCTTCCTCCTAGTCTTCCTTTTGGCCCAATGTTTAGGAGCCAATGAGGAAGAGTCCTTCGCCAGGGAGCGCAAGCAGATGGTGGAGGGGCAGATTGAGGCAAGGGGGGTGGCGGATAAGCGTGTCCTGCGGGCTATGGAGACCGTGCCAAGACACCTCTTTGTCCCAGAAGACGTAAGGGCCTACAGTTACCTGGACACCCCACTGCCCATAGGCTCAGGACAGACCATCTCCCAGCCTTACATCGTGGCCTTCATGACGGAACTCCTGGCCCTGAAGGAAGGCGACAAGGTGCTGGAGATTGGCACAGGCTCAGGCTACCAGGCGGCCATACTCTCACTCATTGTCAGAGAGGTCTATACAATAGAGATAAAGAGAGACCTGGCAAAGAGGGCCAGGGAGATACTGCAGCGGCTTGGCTATGACAACGTAACCGTTTATGCGGGGGACGGGTATCTGGGTCTCCCAGGCGAGGCCCCGTTTGATGCCATTATGATTACTGCCGCCACCCCTGAAATCCCCCCTGCATTACTGGACCAACTTGGTACCGGAGGCCGAATGGTTGTCCCCGTAGGGCAACCCTCCCGCACCCAAAACCTCACCTTAGTCACCAAGAAGTCCACTGGAGAAATAAGTAGAGAGGAACTGGCACCCGTGCTCTTCGTACCTCTGACCAGGTATTAGGGAATGGTAGGGGCGTATTGCAATACGCCCCTACTTTCGCAAGATGGAAAGCTTAATTGCCCTGCGTGTGCTCGGCGTAATCTTCAGCCTCTCGTCCATCCTCAGCCCCACCACCCATACAGGACGTTTACTATCGCAGACCAATGACCAGTCGTCCCGCCTGGGCCTAGGGATCTTTTCGTCTATAAAAAAATCCTTCAGTTTCTTCTCCCCTCCTGCCCCAAGGGGCCAGAAGCGGTCTCCTGGCCTCCTGGTACGGACCAGCAGGGGCAACTCCAATCTGTCAAGGTCAAAGACCTCTTCTTCCTTAGTCTTGGTACGCCTAAAATCTTCAAGAAACCCTTCTGCCACGTCTACTAATTCAGCCTTTAACTCCGCCCCGTTTGGGAGTCTTGTCGTCCCAGGGACGTTAAGGATTGTTTCATCCGGTTTACGTTGGGTAGGGGCA
>C687J35504_10002546_pt1 | contig 12344 bp, 19 predicted proteins | sample RifCSPhighO2_02_FD_35504 | JGI IMG/M metagenome (IMG submission 35504) | reverse complement strand
GACCAGCCGATGATTACCGCTCACCTTGAATCATTCACCGAGAGGCTGCCCGAGTTGCAGCCTCTTTTGCCTCTGCACTACAAAGAGTTGGCACTCAATCAAGACACGGTGCCGCTTGACCCTCAATACGAGGTGTATTTGGAGCGCGAGAAGCAGGGCGGTTTGATCTTCGTGACCCTGCGAGAGGCGGGCGAGTTGATCGGCTATTTCATCGGATTCATCGCCCCTGGCCTTCACTACAAAACGTGCCTGACTTGCACGATGGACATTTTCTACGTGCATCCCGACAAGCGCGGCGGGAATGCGGGCATCAAGTTGTTCAAGTTCGTAGAGGCCGAGCTGACCCGGCGCGGTGTTCAACGCTGGTTTGTGGGCAGCAAGTGCCACATGGATGCCTCATGGCTTTTCGAGCGCCTCGGCTTCGAGCGCGTCGAGGTCTATTACTCCAAGATGTTGGGAGATTGACATGGTTGCAGCAGCAGTAATCGGTTCGGCAGTTGTTGGGGCCGCAGTTAGCTCCAACTCGGCAAGCAAGGCAGCCAAGGCGCAGAACCGCGCAACGGACAGTGCGAACGCCATCCAGCAGGAGCAGTATTGGCAAACCCGCGAGGACCAGGCGCCATACCGCGCTTTGGCCACGGAGGTGGGCCTTCCGGGCATCCGAAACTTCTTGTCTTCGAACAACAACCAGCTAACGCCCGATCAGGTGATGGCAGACCCTGGTTATCAGTTTGGGTTGAGCCAGGGCAATCGGAACATCCAGGGCACGGCGGCGGCCCGTGGCGGACTCTACAGCGGCGCCACCCTGAAGGCGTTGAACAAGTTCGGCGGCGACTACGCAACGGGCCGGTACAACGATACGTACAACCGAATGGAGACGGGGCGCACCAACCAGTTCAACCGCTTCGCCACTGCGGCAGGCATTGGTCAGACCGCCAACAACCAAGTCGCGGGCGCAGGGCAGAACTACGCCAACAACGTGAGCAGCAACCTGATTGGCGCGGGCAACGCGCAGGGGGCATCCAGCATCGCCCAGGGTAACGCTTGGGGCAACGCCTTGAATCAGGGTGTCAGCAGCTACAACCAGTATCAGAACGCCAATCCATACGCATCGATGGGCTTCAATGGCAGCAATGGCGCTGGCTTCACGAACTCGCAACCATGGACTGTTGGCCCTCAGCAGCAATAAGATATGGCACAAGTGGACACCGGCATTTATCAAAACCTCCTGCGCCCTCCAAAGAGCGTGCAGGAGTACGACGCAGAGGCGCAGCAAGCCGAGGGCAATAAGCTGGGCTTGCTGCTTCAGCGTGGTCAGTACGACGCACAGCAGCGCGGAGTGGTGGAGGAAAGCGCTTTCCGCAATGCGCTGTCTTCTGGCGCTGACGACAAAGCCCTGATGGCTGCGAGCCCGACGCGCGCGCTTGCCCTCCAAGAGGGGCGCGCCAAGATCGCAAAAGAGCAGGCGCTGACAACAAAGGCCACCTCCGACGCAAAGAAGACGGACTGGGAGGCCGCAGTCGCCAAGCAAGCGCACATCGCGCAACTTGCATCAAGCGCCACCGATCAAGCCTCATGGACGCAAGCCCGCAAGATCGCCCAAGCGCTTGGCGCTGATGTGAGCCAAGTGCCCGAGCAGTTCGACCCAGCCACGGCCAAGCAGTTTGGCAGCATGGCCATGACCCAGGCCCAGCGACTTGATCAGGCGCACAAAGAGGCCGTGCTTTCCGAGACGACGCGCAACAACAAGGCGCAGAACGGCATTGCCATGCGAGGCCAGGACATCACCGTGCGCGGGCAGAACATGACGGATAGCCGCGCCCGTGATTTCAACGCTGTGCAGGTCGAGGGAAACAACATCAAGCGCGACGAAAAGAAGGCGACCCAAGACCTGACCAAGAATAGCCAGGTGGCCAGCTTCGACACGATGCTTGGCACGCTGGACCGCCTCACCAAGCACCCGGGGCTTTCACGCTCTGTTGGCGTGGTGGGCGCCTTCCCGACAATGCCCGGGTCGGAGTCGGCCAATTTCCAAGCCGAGCTTGACACCTTCCAGTCCCAGGCCTTCATCCCTATGGTTGCCCAACTCAAGGGTATGGGCGCCCTGTCTGATGCCGAAGGCAAGAAACTCACGGCGGCGGTGGGCGCACTCAACCCCAAGATGGGCGAACAAGCGTTCCGCGACTCTGTGGCGCGCATTACGGCAGACATGGAGGCGGCCCGCACTCGGGTTGCTGACCAACCTCGCGCCGGAGGCGCATCCGGCGAGTGGGGCGGTGCCGCCTCAAAGGCTCCGAAGGCGGGCGCAGTTGATGGCGGCTATCGCTTCAAGGGCGGCAACCCTGCCGACAAGTCCAACTGGGAAAAGGTGAAGTAATGGCCGGTCCTTGGGAAAAATACGGCAGTGCGCCCACTGCTGATGATGGGCCGTGGGCGAAGTATGAGGGCGAGGCTGCGCCCGCCACCAAAGCGCCTACGCAGCCAGCCGCGCAACAAAAAGGCACTGGCAGCGCCATCATGGATGGCATCAACGCCGTGACAACCGGCATAAATCGTGGCGTCGTGCGGCTTGCTGGGCTGCCAGCGGACACAGTTGCAAACGTGGTTGATCTTCTGAAAATCGCCCCAGGCATGGCTTACACAGAAATCACAGGCAAAGCCGCGCCTGATTTTCTTCAGCCCATGAACCGTGAAAACGTTGGGCTTACTGGCGACTGGCTTCTGAAGCAAGCCCGAAAAACCAGCCCAGGCCGCGCTGTTGTTGACCCGGTCAACCCTGACTATGAGGGGGGCTACCTTCAGGCTGCTGGCGGCGGCGCCACAGCAGCGATAAACCCACAGACCAGGGCGCAACTTGTCAATCAATTGGCTCTTGGCGTGGGCGGCTCGCTTGCAAGCAAGGCGACCTATGACGCGACCGGCAGCAATGCGGCTGCGATCACTGCGGGCATGTTGCCGCTTGCTGGTCAATATGCCGCCGTTGGTCTTGGCAAGCGGCTGGTGCGCGGCGGTGAGCAGGGCCGTCAAGATATGGCTCAGCGCGTTCAAGACTTGCAAAATGCAGGCGTTGAGCGGCCCACCCTGGGGTTGGCGTCTGGGAACCAACTGATCGGCGGCCTTGAAAACATCTTGCAGAGCACGCCGGGTGCGGTTGGTGTGATGCGTCGGTCGCGGGATGCTGCCGTTAACGGACTGGAGAATAAGGCGGCATCGGCTGCTGCGGCTGCATCTGATCGGCGTGGCGCATTGGAAGCTGGGCGCGACATTCAATCTGGAATTGGAGTTTTCCGAGACCTGTTCAAGTTGAACCAGAACAGGTTGTATGGCGCGCTGGATTCATACATCCCAGCAAGCACGCCCATGAACGTGCTCAACACAGAGGGGGCGCTGAATCGACTAACGACAACGATCCCCGGCGCTGAAAGCACATCTCAGCGCTTCATCAATGGGCGCATCCGAGACATCAAGCAAGGATTTGATATTGATACTGGGCTTGTGCCGAGAACTGGCCCTGTGACCGTGCAAACGCCAGCGGTGATGCTTTCCGCAGAGGGCAATCCATTTTCAGGTGTTGGTGTGCCAAATCAGCCATACCTGCCGCCAAGGCTGGCGTCTGGGCCGCAGACAATCCAGATCCCCGGAGCCGTCCTGCCATCCGCAAGGAACCCATTCGCGGGGGCTGCTGGATTGCCGCAGCGTGCGGATATTGAACTGCCTTCGCGGACCGTCCAAAGTCCGGCGCGCTACAACGGTGGCACCAGTACCTTTTCGGGGGTGGGCGCCCCGGTGACGCCAAGTCGTGAGCCCGTAGTTATTCCAGCATCGACCGCAACACTGGCCCAGCGTGCGGGCCGCAAGTCTCCGCTAGACGTTGGCGGCGGCAATCAGTCGCCGATGGACCCGGAGTTGCCTTACGACGCAGTAAAGCGCCTGCGCACAGAAGTTGGCAACGAGCTGGCCAACGCATCATTGGTCCCGGATGTGCCGACAGCGCAATGGAAGCAACTTTACGCCGGGCTGAGTAACGACCTGAAGAGCGCGGCCGCAGCCAGCGGGCCAGGTGGCGAGGCCGCATGGTCCCGCGCCAACAGGTTCACCAGCGCGGGAATGGGGCGCCTTGATCGGCTTAAGCCGTTCGCCGAAAAGGACGCACCCGAGCAGGCATTCACGTCGCTGGAGCGGACATTGGGCGAGAACGTATCCACCCTACAGGCCGTTAAAAAATCATTGCCAGAGGGCGCACGCGGCACGGTGGCCGGCACCGTGATCGAGCGATTGGGTAAGGCTCGCGCAGGCGCTCAAAATGAGTCCGGTAGCGCGTGGAGCCCCGAGACATTCCTGACCAACTGGAACAAGATGACCACATCAGCCCGCAAAGAGCTTTTCTCCGGCTTCAAGAATGCGGATCAAGTGGCCGCAGATGTTAATTCCGTAGCCAAGGCAGCATCAATGATGCGCGAGAACTCCAAGATGTGGGCGAACCCTTCCGGCACTGGCGCGAATATGGCGGCGCGCGGAACCCTGGGCCTCATCGGGGGCGGGCTCTTCCTGAATCCGGCGATTGCTGCCACAGCGGCTGGTGGTGTTCTTTCTTCGAACGCGCTAGCCAGGGGCTTGACCAGCAAGTGGGCCGTTGACGCCGCCATGCGTCGAAACAAGCTCAGCCCGCAACTTCAGGGGGCGGCATTCGCGCCCATCCTGTCTTCGGATCTAAAGGATGAGCAATAAGACGACCCCGCCAATGCAAGCAACCAGCGCAATCGCTGGTAAGCCAAGGCCCAAAAAGGCCATCGCATCTTTCGTGTCAGAGCCGGGGCCATCAGGATCCCAGCGTTTCGGCTCTGGTCGGTATTCCGGCAATTTGAAACCCATCTAGCCCCCAACCCCGCCCAGCGCGGGAGCCCAAATTCTAGCCGCCCTGGTTCGCCATGGCGGCTTTTTTCATTCTGAGGCCCTATGGCAGCTTACCTACCGGCGTTTTTCTACCAGCAGTTTTTCTATAACGGTGCCGTCGCTGCTGGGCAAGTGGTCTATATCTACGAGACTGGCACAAGCACACCGAAGACGGTTTACACCGACCAGGCTGGCACGATCCCCTACACCCAGCCCATCGCGCTTGATGCCAACGGCAGGCCGGAGAATGGCCCGTTTTGGATCTTGTCGGGAGAATGCGAGATCCGGCAGTACACCGCGCCGTTGCCGGGCGGTGCGTTGGTGGATACGTTCACTGATGTCGCCGGAGCGGCGTCGGCCGGGGAGGTGGCTGCGTTCGCTCTGGACCTTGCCGATGCCACCGACCCCGCCAAGGGCCTGGGGATGATGATCCTTAACCCAACCCTGAGCTACGTTCAAGGCACCCTCGGGTGGAGGGAGTCGCGCCGCGTCGATGTGACGGACTTCCCTTGGCTTGCCGACCCGACCGGGGTAAATGGTGCCGCCGACGCAATCCAAGCGGCCATTGATTGGATGACATCGGTGGGCGGCGGCGAGGTTTACGGACGGGGGGTGTTCAAGATTGACGGCACAAAGTTCGTCAACATCAAGGCCAATGTTCGCCTTCAAGGCGCAGGCGGCGGGGCAAGTCGCATGGTGTCCGAATCTGGCGGCGTGTCAGCAAATCACGCGCTTGTCTACCTCAAGGACGGCGCAGAGATTTGCGATTTCCGGTTGTCGGGCTCCGACTACGTTAAGCAGAACGGCGGCGCATCATTCACAGCCTGGCAGAAAGTCGGGATCACGACGCAGGGCTCAACGGCCAATGGGCGCCACGCCGTTCGGCGCGTTGGTTTTGAGAAGCTAACCTTCTCCCATGTCTACACGTTCAGCAACACAAGCGACATGGTTGTCGAGGACTGCTACACATTCGGCCAGCAGCCTGGGGCCTATGTTGATGTTGACGCCTCTGGATTGGTGACGAATTGGACCGCCACAACCGATTCGGTCAAACTGGCGGCGGGCACCCAGGCTTACGCGCTGACCAACTTCTACAACAGCGGCGGCAGCTCGAATGTCACGATCACGCGCAATGTGATCAAGGACATCAATGACAGCTTCATTGGCCATAACGCGGGCTCTGGTAACCATGTCGTGACCGATAACGTGTGCATCAAGTCGGCCAACTTCTATGGCGGCTTTGGGCTGGATTGCAATGGCGGCTCCGAGCTTAAGGCCTGGGGCAATCAGCTTGAAGGCTTCTCTTACGGCGCCTACATCCATGACGGGTCCGTGGATTGCGTCATCACGGACAACCTGCTCAAAGCAGCGCACGGGATAGTCTTTGAGGGGAACACATCAACCCGCAATAAGGCACACAACAACGATGTGTTCTTGGTCGAATACGGGGTGAATGGCCGAGGGGCGGGCGTCTCGTATTTCGCGGGCACCGGGTGCGACATCGAGGCCAACACGCTGGATTGCGGCAGCAACGCATCAACCTCGTTTACTGTGACTGGCGCCGTCGATAACGGCACGGGCCTGGTTCGGCTGACCATCGGCGCCCACTCACTGAAGCGGCGCCAGATGGTCAAGGTTTCCGGGGTCACAGGCACCACAGAAGCAAATGGCGTCTGGGAAATCCTACCGGCCAGCGGCACGGAAATAGACCTGCTCCGGTCTGCTTTCGTGAACGCCTATGTTGCGGGCGGCACGGCCGACGTGGGGACAATGGGAGTCGCCGTCAGCAATTCGCTGGGCTCCACATCGTCAGGAAACCGCGCGCCCTTGAACAAGGTGCGGAACGCCCGCTGGGGCGTCATATCGAAAGATGGGAGCAACTCCATCGAAGAGTTCCGCACTCGATTCGAAAGCGTCACCACAGCTTATGACGGCGCCGGATCGCTGAATAACCGACTGACCTACACGCGCGGCATTTCTGGTGGGCAGACGCCGTGCAACAACCTGTGCGGATCGGTGACGATTTCGGCGGGAGCAACGAGCGCGGCGGTAGTTTTCCAGAACGCCGAGCCCAACACATCGTATTTGGTGCTGCTGTCTGTCGAGTCCGTGAGCGGCGCGCCTGTGGCGGGGGCCTACACGCCATTGGCGCCGAGCAGCAAAACCACATCGGGCTTCACTGTCAACATTGCAGCAGATCCAGGCGGGGCCACCTCTATCACTTATAGCTGGATGTTGACAAGATCATGAGCATCGAATCACTCTCAGAAGCTGGCGCCGCAGTCGTTGGTGTTCTCACCAAGACCTTCAGCCTCAAGGGTCTGGCCGCCCCAACCAGGCCGGCCAGACCCTACCGAACCGCACTCGCCACCCTAGCCCTGCTGCCAGCCCTTGCGCTGGCGCAGGTCAAGCCACTTCCGTGGGCTGCTGACCCCACCAGCATGCCCAGCCTTCCATTCCGCAAGCTGGACACGGCTGACGGTTATGCCGTGATCTGGGCCTACAAGCGCGGAGAGCAGTTGTACCGCTACGAGGTTCACTGCACGAAGGAGGTTTGCACGCCGGCATTCCTGCTGAGTGCTGCGGCTGACTTTGCCAGAGACCCGGCTTCGGCATTTTGGGCGCGGGCGAAGACATCGAGTTGCTTCTCGTACCCCAATGGCTACTGGCCCACGCAAGCCGAGCGCAACCTGTGTGCGGCTGTGCGGGTTGAGTATGCGGCTTGGTCGGCTGACGGGTTCAAGTAATGGGCTACGCGCTAAGGCGTCAGCAGTCGAGAGCTTGGCAGCGCTTCCAGGCTGCTGCCGATGCCCTGCGCGGCCTCCTGCCTGCCGCCCCCTGTATGCGCCAACTCATCTACAAGCCGATGCACGTATCAGAGGCATTCAAAGACGGCGTGCGCGCTGATTCTGAGAAGGCTTTGCGGCTGGCTCGGGATGCTGGGTTGGCTGTGGATATGACGAACAACTGGCCCCAAACGAAGTAGTACCTCTATGCCAATCGACATCCCCCCAGAAGCCCGAGACGCCTTACCTGGCGTGGCCGGCGCAGTGATATCCGCGCTGTTTCTCAAAGGCCCTTGGCGCTTGATTGGCGGCATGGTCTGCGGTGGCGCCACGTTGGCTTACTACGGAGGCCCGGTGCTGGCCGAGTGGTTTGCATCACCCAATGCAAAGAGCCTGCTGGGCTTCTTGCTTGGGATGTTCGGAATGGCTGTGGCCGCCAAGATTCACGAGGCCATCCAAGCCTTTGCCGCTGGCGACATTGGCAAGGCTCTGCTGGACAAATTCCGCCAACTGCTGGGGGTTGCTCCATGACCATCATCACATTTGCCAGCCTTGGCTTTGTATTGTTGTTGTGCGCCGCGGGCGCGTTTTATGAGCACTATGCGGACAACCTTTTGCAGCGGGTCGGCATGGCCGGTATAGGCCTGGCCAATGTCGGCCTGATGGCTCAGGTGTGGCAGCACCAGGGCGTGAACCACGCGTGCGCGATGTTGGCTGTGTCCATGGCCATATTCGCGCTCGGCGTGGCGGCCAAGGTCTTCAAGTTCCGCCCGAGACCAGGCCGACTGCCAGAGATCATCTGGCCCGACACGCGGGCGGAAAAGCGTGATGAGGTGCATCAATGAACCTATCCACCCATTTCACCCTTGCGGAGCTGACCGCCTCGCAAACCGCAGTCCGTCGCGGGATCGACAACAAGCCATCTGACGAGATCATCAAGAACCTCGAGCACCTGGCTTTGGGCCTTGAGGGTGTCCGCATGTTGCTGGGTTGTCCGATCATCATCAGCAGCGGGTACAGATCGCCAGCGCTCAATACAGCGGTTGGTGGGGCCCGAGACAGCCAGCACAAGTTGGGCTTGGCTGCCGACTTCATCGCCCCTGGCTTTGGCTCGCCGATTCAGGTGGCCCGAGCAATTGCAGCAAGTGGCCTGAAATTCGATCAGTTGATCTGCGAGGGGTCTTGGTGCCACATCAGCTTCACGGCAACCCCACGGCGCCAGGTGCTGACGGCCACTTTCAAGGATGGGCGCGTTTACTACTCTCCGGGGTTGTCATGATCAACCCCTACGCCATCATCGCCGCCATTGTCCTGTGGGCCGCATCTCTGGCTGGTACTGGCTGGTGGATGCACGGTGTTGGCCGTGACGGCGAGATTGCCAAGCAGGCCAGCGCCGATAAGATCCGCCAGGAAACCCGTGACGCAGCCCAAGAAGGAGCCGCAGATGCCATCGTCAAAGCCGCAGCCGACAACACCAAGACCGTCACCAAGATCAAGACCGTCACGCGCGAGGTTCCTGTGTACCGCGATGCTGCTTGCAGTCACGATGACGGGGTGTGGAACGACCTCAACGGTGCATTACGAGGTGAGCCCGCTGGTCCGGGCCTCTTGCCCTCAAGACCTGGGCGCACTCCCTGACAAATCGTTTGGCGCCACCACGGACAAGCTGGCCGAGGTGATCGGCGTCTACCGTGGGTGCCGGGCTGCTGCGCTGGGTGAGTGAGGCCCTTGTGGGTGGACACTTTTCCGGCCGACCTTCTAGCTGGGCTCCACGCCCCAATCGCCATACCGGGAGACGAACCCGGAACCGTACTCATGCCCCACGGAATCGAACCGTGCACCCACAAGGGCCCAAATGGTGAGGGCGCCCGGGAGCCCCCAGACCTGCGCGAACGCTTGACCCTCTTGTCGCGCCACTAGGAATCGAACCTAGTAGGCCCCTAACACACCATACTGTATATGAGCCCTTGCGCAAAGGGATTTCAAGCATGTAGCCACAGAAGGGGCGATGCACCAACGTGCAGCCGTGCCGACCAACTCACGCCTTAGCGCGACAACAGAGCCCTCGTCTTTCCGAGGCGTCAGGCGCGTGTACTTTGCAACCAAGACCCAACGGCGCCGAAACACCTCGGGTAGACGCCCCAATTCTACCGCCGTGGCGGGAGATCAATCCCCACCAATTCCCCACGACCTGCGCGCACCCCGCGTAAATCCTCAATTCCTTGGTGCCCCGGACCGGTAACTTTCCCATAAATCGCCGTTTTCCCCATAGGTAGCGAATTCCCCACCAAACACCACAAACCGGCCCGCTCACCCTGTGGTTTTCACCGGTTCGGTTGCCGTTTATGCGCCCCGTTTTCCCCATGATCCCCGTTAAGATCGCCGCCACTCCCCACGGTTTACCCACGGAATGGCCTACATCTACCAACTTGACAGCGGACTATGGCGCGCTCAGATCGCCAAGAAGGGCCATCCCAGGGAGTCTAAGACCTTTGCCACCAAGACGGCGGCCAAGACGTGGGCGACCGGCCGGGAGGCTGAGATAGACGGATCGCGGCGCGGCACGGTGGCCAAGAAGACAGTAGCCGACGCGCTGGACCGGTACGCCCTTGAAGTGTCGCCCACCAAGAAAGGCGCCCGGCTTGAGTTGCTGCGCCTGACCGCCTTCAAGCGCGAGAAGTGGGCCAAGAAGTGGCTCAAGGACATTGACGCCCCGGACTTCAGCGCCTGGCGTGATCAGCGCCTGCAGGCCGTCACCAAAGGGTCTGTGCAGCGGGATTTCAACCTCATCAAGGCCGTGATGAACAGGGCGCGCAAGGAGTGGCGCTGGCTCACCCATGATCCTCTGCTGGGGGTGGAGATGCCAGGAGACAACGAACCGCGCACGCGGCGCGTGCTGCCTTCAGAGGTGCGCCGGATGTGTCGGGCGCTCGGGTACGCTGGTGGGGACCGAATCGATACCAAGATGCAGGAGCTGGCCTTTGCCTTCCTGGTGGGCCTGCACACAGCGATGAGGCAGGGGGAGATTCTGCGGCTGGCGGTGGAAGACATCGACCTTCCCAGGCGGACGATTCACATCGCAGAGCAGAAGAACGGCAAGAAGCAGGACATCCCCATCACCAAGCCAGCGGCCCGCCTGCTGGCCAAGCGGGTTCAGGTGGTGAAAGAGGGTGCGCTGTTCACGCTCTCAAGCGCCAGCGCGGATGCCCTGTGGCGCAAATGCCGGGACCGCGCCGGAATCGATGGCCTGAACTTCCACGACTCGCGGGCCGAGTGCCTGACCCGGCTTGCATCGGTGCGTCGGGTGGATGTGATGACGCTGGTGCGCATCAGCCGGCACAGCGACATCAAGATCCTCATCGACTCGTATTACCGGGAGGGCGCCGCCTCTATTGCCCAGCGGCTCTGATTTGCTGGGCCTGACGCCACTGGTCGAACTCGTCGCGCAGCCAGCGGCGGGTTTTCTGCGACAGGCGGATGACCGGCTTGGGAAAGTCCGGCCGGGTGACGACGCGCTGGCATGCGTGCTTTGGTGTCACGGCCAGGGCTTCGGCGATGTCTTTGGTGGTGATCAGGTCCATTTACTGCTCCTTTGCCTGCGAAACAACAACATCGCCGGACGCGATCCACCCGGCATGAAGCAGGGCCTGAACATCGGTGGACTCGCCGCGAGGCGTCAGCGCCCATTCGCCCGGGTAAGGATCGCCCTCATCCATGAGCCATGAAACCAGGAATTCGAACTCCAGGCCATTCAGCGCGACTACTTCGGGCTTTGCTGCGCGGCCCTGGTACTCCGGGCGGACTTTGATGGTGGCGCGCACTTTGTCGAATTGATTCATGGATGCTCCTTTGCCTGCGTGGCCAGGTATTCCCGGCCCTTGTCGGTCAACTCGAAATCACCCCGGCAACCGCATGCGCAGCCATCGACCAAGCCGCGCCGGATCAACTGGCGCATTTTGGCGAGGGCCAGCTTGTCGGATGGCAGCGGCGGCATAGCATCGACCACGGTAGGCATGCCATCTGGGCTGCGGGGCTGTATGTCGAACCAAGTGGCCCTGGCCCGGATGGTCTCGCCGCAGGCGGTTCCAATTACTGGGAGCCCACCAAGGAACTCCAGCACCGGCACATCGGGGATGTCTTTGCACTGCATCACTTTCCTTCCTTTGCCTGCGTGGCGACCGATGGGCCAAACTCTGCAACCACCTTGTCAGCGATTGCCACGACCATGCCTTTTGATTCGGCGTCTCGCTTGATGGCTTGGATGAAGCCCCAGGCCTGCTCTTTCGTGGGAGGCGTGGATGCAATGTCATTCCCGCCAGCGAAGATGATTTCCATGTGTGTAGCGGGCATCACTTCCCCTCCTGCGCTGCAATCTCTTTGCGCGCCTCATCGGCCAGCGCAAAGACCTGATCCCAGTCGAGGACTACAGCCATATTGGGCGTGCCCTTGACTGACTGGATCATTGCAAGCACGTTCAGCAAGGCTGCGGTGTTCGGCATTTTTTCGTTAATGATGTTCGTGAACCATTCCGAATATGTGACGGTGGGCGTCATTGCGGGTTCTCCTGCGCTGCTTGTGCGAGCTGTGCTGCTGCTCGGGTTATGGCTCGGCGGGTGGCTGCGTCCCTGTCATTGCGCCAAAGCTCCATTGCATAGACACGATCTG
>C687J35504_10002538_pt1 | contig 12366 bp, 7 predicted proteins | sample RifCSPhighO2_02_FD_35504 | JGI IMG/M metagenome (IMG submission 35504) | reverse complement strand
ATCCACCTCCACCTGTGTCCGCTTGCGCATGAAGTCACCCTCAATTTTTTCTTTGCGCTGGCGTTCCTCGGCGGATAACCGCATTGTTTCGGAATTTCGTACGCCTGGGGGAAGGGAATTGATCTGCATGCGGACCTGATTGAGCCCCTGTTCCATCATCTGGATGGCCGTGCGTTCCTCCGCGTCGATCTTCGCGCGGTGTTTGCGCGCCTCTTCACTGGCCTCGTTCTTTTCCATTCTTTCGCGAGTATCGATCTCCCCGCGGCGTTTGCGGGATGTTTCTTCTACCTTCCGCAGTTCACGGTGTTCCAAGAGCTCTGCCTGCTGTTTGTTCCGAAATCCTTCCGCTTCGGCCTGGCTGCGCATCTCCCGTTCCGTATCCGCCGATTTTTTCTTGCGGGCTTCCACGCGCACCTTGAGCACGGAGGCACGGCGCATGTCTTTCATGTATTCCTCGTGCTGCTTATGCTCTTTCTTTTCCTCTTCCTTGCGCTCAAGCATGTGAGCTTCTTCTGTGCGCTTTTTGCGCTGATGCTCCTCCACCTCTTTCTTGCGCTGGTCCTCCTTTTTCTTAAAATCCCGCAGCCGGTTTTCGTGCTCCTCGGCAAACTTTTCCTCCTGCGCCACGCCGCCACGCACAGTCTCCTCTTTTTTCTTCGTATCTTCCTCCGAGCGCTTTGATTTCTCTTTCCTGCGCTTTTCAAGCGACCGGCGTTCCTTTGTCTTCTTGTTCAGAAATTCATTCACGTCGTCCTGGGCCTGCTTGGGGTCGGGCTGGAGGGGCACGGGGATATCGTAAATGACCAATGACCAAGAACCAATGGCGCGGAAAATGACCAATGACCAACAAGACAATGACCAAACAATGCGAATGACCAATGACCAAGAACCAATGACCAAACAATGACTAAGGATGTATTCTTGGCGTTTGGTTATTGCCTGGTCATTGTATTTTTGGTCATTTCCCCTGCCTGGTCATTGGTTCTTGGTCATTGGTCATTTTTCTTCCATGATCTTGATCCCCAATTCCGCGATCTGTTCCTTCGGCATAGGACTCGGTGATCCCAGCATCAGATCCTTTGCCTTCTGATCCTTCGGATAGGCAATCACTTCGCGGATGTTCGGTTCGTTGCAAAAAAGCATCACGATGCGGTCCACGCCCCAGGCGATGCCGCCGTGTGGAGGGGCGCCGTATTGGAAGGCGCGAAGCAGATGGCCAAAGCGACGCTCGGCATCCTCTTTGCTGATCTTCAGAATCTCGAAGATCTTCGACTGGAGATCGGATTCATGGATACGGATGGAACCTCCGCCGATTTCGGAGCCGTTGAGGACGATGTCATAGGCGGCAGCGCGGGCTTTGAGCGGATCAGTATCCAGAAGATCTTTGTCTTCGTTCTTAGGGCGTGTAAACGGATGGTGCACGGCGGCAACTGCGCCCGTATCTTTGTCTTTTTCGAACATCGGGAAGTCGTTCACCCAGCAGTAGGCAAACACTTTCGGATCCGCGAGGTTCATGCGCTTTGCCAGTTCCGTGCGCACTGCGCCGAGGCTGGTACAAGCAGTATCAAACTGATCTGCGGTGAAGAAGAGGATGTCTCCTGCTGCGCCTTTGGCAGCCGATGCGATCTTTTTTGTGAGATCCGCTCCCAATTTTTCTACAGGTACTCCTTCACAACCGCCGTCATTCACCTTGATCCACGCAAGTCCCTTTGCGCCGTAGATTTTTGCGGTCTCCGTCAGGTCATCAATCTCTTTGCGCGAGAACTTGGCGCCGCCGGGAACGCGCAGGCATTTCACAACGCCTCCAGATTCGACCGCTTTGGCGAAGATCCCGAAGCCTGCGCCTTTGCAGAGATCCGAGACGTCCGTGAATGTGAGATCGAAGCGCAAATCAGGCTTATCCGAGCCGTATGTGTTCATCGCATCGTGATACGTAAAGCGGGGGAAGGGAGTCTTGAGGATTTTCACATCCGGGCGAATCTCTTTGGTCAGTTCGATCAGGGATTGCTCTGTGAGCTGCATCACATCCTCCGGCTCGGCGAAGGACATTTCCACGTCCACCTGCGTGAATTCGGGTTGCCTGTCGCCGCGCTGGTCTTCGTCGCGGAAACAGCGGGCGATTTGCATGTAGCGGTCGAGACCAGCCACCATCGTGAGCTGCTTCAGCTGCTGCGGCGATTGTGGGAGCACGTAGAATTCCCCGTGGTAGAGACGAGAGGGGACAAGATATTCGCGCGATCCTTCCGGCGTACCTTTGATCAAAATCGGCGTTTCCACTTCCAAGAAATCGCGGTCGTAGAAGAACTTCCGGATCGATTGCACGATCTTGTGGCGTGTGATGATGTTCTTGCGCATCCGTTCCTTACGCAGGTCGAGATAGCGGAATTCGAGGCGCAACTCTTCGGAAACATCTTTATCCTGGTCGATCTCAAATGGGGGAGTCTTGGCTTCATTGAGCACGGTGATGTCACTCACGCGGATTTCGATCGCGCCCGTAGGGTTATCCTCGCGTGCGGCGCCCTCCAGTCTTTTCGTAACGGTTCCTATGATCTGGATGACCCATTCCGGGCGGATGTGCTCGGCTTTCGTGAAGAGCGCTTTGTCCTTCGGGTCAAAGACCACCTGCGTGAAGCCGTAGCGGTCGCGGAGATCCACGAAGATCAGTCCGCCATGGTCGCGGCGGCGGTGGACCCAGCCTGCAAGGGTGACGGTGGCTTTGGCGTCTGTTTCCCGGAGTTGGCCACAGGTGTGGGTACGAAGCATCGGGGGGAAGTATAGGGATTAGCGGAACAACTTTCCCAGTTCTTCTTTGAATTCCTCCACATCTTTAAATTCGCGATGCACCGATGCAAAGCGGATATATGCCACTTTGTCGATTTTATGCAGTGCCTTCATGACGTCGTTGCCGATCGTTGCGCTTCCCACCTCTCCTTTGTTCCCGCCCCATTTCTCTTCGAGTTTATCGAGCAGGCTGTCGATATTCTCCTGGGTGACCGGGCGCTTTGTGCAGGCAATCCAAATGCCGCGTTCGATCTTGCTCCGACTATAAGGCTCCCTTGTTCCATCACGCTTCACAACAATCAAATTATTCAATTCCTGGCGTTCAAACGTCGTAAACCGGTGGTTGCACTTCGGGCACTCTCTGCGCCTGCGGATCGCGCGGCCTTCTTCGGCGATTCTTGAATCCACGACGGCCGTATCTTCGTGTTTGCATCTTGGGCAATTCATACCTTGAGCATTGCTCAAGGGTAGGGAATTGAACATAGGAAATCCTTAAGAAACCACACAAAAGCCGGATACAGACGTTCCAGCTTTTGCTTGTGACGTACGGTGTCTACAAACCAGTATGATCCGGGTGTCGCTCGAGGTTGTGCAGAGAGCTTGCCGTTTCATTTAGCACACTTCTTGTTATCAATTCCCCGACTTCGCCCTTGGTTGTGGCTATATCAACCAGTGGACTGAAGCCCTCACGTACAACAGGAGAATCTATGACGGGAGGTACGTGAGTTATAGGAGATGTTTCTGATGATTTGCCAATCATAAAAATATTGGGAAATGTAGATATTTTCTATCGTTAAAATGCTTTCGAATCAAGAGGTGAACAAAAAATATTGACAAAAAAACAAGCCCGTCTCTTTTGGAGCGGGCTGTTTCGATATTCCAAAACTACATCGCGCCTTCCGATATGTCGCCTTGACCATCCTTTCTTTGGAATTTTGCGCGAATTTTTTCCAACATACCTTGTACAGCTCCGGATTCTACAGGGGCAACCGGCTGCATATCAGGTGTCTCGTATGCTTCTGGCATGGGAATTTGGGGAAAAGAATACGATATCAATCGTAACATACATTCCGTTGATTGCAAGATTTACGATCGCAGAATAGTTTCTGAAGATCCACTGCAATCGATTATCCGCGAAGGCTTGCGGAAAGGAAGGGTTCCGGAATCCAGAATCAGGTCCGGCTTTCCGGCGGCATTCTTGTATTGCGCCAGGATTTCGGCAACAGAGTAGGGAGCGGGTTTGGCGTGGATATTGGCAGAGGTGGTAGAGATGGGGCGGCCGAAACGGGTGACGAGTTCCATCGCAAGGGGATGGGAGGAAACGCGGATGCCGAGAGTTGGGGATGGTGGATGGTGGATGGTGGATGGTGAGTTGGGAGTTGGGAAAAGGAAATAAGGCACATCTGATTTTAATCGAAGGATGATCATAAGCCTTCCAGGGAGAAACTCCTGCGCCAATTTCTCTGCGCGGTCATTCCATTCCACATATTTTTTAGCCTCTTCGATGGAAGAGAAAAGTGCGCTCACAGGCTGATCAGGCGAACGCTGCTTAATTTTGAATAGTCGAGCAACCGCTTCGGGATTCGTGAGATCACATGCAAAGCCGTAGCAGGTTTCCGTCGCATGCATGACAGTTTCTCCCCTCGCGAGAACCGCAAGAGCGGCCTCAATTCCTTCGGTGGATGCTGGCAGGATGCGCATGGGGTCTACGGGACATTGTGCTTATTGCGTGAGCGTTCCACCTCTTTTATGTGGAGAATCCGTTCGTATTTCTCCGCGATGCGGGGGGTGAAATGGATTTTGAGGACGGTTTCCTGCGCCTCCAATGTAAGCGTGCCGAACCCGAGCAGGTTCTGCACGAGACCGTGCTGGCTTTTATAGATGTCTTGGAGCATCTGCAGCCCGATCGTCTGGTGATCGTTGTGCGTGACCAGCGTTCTCTTGATGCGGTGCACGCGCTGATCGGTGACAACGACGATATAGAGAAAATGCCGATAGACCGACGTGAGAAAGAGAAAATGAGCGAGCAGCCATGTCATCGCGAGGAATATCAGGGTGATACGGCGGAGAGAGGCGTCCTGTATGCCGAAAATGCCAACAAAGAGCCACAGTGCCATGCCTACGAATGCGGACCATGCGATCACACGTATGAGCGGCCAGAAGAGCCGGATCCAGTGCTGCCGGAAATAAAAGTGGCACCGCTCCTCTGGGTCTTTCCCAAGAAAGACGATATCCGCCGGCGCGTGCGTATATTTCACCACAGTAACCAGAGGGGGAAGAGTGTCGAGATGAGCAGCAGCACCGCATGGACGATCACCGCGATGTGCATGCGGCGTATGGAAAAGAACCGGATGCTTGAGCAATCCAGCGATGGGGGGAAATGCATATCCACGATTTTCGTATAGAAGAGGCGCCAGAGGCACACTTCCCCGACAAGGATCAGAATGCCGATGCAGATCAGTGTGGTAATCACTATGGATACGCCATTTTCCCCCCTGCTGAGGCAGAGGTAAAGGCGATCGCCCGTCTGCCGTGATGTTTTAGGTGACCATATGCTCCGCGATGGCTTCCTCCACTTTCTTCTCCAGGATCGTCGACGTGGTCACCGTGAGGGGGAGATCAATCTTTTGCTCGCCGATTTTAAGCTGCACTTTTTCGCTTCCGGGGAACATTTCCAAGACACGCTTAAGATCGAGCAGGAGTTTCTTCGGGGCGCGCTCGGGAAGATCAATCGTATAAATGCGGATCGGACTTGAAGAGGAGGGAGACGATTTACTATTTGCGATTTGCGATTTGCGATTTGTCGCGAGAGGATCACTATCCTGCCCCACAAGAGAAGATGTCCCATCCACCAATCCCAAAGACGCCAGCTCTTTTTCGGTAGGCATACCCTGGAGAATCCATTTGCCGATGGGGCCGAAGAAATCGTCCGCGTCATTACCATTTTCCACCACTTCATTTCCGAGCGTCACGACTTCACCGGCGATGACATTACCTTCTTCATCCACCGCGTCGATGGCTTCTGCTTCCACTTGCGGCCGCACCAGGCGGATGCCCTGTTTGGCCTCCTCTTCGTCGAAGAATCCGGCTTCGCGGGCTTTTGTAATCATCGTTGTGAGCGAGGCGCGCTTTACGGCGTCCACGCGCATCTGGAGCATTCCGGCGCGCACATCCAGAATGCCCGCGACTACCAAAACAGTATCGGGCTGCTCGATGAATGCCGCGGCTTCTGCAAACGTGCGCGGGAAGAGTGTTACTTCAATTTTCCCGGTGGGATCTTCCAGAAATACAATCGCCATCGTTTCTCCTTTCTTTGTGGTGATGCGTTTGACGCCCTCCACGATGCCAGCGAGGGTGATCTTCTTGCCAGCATCCTCGCGTGTGAGATTGGCGATGAGCTGCGCCTTTTTGCCGATGTATTTCTTGAGGCCCGCAAGCGGGTGGCTGCTCACGTACATCCCAAGTGTTTCCTTTTCCCACTGAAGCATTTGCTGCAAGGAGGCAGGCACGGACTTCGGGAAGGTGATCCGTGCTTCCTCCATACTTGCCGCCCCAAAGAGATCCCCCTGAGAACGGCTCACGTCGCCCGCAGCCTTCGCGTAATCGACGATCAGATTGTAGTGCTCCACCAGCGTTCCGCGTTCGCCGAGGGAATCGAGCGCTCCGGATTTGGCGAGCGACTCGAGGAGCTTTTTATTGAGTGCCTTCGTGGGCACGCGGCGCGCAAAATCATCCAGGCTTTCGAATTTTTTCTCTCCGCGCGCGGTGATGATCTGCTCCACGGAACTGTTGCCGATTCCTTTCACCGCTGAAAGACCAAAGCGGATGGAACCCAAGGATTTGCCATTTGCCATTTGCAATTTTCCATTTGCCGGTATGGCGGTGAAATGACGCAAAGACTCATTGATATCAGGAGGAAGGACATCAATCCCCATTGCGCGGCATTCCTCGATCTCGATCATCACGCGGTCCGTATCGGCGGCATCACTACTTAAAAGCGCAGCCATGAACTCCGTCGGGTAGTTCGCTTTCAAGTACGCCGTCTCGTAGGCGATCTTGGCGTACCCGGCGGCATGTGACTTGTTGAAGCCGTAGCCGGCGAAGGGCGTCACGACGTCGTCAAAAATCCGCTCGGCGAGCTGGCGCTTGTATCCCTTTTTCACCGATCCCGCGAGGAACTTCTCGCGCTGGGACGCAAGCTCCTCCTTGATCTTCTTTCCGATGGCGCGACGCAGGATATCGGCTTCACCGAGGCTGAATCCCGCGAATGTGCGCGCGATCTCAAGGATCTGTTCCTGATACACGCCGATGCCGTAGGTGGGCTCGAGGATCGTCCTCAAGTCGTCGTGGACGTACTCCACTTTTTCGTGGCCGTGCTTGCGTTTGATATACTGCGGGATCCAGTCCATGGGGCCCGGGCGGTATAAAGCCACCATCGCGACAATGTCATTGAAGGCGGTGGGTTTCAGTTGTTTCAGATATCGCCGCATGCCCGCGGATTCCAGCTGAAACACTCCGGTGGTGTCTCCGCGCTGCAGCAACGCAAAGGACTTCTGGTCATCCATCGGGATTTTCGTGATGTCGATCTTCTCCCCGCTCAGGCGCTCGATAATCTCCAGTGTCGTCTGGATCACCGTGAGGTTCATGAGCCCGAGGAAGTCCATCTTAAGGAGTCCCAGCGACTCCAGAGGCTTCGCCGAGGTCTGCGTGATGATGATGTTTTCATCTTTGGGAGCACGCTGGAGTGCGGTGTAATGCACCGCGGGCTCCGGTGTGATGATGACGCCGCAGGCATGCACCGAAACGTGGCGTGCTTTGCCTTCGAGCTTCTTGGCTGCGTCAAAAATACGGCGATAAATTTCGTTTTCCTGGTAGATCGATTTTAATTCGTGCGTATTCAGGGCTTCTTCAAGCGTCGTCCCCGGCCTGTCCGGGATCAGCTTCACGAGCGCGTTCATCTCCAGGAAGGGGACACCGTAGGCGCGGCCGACATCTTTCACCGCGGCGCGCGCGGCGAGTGTTCCGAATGTGCAGATCTGGACCACTCTGTCCTGCCCGTACTTCTGGCGAACGTACTCCAGCACTTCGTCACGCCGCGTATCGGCAAAGTCGATATCCACATCAGGCATGGTGATGCGTTCGGGGTTGAGGAAGCGCTCAAAGAGGAGGCCGTGCTCAATCGGGTCCAAGCCCGTGATACCGAGGCAATACGAGACCATCGATCCGGCGGCGCTGCCACGGCCTGGCCCTACCGTGATCTCCCGGCGCTTCGCTTCATTCACGAAGTCCGCGACGATGAGGAAGTATCCGGCGAAGCCGACCTGCTCGATGATTTTGAGTTCGTAGTCCATCCGTTCCTGATGTTCCTTCGTGGGCTTGGGATACTTCTTCGCAAATCCCTCCTCGGTCAGTCTGCGGAGTTCCTTGGCTTCCGTGGTTCCCTTGGGGACGGGAAAGCGGGGGATGTGGTACGAGGAAAATTGCAGTTCGATGTTGCAGCGGTCCGCAATCACCCGCGTGTTGCTCAACGCCTCGGGCGCGTGCGCGAAAGCTTTTTCCATTTCTTCAAACGGGCGCATCGAATAGTCGGTATCGCGCATGGAAAACCTGCTCGGGTCGCCGACCTGCGCGTTTTTCTGGATACAGAGAAGCACATCATGGGCCTCGGCGTCCCCGGGCCTGCAGTAGTGCGCGTTGCAGGTGGCCACGACCGGAACGCCCAACTCTTTTCCCCAGTGGATCAGCTGCTGATTTGCCTCGCTCTGGCCCGGCACGCTCGGCAGGTCCATCAACTCAAAATACACATTGTCTTTGCCGAAGTATCCGCGATATTCCTCCACAAGCGCTTTCAGCCGCTCGGCATCTTCCGCGAGAGCGGCCTGTGGAATCGCGCCGCTGATAGAGCCCGAGAGCGCGATCAGTCCCTTTCCATATTGCTTGAGAAGTTCTTTATCCACCCGCGGCTTGTAGTACATGCCTTCGACGGCGGCCTTCGTGATCAACTCCAGAAGATTTTCATATCCCTCATTATTCTCGGCGATCAGATACAGAGGGGAACGCTTCGTATCCACGCCACTCTCTTTGTCGTTGCGCGTCCGTGCGGCGACGAAAACTTCTATGCCGAGCACAGGCTTGATGCTGTGGGCCTTGCAGGCTTTATAGAATTCCACGAGCCCGTACCCGAATCCCTTGTCGCCGATGCCCGCCGCGCTCTGCCCCAGTTCTTTTGCGCGCTCCGCGATTTCTTCTGGCGAAGGCAGCGCCTCGAGGAGGGAATAGGTGGAGTGACAGTGGAGATGGACGAAGTCGGAGGGCTTCATGTCCCAGAAATCTTATCGCTTCTTCGGGGCGGCGAGTACTCGAATCCCTGGATATCCAGATCAGGGGCTGACAGTGATTTCCGCGTCCTCCCGGCAATCCTCATGCGCATCCTCATTGCCGAAATAGAGCCCGCTTGCATAGGGGAAACAGGAATTCTGAAAGACGATCCGGAGCACCTGGTCGAGCTTGGCGTTACAGGGGCGGTAGATGCAGGAGCGGCGCAGGTAGTAGGCGAAGCCTTTTGCAAAAGAACGCACCCCCTGCGCGTGATTCTGTGTGAGCGCGCGCAGACGCTGCGTGACCGCGTTCATCTGCGGCGAGGCCTCCTGTATCTGGAGGATATTGTCCTGAGAAGCCGCCAGCGAGATCGCCTCCTTTTTTCCATGATAGGTGTTCCAGGACTGGAAGACCGTGCGCACGTACCAGTCGCGCGCCTTGAAGAGTGTGGGCTTGGCTTCCTCGCGCACCTCGGCATCGTCGCGTTCGGGTCCCGGCGGGAATTCCGGCGGGTAACGCAGATCTTTCGCCTGCGGCCGGCGTTGTCCCCATTGCTGCAGGAGCGCCGAGAGCCGAACCATGATCCAGGGTTCGTTTTTGGGGATGGAAAAAGCGCCCCGGGTTTCCGCGGATCCCGCGGGCATCGCCTGCAGCAGCGACGTGGCCCCGATCTGTCGAGCCAGGTCCATGTCCTGCAGGCATCCGAACGCTTCTCCGTGCTCACGTGAGAGGCCGCTGCCGAGCGACGCATAGTCCGGGTCCACGCCGCTCATCGCGTCGATCTCCTCCGCGAGCGGCGCAAAGTTCTGCAGGCGCGTTACGAACACATCGCGCTGCAGAATGAGTTCGGCGAGCGCACCCATCTCCGCTGCGGTCGGCGTATGGCCCAATGCTTCACCGGGTAACGCATCAAGATCACATCCGTATCCCGAGACCGCGGGGGGCAGGTAATCGGAATGGAACGGGCAGAGCTTTCCCTCGAGCGGATTTTGGGAATCCGGCAAAAGGCACCCGTACTCCTGACATGCCCGGGGGGTCGTGAAGGGATTTCCCCCATCCGCGATGCAGACCGCATCGTCCGTGAACGTGCAGGTGTTTCCCGGAATGCCCGCGGGGCAGCACCAAACGGGGTTGGGCGGATCGAATACCTGTCCCTTCGCCCAGGTCGTGTCCTCATACAGCGGATCCCTAGCTCCGCGCATCAGTTGATCCGTGCGGGCGTTAAGAAAACGGATGAGCTGCTGCAGATACACCATTTTATACGGCTGTCCGGCGTCGAGGGCGGTGTGCATTTCCTGGCGCACCTTTTCCACCTTCGACTGCAGGATGACGACATCCAGATGCAGGCACGGCGTGGCCTCCATGAGGTCGCGCTGCATATTCGTAACCTGCATGCGCGTATCCACCGTGCTGAGCATCGCGCTTGTGGCGAAGAAGATAAACCACGGCTTGAACATATCGAAAATGGGACCGCCCGGCGCAGACATGGTGTCGGCCTGGGCGATTCCCGCATTTGCTCGGTCGAGCACGCGCTGCACGTAGTGGTCGGAGACGGGGGGGATCGCGACGATCTCGTCGACTGTGAGCGCAGAGGCGTTTCCAGGAATGATTACCAGAACAAAAAAGACCTTTCCTAACCTTCCTGCCATTCCTGCCGTCAGATGTCTGAGTAGACGCATCACGGCGCAGAGGGGAGGAAGGGGCACGTGCCATCCACGCGGGAACAGGCCTGCTCGGGGAAAGAGGTCTTGCTGATTTCCTCCAGCATCACCGCGGCACCGTCAAAGATTTCGGCGAATGCGCGGCGCAAAGCCCCGAGCTGGGTGCGGTAGAGGGAGGTGGCATACCGCGTGCCGACGTTCGGAGCCATGCGCTCCAGTTCCACCGCCGGATCGAGCTGGTCTTCCACGGACGCCGCAAGGTTGATCATCATGTCCAGTGGATCACTGAGGGGCCGGCTGAGCTGGCGTGAGACTTCAGCAGCGCAGAGAGTCGGNGGTGTGCGTGCGGGCAGCCCCAGCAGCTGGCAGAGCGCAATGTCTGTGCTATTGGCGATGTCCCACGGCCGGTAGTCGGGAAGGGGGGGGAACGCTAGGGTGGGAAGCATCAAAAGCGACGATGCGGGAAGATCGGTATTGGCGGCGGGCTCCGCGCCGATGCAGCTGTCCCACGGGAACGCTTCGTCGCCCACATTTAGAGACATTCTTCCCGGCACAATCCGTTCTTCCTCCCATGACTGCTCAATGCACTGTCCGATGAAGCAGAGATTGTTGCCGATGGTGTTTTCAAATTCGCTGCGGCATTCGGGCGTGCATGCCTTTGGCAGGGAGGCGAGGATCGCCTTCGAGCGCGTATCCATTCTGTTCACGGCATCGGCGCAGCTGACGGGAAGATTCAGGCGGCTCTTGCTGCGCTCCACTGCCTCAAGCATTGCCTGTTTCATCTCCGCCGGCGGAATGGGCGACTCGCTGCACTGTCCGAGCGAGGAACAACTTAGGGTGCTCAGCGTGGCCGCGCAGAGCTCCGGCGTGACATTGATGCGCTTTCCCTGATGCGTCACCTGCATGTCCTGAAGAATGCCGTCTTCGGCGAACGCGATGCACTGCACGAGGTACGCCTGGTATTCGCTGCTGCAGCAGTAGTTGAGGTCGCCGGTCAGAATCTCGCGCGGGTTGCTGCAGGTCTGCTGTGCGTGGACAAGTTCGTGGAGAATAAGAGTCTGAAAAATTGCTGTGCTTCCCTGGATCGTTTCCGGAATACAAATCCCAATGCGGCCGCTTGCGTCGCGCGCATCGGTATATGCTCCACCTTCAGGACATGAGGATGAGCAGTAGATGTCCACCGAGCAATTACTGCATTGAGTCGGAAGCAATCCCGTCTGCACCCCAGGATTGTCGGGCTCGGATGCCGGCTCCGTCTGCATGCGCCAACCACCCACGCCGCAGACATCCGGTCCCGCAAAGCTCATCCGGACGGGCGTTTGTAAGATGGGTTCCTTGCAGGAAGTGAGATAGAGGCCCGTACCCGTTGCATTACTGGAGCCGTTCGGCGCCAGTGCGATGGCGCATTCATGTTGTTCGATGGGCTGGCAGAGAAATCCCCGGCTTCCCAGGGGCATGCCGCAGACTCCCGTTGCGAAGGGGGGAGGATCGGGCGGATTCAAAAGCGCACCGCCCGGAATAGGGACAGGCGGGAAACGGGAGGAGCAATAGGCTTCGTCGTCATTATTTTCCTCCATGCAGGTCTGATACTCGCGGTCATCCATCA
>C687J35504_10002537_pt1 | contig 12370 bp, 12 predicted proteins | sample RifCSPhighO2_02_FD_35504 | JGI IMG/M metagenome (IMG submission 35504) | reverse complement strand
CTAAATTCGGAAATTCTGCAAAGCTGGACGCACCGAAGAAGTTTATCGGGAGGAGAGCCTATGTGATTATTGTTAAGGGCTAGGAGTTATGCAACACAGCACTCCTTATGAGCAACAACCAAAGCTCCAGATGCATGCTATGTGCAATACCGTTTTTCCTATTATTAATTGCGTTGTATGGTTGCAGTACTGAACAACTTAAAGAAGGTATGCCCACAAAAACCGGGGCCAGAAGCCCCGATGTAGCCCTCAACCATCTTGATTTTTCTGACTGTGCATCTAAATCGGGCACAGACTTGGAAACATGCAAGATTAAAGTGATAACCTACTTTGGTGACATAAAGCATTGTGATGTTGATATCAATACTGCCAGTAATCCGCAGATGATATCCGTCTGTAAATATGAATGGGCAATTCACTCCGCTGAACCAGACACCTGTGCATTGCTTGAGAATGACTTCCGCAAGAATCTTTGTATTGATGCGTTTCAGAATAATACGCAGCCTAAAACCGACTTTTCTCAAATGCCTGTCCTTAATCCCAAATCGTTTCACGTTCGCCCAGTCAAGTTTCCAAATGAGTACAACTACTTTTTTGATAGTTACAATTACAGCTCTCAGGTAATCCTACTAGACACTGATGGATACAAACTTTTCGTCAATATTCAGGCGTTCTACACTCATCCACCTAAGGACAATTATTATATCAATGACCTTAAGCTACTTTCAAAAGAAGGAAAACTTATTGGTTACTTTGAATCGTACGCAATCTCAAATGGACCCCTTTCAAGTTACAAGAACCTGGCAATTAGAATTCATGACATTCCAGAGGAGTACTATGGAAGGGAGGTATATCTTGTAAACATTCTATCTGAACAAGGACGGCTCGCGACCGATTTAGACCTGCTTAAACACACAGATGGAGTTTTCATCTACACCCTGCTCCTGAATATTTCGTGATGCTTGAGTCTAGGAGGGTGAATTGGGCAAACATGCCCCTTCTCACACAACCCATATTTGACCAAAGTCTCAAGCCTCGGCGCTTTCTTGACCTCGGAATATGAACCCCCGGGAAATGCTTCCGGACACAGAATCGAATAATCTTGGGGTCGTAATCGCAAAGACCTAGCAGATATGAAGAGAGCTCCCGCCACCCTTTCAATTTCGTCAAGAATCATCTAGTATTCTCTCAAGTCAAGTTTACTATTAGAGAAAAAAAATGAAGCCATGTGTAGGTTAAGGTACGAACGATTGGGGACTGCACGCTGAACACCTCGTTGCCTTGGTGCGTACACGCCAGTTCCATCAAACCCCTGTTGTAGGGGAGTTCTACGGTGTCTCTTTTAGAGGTGGGCTTCGTGCTTAGATGCGTTCAGCACTTATCCCTTAAAGCGTAGCTGCTCAGCGTGCCTTGTCAGACAGCTGATACACCAGAGGCTTCGAAGCCCCGTTCCTCTCGTACTAGAGGCTCCTTCCTCGCAGACACCAAGCATTTCCAGTAGATATCAAACAAACTGCCTCGCAGCGTTCTGAACCCAGCTCACGATCCCTTTTAATGGGTGAACACCCCCACCCTTGGACGCTTCTGCACGCCCAGGATAGGAAGAGCCGACATCGATGTAGCAAGCCGCGCCGTCGATAGGAGCTCTCGGGCGCGACAACTCTGTTATCCCCGGAGTAACTTTTCGGTCATCTCTAGCCCCCATCAAGGAGGACATAGAGGTTCGCTAAGCCAATATTTCTATGCTGGGTTGAATCTTGGTATCAACCCAGTCAGGCGAGCTTTTGCCTTTGCACTCTACCCTGGATTTCCGACCCAGGTGAGCTCACCATTGGGCCCCGACGATATCTTTTCGTCGGGGTGCCACCCCAGCCGAACTGTCTGCCTATCGGTGTCCTTCTTGCGAAGTAAGCAATGCAAACTACGAAGGGTGGTGTTACAAGGTCGATTACACTTAAGCCGGAACCTAAGCTTTGACATCTCCCACCTACGCTCTGCAACGCGATTCACATCGCAACAACAGGCTACAGTAAAGTTTCACGGGGTCTTCGCTTCCCACTGGAAATCGCTGGTCTTTGCACCAGTAAAATTGTTCGGAAGGATCTAGTCAGGGACAGTGGAGATCTCGTTACACCATTCATGCAAGCCGTCAATCAAACGGCAAGGTATTACGCTCATTGCTGTTACAACCATCGACAGATGGCGAGCAGTCATTTCTGCTGCTTCCATGCATCGCTGCACGGTTCGGACTGTATCTTCACGTTTTACGTGTCTGACATGCAGTCTCTGAGGATTCTTCTTTAGAAAGAAGTCTTTCCTGCTGATGGACTCCACTTGTGAATTTTCAGGGGTCGTCATCTCATCGCTGAAATGATATCCTATCACAAGATGCTCGAGTTGTTCCAGCATATAGTCAGATTGTTCATCCCGTCTTCATCTCATCGAATGTTTAACGTCTCGGGTCTTAAGGCAACGTATCACCTTAAGAGAGTTATAGTTACCCCCGCCGTTTACGCGATCTTAGCTCCCTTGAAAAGGAGTTTGAATTACGCGCACTGGGCAGGTGTCACTGACTATACACACGCTTGCGCGCTCGCAGTCAGTTTTGTTTTTGTTAAACAGTCGGACCTCCTTGGTGTTTGAACCCTGCCATCGCCTTGCGACGAAAACAGGGACCCTTTATGCCGAAGTCACAGGGCCAATATGCCGAGTTCCCTTGACTAGTTTATCCCTTATACACCTTAGGCTACTCACCTAGGGGCACCAGTGCTGGTTCTGGGTACGGCTCTTCCCGGTTTTTCCCTGTTCCCTTTTCAAGGGCTCCTGGCCTCGGCGGGATGCCTCAAAGAGGCACTGGTCTCTCCTTTGCTCAGGATCTCATCATTACGATACTCCCCTGAGTTATGGAGATTCACGGTACAGACAGGTACCGCCCGCGTAGCCGGAAACGTCGGAAACAAGGCTTGCGTCGCCGCACATACAGGAAGAGTAACGGAATATTAACCGTTTTCTCTTTCCCATTGCTCGGTTAAGAGCTTGGTTAGCGCCGACTACCTCTTGACTGATTTTCATTGTCAAGAAACCCTTGCCCTTTCGGTGGTACTGATTCTCACAGTACTCCGTTCTTACTATCGCCAGGATTTTTATTCCTACACGGTCCACGCTTTCTTTTGAAAGCGCTTCTGCCCATGCAAGACACCTACCTACCATACGTTGTTCCACAGTATCGGTAACCGATTTAGCCCCGTCCATTTTCAGGGCCCATCATCTTGACAAGTAAGCTGTTACGCACTTTTTAAAGGGTGGCTGCTTCTAAGCCAACCTCCTCGCTGTCTTCGACGGTGGACACCCTTCACCCTTTCGCACTTAAAACGGTATTTTGGGACCTTAACTGTAGTGTGGGTTGTTCCCCTCACGGAACGCAAGGTTACCCCGCGCTCCCGTTTACCAGCTTCCACGGCGTGAGAGTTTTTGGAGTTGGTCAAGGGACCGAGCGGTCTCCCGCCCTAAGCCCCCAATCCGTCGCTCTACCGCTCGCACTGCCTCTGCCAGCACTTGACTACGGCCAATATCGGTAGGAACCAGCTATTCCCGGGCTCGATTGGCTTTTTACCCCTAGCCCCAAATCAGAAGAGCAGTTGCACCTAGCACCTCTGCGGACCTCCACGGGGTTTTACCCCCGCTTCATCCTGTTTAGGGTTAGATCGCCCGGCTTCGGGTCATATCCTAGTGACTATCGGGCACTTTCATACCCTTTCCCTCGTGAACTGCGGATTATCGCTTTCGCTCTGGCTTGCGCCTCGCCACTAAGATAAACTCCCTGGCACGTTATTCGGAACGCACGTTGCAACCCCGAAGGGCAGCAACACACGATGGCTATGAGGTTTCAGGCTCTTTGAACTTCCCGTTAGGGGTTCTTTTCAACTTTCGCTCGCGCTACTCGTTTGCTATCGGACTCGAGGAGTATTTAAGGTTGGAGGTTGATGCCCCCCAGTTCCCAACCGGTATCCGGCGGCTGGTACTCTAGATCCTGTCACACCCTTCTCAGTTTTTCCCACGTGGCTTTCACACTCTGCGGCACCCCGTTCCAGGGGACTTAGGATTCCCAAAAAGGATTAAAAGACAGTCTGCAACACCACATCTTCCGCAAGTTGCCCTGCGGAATTCAGTTTGCCTTGTTCCGCGTTCGCTCGCTGTTACTGACGGAATCTCGATTGATTTCTTCTCCTGCGGGTACTGAGACGTTTCACTTCCCCGCGTTCCCTACCATTTGAGATGGTCTGATGCGAAGCCGCATTCGGTCATTCCGGGATCACAGGCTGCCTGCGCCTACACCGGACGTTTCGCCGCTTGCCGCGACCTTCTTCGGCTCTCGAGCCAAGTCATCCACCTCATAGCGTCTTTCCTTCCTACACATGGCTTCATGAATGTGAAACTCACATCTCTACCGTTGCGATCGGCACTGTTCAGTGCCGAGCGCCGCGTGAAAGCCTTCGGGGCTCTCACAGAGGCCGGTTGGCCCCTATCACTTGCGTGACAGTAAACTTTCTGATATCGGAACAGGACCCGTCGGCAGACTCACTGAGTCCTCACTTGCGTTCGGACTTCCCTTTGCGGGACGTTCGTAGCCACCGGTTCCATCCTCTTGGATGGACCCGTCGACACGCTCACTGGCGTTCGCTACCTCCGGGTCCTATGGACCCGTCGGGATTCGAACCCGAAGCCTCCGCCTTGCAAGGGCGGCGCTCTCTAACGCTTTGCAGCACCGTTGAGCTACGGGCCCGGTATGGCGAAAACCGAAGATACTTCGGTTTTCGAAATTGAAAAATCCGGAGATTTTTCAATGAAAATAAGGGGATGTGGAACGGTTCGCTTCCGATGGTTGGAAAGGTACACTGCTTCTGGCATGTCATTCCAGAGCTTTCCAACAACACTATTCTTTTCCAAGATGGAAAAAGAAAAGGAGGCATCAGAAATTTCTGACGAAATTTCCTGGCCTGCTTTATTTTTTCGAGAATCCTGAAGAAAAATAAAGGAGGTGATCCAGCCGCAGGTTCCCCTACGGCTACCTTGTGACGACTTAACCCTCCTCGCAAAGCTTAGATTCGACTTCATTGGAAATGAAGCCTCATCTAGACCCTACTCGGGTGGTTTGACGGGCATTGCCTTCTTCGCTCTCTCGAGCTACTGGCATCCCCACCGCACGAACGGTTTTCCCGTATGCGGCGAGCCCCCAGTGCAATTGTTTCTTGAGCCGTTCGATTTCTTCAAAATCAATCGGCTCCTGGAACACAAGCTCGGTTATGTCCTTGAACAGTTCAAAGTCCCGCTTTCGGCTTTGAATCTGAGGAGGATGCTCCTGGAAGAAAGGGATAATGCGTCGCAAAATCTCTTCCTTGTTTTGCACCTCAAAGCGATAACAAAGCGAGTGGTTGGCTCGCTTGTCCCTCTGGATGTAGACATTGCCACATCCAAAGAACGCTCGAAGTGCTTCCAAGATCTCCTTATCCTGATGACGAAGTTTCAAGCTGAATCGTAATTCAACCTTCGCTCTCCTCTTTTTGTTCGGATTGATTCGAACATTAAAGGAGCCTTCTCCATCAACAAGTCCAGTGACATAATCGGCGTTTAGCACCAAGGTTTATCCCCTTCCCCGAAGGTACTATGGGATAAGCTGACTTCCTATAAATACGCTGTGCACACAGTTCGTGTCCAGTGCTCTATAGGATCTCCCAGGGTCATTCACAAAGCTGTTTCATCCATCCAATTGAGGCTTCTTTGCGATTTCCGCGTACCACCGACCCGCAATACGCGTCATCGCGCCCCGCATCTGCATCTCTTGCGAGATAAGAGGCTGGACTTCGTCTCAGGCCCTCCGGCGCCGCTGTTGCCAACGACGCCTGCCATTTTGACTACGAAGATTGGATTTTCACCAATTAGCTCTGTGAACTGCCTGGCACATTTCTTTCGGTGAGTGCAAGGAGCAGGGACATATTCACCGAACGCTGATAACGTTCGATTACTAGGGATTCCAACGTCATGAGGGTGAGTTACAACCCTCAATCTGAACTACGATGCAGGTTCGAGGATTCGCTTCTCCTTTCGGAGTTGCATCCCATTGTCTGCACCAGTGTTGCGCGCGTGTAGCCCAGAAGATTCGGAGCATACAGACCTACCGTTGCCTGCACCTTCCTCCTTGTTTCCAAGGCAGTCCCCACAATGTGCACGATTCCCAGATTGGGTCGTTCGCAATTGTGGATACAGGTCTCGCTCGTTGCTTGACTTAACAAGACACCTTACGGCACGAGCTGACGACGGCCATGCACTACCTCTCGGCTCGTCAGGTAAGCCCTTTAGACTGACCTTCATCCTGCCGTCGCCCCTGGTGAGATTCCCCGTGTGGAGTTGAATTAAACCGCACGCCGCACCCCTTGTAGTGCTCCCCCGCCTATTCCTTTAAGTTTCAGTCTTGCGACCGTACTTCCCAGGTGGCGAGCTTAACACCTTCGCTTCGACACCGCGCGTTCTCGGAGAATGCGCGACACCTAGCTCGCAGCGTTTACGGCCAGGACTACTCGGGTACTTAGGAGCTGATTTTGCCATTCTCTCTCGGCTGTGCAGTTGATTTTATCAGCAAACGCACGTAAGGTCCGTGCAGCTTCCCGAAGGGAATGCTGCACTAGAACGCATTTTCCGAGGCACAAGGAAACACGGGTTTCCTGTGCACCGGGAACTTTGTTCCCGCTTGTTTTTGAGCAACGCGTGAGCGTTGCGGCAAAAAGCTCTATCTAATCCGGTTTGCTCCCCTGGCTTTCGTCCCTCACTGTCGGACCCGTTCTAGTTAGGCGCCTTCGCCACAGGTGGTCTATCGGGGATTATAGCATTTTACCGCTCCCCCCGACATACCCCTAACCCTTCCCGGTCCCCAGCCTGCCAGTCTCTCCTGCACGCTGCCCGGTTGAGCCGGACAATTTCACAAGAGATTTAACAGGCCAGCTACGGACGCTTTAGACCCAATAAGCGAGACCCCCACTTGGGGCGCTGGTGTTACCGCGGCGGCTGGCACCAGTCTTTCCCACCCCTTATTCGCCAAACGCTTTAAGCTTGGCAAAAGCCTAGCTAAGCTAAGCACTTCGGATTCCCCTGTCATACTTGCGTACATTGCAGAGTTTTCGCGCCTGCTGCACCCCGTAGGGCTAGGGCCAGTATCTCAGTGCCCTTCTCGGGGCAACTCCTCTCAGAGCCCCTACAGATCTTTGGTTTGGTGGGCCGTTACCCCGCCAACAGCCTAATCTGCCGCCGACTCATCCTGAGGCATTGCTTTTCCAGGAAGGCTCATTCCAGAGCTCTTCCCCTATCCGGGCTTACCCTCAGTTTCCCAAGGCTGTCCCGGACCTCAGGGCAGATTATCGACGTGTTACTGAGCCGTGCGCCGGTGGATTGCTCCCCCAGACTTGCATGGCTTAACCGAATCCGAATAGCAGCGGTCTCCCGCAGGATCAACGGGTATTGATTGATGATCCTAGGTCAACAAAACTGAAACTATTCACTGTTACGTTCCACATCCCTCAACGTACTTGATTGCGACATCAAGCACTCAGTTGGGTTCGAGTGTCTAGAATTGGTATTTCTAAACTCGGAGGCGATTCAGCGATGAAAGCGGAGGTCATTTATAAAGCTTACGATTGGGATCCGCGAATCCCATTCGGGCTCAAAATACCCCCACTCATCGCTGATACAATGGCTTTGCCCAGACATCTATTATATTGATAATCCTTCCAGAAGGCATATCTCCACCCGGGCGAAAGAGCTTCATTTCCTCAAAGCGAGATAGCCCCCAACCATGCCCTTTTTTTCAGAAGCGAAGAGCGAGCGGTATTGTCGGTCTCTCAAATCAGGGGTGTTTGAGATGACTACGCGCACGATGGACGCGTCTGAAATGAGGCCATAATTAAAACGTGCATATCTTGTCATCTGTAAGTTCCCGACCAGAACCAATAGAGGAAAAGGACCCATACGCTCAGAATGAAACCCGCTTCTGTATTGCCTGAATGCCTCTTTATAGCGTGTGGAAAACGCCTGATGCCCCTCACGTAGATCTTGCTCCAACTCCCGATACCGGTCGGCAGATAAGAAAAAGGCCTCATACTCTGTTGGCGCACCGACCACGCGCTTGGAGGCGACAATATTGATAACCATCGGGCTGCCACGAACAAGGGCCTCAAGATCTTCAGATGCGGGTTCAATCTGAAGCGTGCCAAGCCAATTCGCCATTGGGGCAATCTTATCCTCAGGCAACCTTCTCACATAATCCTGAACCATCTCAGAATAGGTGAGTGCTGCTCCGTGCCCCCTCTTCCAAAACGATTGAACGGGGGTCGGAGGTGTTTTCTCGCCCTTCCTTTCCCACCACGATTCAATAGGAGTCGGCGTTTTCCCCCTCCCTCTTCCCCCGGATGCGGCCATAGCGACTATGAGCTCCATACGAGGGAGAGGAACGGAACTTGGGATTTAAATCTTGCGAGCCAAAAGACGTTCTGGCGCATCTGGGTAGCTGATTGTACGATAGCTATCTTTGATAGGTGCAAAGCGTAAATCTATCCCGCTTGTGATGCGGCTCTGTAAGCGCCCTCCATATCTCTGCCTGGCTCTTCCAGATCTTCGTGTGATCGAAGACGGCGTATTCGAGACCAAGGGCCATGGATACGCCGATGACTCCCCGCAAGTCAGCGTCTGTGAGATCGCAGCCTCTGAAATCAGCTTCGCCAATGTGAGCCTTCCTCAGATCTGCGCCGGACAGGATGCTGCCGACGAGCACGGCGTGCATGAGCCGAGCGCGATAAAGTTGAGCCTCGTGGAGATCCGCGCCGCGGAAGTCCACGCCTTCATAAGGCTTTTGAGGACTGAATTCGGAATCTTGATTGATATACGACAAATTTGCGTTCCTGAGCCTGGCTGTCTGGAAATTCACATGCGACAGATACGCCCGCTCCAGCGATGCCCCTCCAAAGCCGGCAGCACTCATATCCGTCAGATGCATTCTGACGTGGGAGAGATTCGCCTCGTGCCAGTTGCTTCCCATCGCCTCAACATTTTCCAATACCGCAGCGGTGGCTTTCACCCGGACAAGATCAGCGTGCGTCAGGTTGACGTCGTTAAAATGGGTGCTCGCTAAAGATGCGCCGAAGAGCTGGGACATCCGCAGGCTGGTGTGTTCGAATGTGGCATGGTCGAAGACTGTCCCGCAAAAATTGGCGTCTGATAAGTCCGAATTCTCCACAACCAGGTAGGGCAGATGAGCCCCCTGCAGATACACCCCCCTCAGGCGAGAGCCCCTAATCGCCAGTGGATTCCTGTCAAAATGCTGGCGTTCAAAATAGTGTTGCAGCTCCTCATAGCGGTCATGCATATTGAAGCCGGCGCCTTCCTCAAGTTCCATGCCAACAATCTCCCGGTTTCCCCTCAGGATGAAGCCGATCATCTCATCTAAGGAGATTTTTCTTACGGCGGGGAGATGGCACACCATAGGGGAGTCGTGCTTCTCTTCGGCTTTTTAAACTTTGCTTTCATTACCTACTCAAAAGTAAAAAAAGTTAGGGAATCTATCCAAGTGTGCTAAATCGAAGTGATACTAAGAAGTTACTTCGCTGCCCGTCTGCGCTTCTCCTTCTTCATGCGCTTGCGCTGCCACTTCCAGCGCATCTGCCCCTTCTTCTTCCAGCGTCGCGAGCTTCGCTTCATGGACCGAGCAAGATTTTGGCTGCTTTAAATAGCTATCGCCTGAAAATTAGGTGTAAGAAAGCAGAAACTGTGAGGCAACAACAATGGCGCAAATGGGCGAAGTGTCAGAAATGCAAAGCATTTCTGAGCATGCTCAGAGTTTCCTTGAAACTCTGACATCTCTGAGCCCGAGCTTTTTCGCAGAAAAAGCGTTTTGCCGCCAGTAGTGTTGTTGCCGAATGTAGACAAATCAAATCAGGCAGCTTGGCTCAAATCCCAAACGTCTCCTCGAACGCGCGCATCTCCTTGAGCTTCTCGAGAAATCTGTTGCCGGAGTCGGTAATCAGCAAGTATTCCGAACCGTTCCGCTCTGTCCTCTTCACCAATTCCTTCTGCACGAGCTCATCCAGATAGTGTTTCAGCTGCCGGTGCGCTAAGTTTGCCTTGTACATCAAATGCGTGGGCCGCATCTCGCCCTTGTGCTGGATGGCCGCCAGCATGTCTTCCAGGATGTCAAGCCGTTCTCTTCTTGGCATGGCGGAGCACCAACACAAAAGTCAGGAGCAAGAAAGCGTAGCCGAGGAGCTGCACAAGCTCGGCAGCGACATAGACGAGGTTGCCGTAAATGAGGAGCAGGAAGATGGCCTGGCTCAAAAGCAGGAGGCCGACGCTGGCGAGAAACCATGTATCAGCGCGCTTCCATGCGGAGGAAAGGACAAGCGCGAGGAGGATCAGGGCAGTGAGATGGAAGGCATAATAGGCGGTTTGGCTCAAAAAGCCGACGAGAAGGAGCAAATATGCCTGGAACAGCACCAGAGGAAGCCGTTGTTTTGCGGCATAAACTTGGTACAGGAAATACAGGCCGAGCAGGGTGCAGGCGCGGTAGAGCAGAGTGCTCCAGAAGATGATCCAGTCCTGCCGCTTGATGATGGTCGTTGTAAGAGTGATGATGCCCATCTGCTTCACGGTCGTGGTGGTATGGTATAAAGTGAAGTGAGCGAGCGTCTGGAAAACGAAAGACAGCGCGAGCAAAGCAAAAGCCGCGATGAAGAACTGATACTCGCGCTTGGGGTTGAGCTTCACAAAGGAGGCGGCATAGCCAAGGACAATCGCAAGGACAACCGCGCTAAAAATATCTATGTAGATGTCCTTGCCCACGAACCAGGAGACGAGCGCATCAAGCATGAGAGCAAAGGCGAAACTTGCTATAAAAATCTTGTGATATCCTCTTCCGGAAGACTCCTGCACAGGGTATTAATAAATCGCCCGCCTGAAAAACAGCATCATCAAGGAGGTGATGAGATGGGATGTGAACTTGCACCTCGGGAGGAAGGGTTTCCCTTCCTCTATGTTTCCTGCAGGGGCGAGATGGCATGAGCCCCGAGGAAGAATGGATACGGTATTTGCGGATGAAGAACAAGAGAAGGGCGCACTGGATCTGATTTCATTGACAAAATGATGGCCCCATTTTGTCAATTCCGAAAACCGCACGAAGATGCGGTTTTCGTCATCCGTATTTTATTTTTAGCGCGAGGATGCTTCCGGCCAAGAGAATCATGATCGTGTTCGCAAAGATCAGTACCGGGTCTTTTCTCAACAATCCATACGTGAACCAGAGGCAGATGCCGACGAAATAAATCGAGAACGTGAGCAGGGATAAGTCTTGAGCACGTTTCGTCTTCCAGATTTTCACGACTTGCGGCAGGAAGGAGAAGGTTGTCAACGTCGCGGCCGTGAAGCCGATGAGGGAGATCGTGTCCATGAATCCGCTCTAACGCTCCAAATATAAAATGATTGTTATTAAAGATGGAATCTCGTTGGCTCGATCCTAGGCGAATTCGCCAGAAGATCATTCTCGACCGCGTCATCAACATAGACGAGGAACGGGCGAGGCAAGGCGGCGATGCCTTCGAGATNGGCGGGACTCAGCACGAGAAGCTTGCACTGGGAGAGAGTTTCAACAACAGTGCGAAGATCGGCTTTGATTCTTAATCTCAAATCCTCCACCACCGTGCGAGCAAGGAAGCCAAATTCCGTGGCGACATATTTCGCGATGCCTTGAACCAACTCTTCGGGCGTCAGATGCCGCTTGACATGCTCTGCGGCCAAGCCACGCTCGAGCCCCTCAAAAACCGCAGCATAGGCGCCAAAGGGATATCTTCCATCTGCCTTGACAATCTCAGAGATCGGATCCTTAAGCCTCGCGTAATCAACCATGCGCAGGCGCGAAGAGAGGGCAGTATTTAAGAATTTTCTTTGGCCTACGGCTGGGGCACCCCGAAGATGTTGATGTATGCGGCGCCGAGGTCGCGGAGGTCGGCGTAAAGATCCTGGTTCTGGGTCGTGAGGATGGTGTTGGTCTGGTTGAACTGCTGCTGGACCTCGCCGGAGAGGCCCTGGTAGCCGCTCTTGATGCTCTCGTTGATCTGGTTGAAATTGAGGTTGGACTCGGTGAACTGCCGGAGCAGCTCCTCGTAGGTTGCGTTGATGCGCCGGAGCAGATCATCGTAATGCTCCCGCTCCCGGATGGAAAGGTCGACGATGAAGTTGAGCGCGACAGAGACGTGGAAGGAGCTGGAGATCTTTATGGCGGAAGGCTTCCCCAGGCGCGTGAACGAGCACGTGACGGTCTCCTCGTAGATCCCGGTGA